>Ga0207421_10004564_pt1 | contig 15862 bp, 16 predicted proteins | sample SodLakKL_010_SED_4_FD_187542 | JGI IMG/M metagenome (GOLD analysis project Ga0207421, IMG submission 187542) | Alkaline sediment microbial communities from Lake Tanatar, Kulunda Steppe, Russia - 8KL_010_SED (SPAdes) (version 2) | ecosystem: Environmental > Aquatic > Non-marine Saline and...
GATGCGGCGACCAGAATAGCCACGGTGCCCTGCGGGTACGCAGATGGCTATCCGCGCGGCCTCTCCAACCGGGGAGAGGTTCTGGTGCAGGGGAGACGCTGTCGTATCGCCGGGAGGGTCTGCATGGACCAGTTGATGCTGGTGATCCCCCCGGATCTGGATGGGGTTGAGGCGGGAACTGAGGTAACACTTCTGGGACGTGATGGCGAGGAAGAGATCACTGTCGAGGAGCTGGCCGAAGCAATGAACACCATCGCACACGAGATCTTCACCGGCATAGCCAAGCGGGTTCCCCGTGAGTTCAGGCGGGGTGAGCGCGTTATTGCCAGGTCGGAGGTATTGCACTTCTGATGTCGAAGCAGGATTCGGGATGTACGGAAAAGGTGGGATTATGAAAGAAGCCAAGAGGATCTGTGTATCCGTTCCCCGATCTCTTCTGGAGGAGATGGATTCCATGGCGGAGTCTGAAGACACCAGCCGCAGCGAATTCATACGCGACGCAGTGCGATCATACATTCATTCCAGGCAGCTGTACGACCTGCGCGAGTCCCTGCGAGAAGGATATGAGAACATGGCCTCTCTTAATCTCAAGCTGGCGGAGGCCTGCATTGACGTCGAGAACGAAAGCTCGGAGGTGCTGCTCGAGAACCTAACAGGAGGAGGAGACGTTGCAGATCTCTAGAGGTGACATATTCTTTGCTGATCTGAGCCCGGTCATAGGCTCGGAGCAAGGAGGAGTTCGCCCCGTTCTGGTGGTGCAGAACGACGTGGGCAACAAGTTCAGTCCCACTGTTATCGTGGTGGCCATCACCTCGAGGATTTCCAAGGCACAGCTGCCCATCCATGTGGAAGTCACTCGAGAGGATCACGGCCTGGACCGCGATTCCGTGATTCTGTGTGAGCAGATCCGCACCATCGATAAGGAGCGCCTGCGCGAGCGAGTCGCCCACCTGGCAGAGGAAACAATGGCAAAGGTGGATGACGCACTGATGATCAGTCTCGGTTTGACAGATATCTGAAAGGAGGGCTATCAGTGAACCTGGCACGCTTTCCCCGCAGGCGCCTCGCCCAAATCCCCACGCCTCTCAGCTACCTGCCGCGCTTCTCTTCCGTACTTGCCGGCCCGGAAATCTGGGTCAAACGGGATGATCAGACCGGCCTGGCCACCGGCGGAAACAAGGCTAGAAAACTGGAGTTCATCCTGGGCGATGCCTTGAAGCGGGGTGCAGATGTGGTGTTGACTGCCGGGGGACCGCAGTCGAATCACGCCCGCATGACGGCTGCCGCGTGCGCTGCGGTGGGTATGGAGTCCATCCTGTTTCTGACTGGCGAAGATCCCGGCTATCGTCAGGGTAATCTTTTCCTGGACGAGCTCATGGGGGCGCAGCTGAGGTTTGTCGGTGATGATGAGCCCGAGGAAGCAATGGACGATTGTGCGGAGGCACTTAGACGTGAGGGGCAGTCACCGTACATTGTACCGCTAGGGGGTTCTGTTCCGTTGGGTTCCATCGGCTATGTACTCGCAGCATTTGAGATGTGGGAGCAGTTTGTTGATGAGGGCGCCGATATAGAGCATGTGGTTATGGCCTCCGGTTCGGGAGGGACGGCGGCGGGCCTGCTGGCTGCTATTTCCCGTCTGTGTCCTCATGTTGCGCTGCACGCGGTGTCCGTGAGCCGGGGGGCCGAATCCATGCGCGAGAGAATCTGCCGTCTCACCGACGATACTCTCAAGCTTCTCGGGTGGCCATCCGAGTCATACGAAAAATGCCTGCAGGTGCATGATGAGTTCATCGGAGAGGGGTACGCTGTGCCTACTGCTGAGGGTATCAGGGCGGGTCAGACCCTGGCACAGACCGAGGGGATTGTTGTGGACACCACCTACGCCGGGAAGGCGCTGGCCGGCCTGGTTGGCCTGGTAGACAGAGGAGTCATCCCGGATGATGAGGCAGCCGTGTTTTTGCACACCGGTGGGGTCGCGGCGCTGTTCGAGGAAGCTCACCGGGGGACGTTTGCTTCGTTCTGTGAGGACCAGATGAGGCAATGAATGCCTTTATCGGTATCACCGCGAGCAAGGACTATGCGAACGAAAAAGTGAGCCTTCCCTGCGCGTACCTCGATGCTGTAAGGGGTGCAGGGGGAGTCCCGTGGGTTGTGCCGCTCCTGCCGCCCGGGGACGTGGACGAGCATGTTGTGGCCGCCTGCCTGGACCATATGGACGGGCTGCTTCTCAGTGGCGGGGTGGATGTCGCTCCGCGTCACTTCAACGAGGAACCCCAGCCGGGTTTGGAAAGCATCAGTCCGGAGCGCGATGAGCTGGAACTCGCCCTGGCCCGGGAAGCACTCAGGCGAGACATGCCCGTACTGGCCATCTGCCGCGGAATGCAGGTTCTCAACATCGCTGCAGGTGGTGACGTATACCAGGATCTAGCCGGACAGCTGGATAATGTGCTCCAACACCAGCAGAAGGCTCCCAGATGGCACGCAGCGCACAGCATATCCGTGGCAGCCGATACTCTGCTGCATGAGATACTGCGTCCCGGTGAAGGCGATGTATGGGTGAACACCCTGCACCACCAGGCGATCCGCACGACTGCCCCGGGTTTTGTGGTGGCCGCGCGGGCGCCCGACGGAGTGGTAGAGGCCATGGAGAGTTCCGGCCACCGCTTTATCCTGGCGGTGCAATGGCATCCGGAGTTGATGTATATGCACCAAAAGAACATGCGGAGGGTCTTCTCGGCGCTGATTGAAGCAGCTGCCGCTGCTGTGGGAGGTGTGGACAGATGCTGAAACTGCCCGGGCCGCGTATGCGGGCGCGCGAGGCGGGAATCCAGTTTGCGGGTCTGCCGCCGGGCCCACACAATGCGATAACTGACGTACCGGGGGTGCGGGTGGGGCACTCCACGTTGTTTTCCGGCAGCGGGAAGCTCGTGCACGGTTTTGGACCGGTGCGAACCGGGTGTACGGTTATCCTCCCCGGACCAGACAATATGTTCCAACATAAGGTCCCTGCGGCCTCATTCGTGCTCAACGGCTTCGGAAAGGCGGTCGGGCTGCCCCAAATCGATGAGCTGGGCGACCTGGAATCCCCTATTGCCCTCACAAACACCCTGAGTGTTCCCCGGGTGGCGGATGCCCTGCTGGACTACCTGCTGGAGCACAATCAAGAAATTGGGGAAAAAGGCACTGTTAACCCGGTTGTGGGGGAATGCAACGATGGGTATCTCAACGATATCCGTGGCCGGCATGTGGCGGCCGAGCACGTCCACTCCGCCATCACCCGTGCAGCAGGCGGTCCTGTGCCGGAAGGTGCCGTCGGCGCGGGGGTCGGAATGCGGTGCATGGGCTACAAGGGAGGAATCGGCACCGCTTCCCGCAGTGTTGAGGTTTTCTCCGGTTCCAGGGAAGAGCCGACGGATGTCCGTCACTTCAACGTCGGGGTTCTGGTCCTGGCCAACTTTGGAAAGAGCAAGGAGATGCGCGTCGCAGGCTTCCCCGTGGGACGTTTTCTGGTTGAGACGACAGATGACGATTCGCAGGGTGACTCTCCGGACGACGACGGGTCAATAGTCATGATCGTGGCCACCGATGCGCCGGTGTCGAGCCGCCAGCTCGGTCGCATGGCGCGACGGGCGGCGCTCGGGCTGGCCCGCGTGGGCTCTACAGCGGCGCACGGAAGCGGCGACTTCGTCATTGCCTTTTCCGCTGAGCACACCCATCCCCATCGCCCCGAAGAGATGGCGGGCGAGAGAGAATTTCTTTATGATAACCATCCCGGTCTGAACCGCCTTTTTACCGGTACCGTCGAGGCTACTGAGGAGGCCATTCTGAATGCTCTCTTTGTGGCCGATACTGTGGTAGGGCGCGATGATCGCGTGGTCGAGGGGCTTCCGGTAGATGAAGTAATCGATATCATTCGCGCTGCGGGGGAGAGGCTGGCCCGCAGAGCCTGATTCCATACGCTTGAGAGGAGAATGCCTGTGTCGGAGGCTACAACACTGGTGAAGGCGACGAGGGATGAGCTGACAGATCGCAGGCACCGCGGTCACGTGGCTGTCGTGAATGTCGACGGAGAGATCCTTTACAGTGCGGGCGATCCCCATCACCGGACCTACATGCGATCTTCTGCCAAGCCCCTGCAGGCCATGCCGGTAATCGAGACCGGTGCGGCGAGTGCCTTCGGGCTGGAAGTTCGCGAGGTCGCCGTGGCCTGCGCATCGCACAGTGCGCAGCCGGAGCATGTCGAGACGGTTCGTTCTATCCTCACCAAGGCCGGGGTCGATGAGGTAAAGCTGCGCTGCGGTAGTCACCCGCCTGTGCACGAGGCCAGTCGCGTGGACCTTTACCGGCGGGGTGATAACCCTTCTTCCGTTCACTCCAACTGTTCGGGTAAACACGCGAGTATGCTGGCCGTCTGTCAGCACATGGGCTGGCCGACCGACGATTACCGCGCCTCCGGACACCCCCTGCAGCAGCTGCTGCTTTCACACATTGCAGAGATGAGTGGGCTCGCACCTGAGGATATCAGTATTGGGATTGACGGGTGCGGCCTGCCGGCGTACGGGATGAGCGTGGCAGAGATGGCGTACATGTTTGCGCGCCTGGGCCGGGCGAGCGGGCTCTCTGACCGCAAGGCCGCCTCCGCGCGGCGTGTGGTGCAGGCGATGCAGACCCATCCTCTGATGGTGGCAGGTGAGGGACGGATCTGCACCGCGCTGAATGCCCGTCCCGGCGCACGCTTCGCCGCCAAGGGCGGGGCCCTCGGAGTCTACTGTGTGTGTGCGGTCGATGAGGGGTTCGGGCTGGCAGTGAAGATTGAGGATGGGAATGGACAGGCCGCTGGCGCAGCTGCTTTGGAGGCGCTGTCGCAGCTGGATGTCCTGACGCAAAAGGACGAGGAGGCGCTGGATGAGTTCTGGCATCCTCCAGTCACAAATGTTCTGCAGGATGTGGTGGGGCAGGTCCATCCCACCTATCATCTGCGGTCTAGCAGAATCTGACAGGAAGGGAGCAAGTGGTGAGTATGCGGATCTACATATCGGCAGACCTCGAGGGCGTAAGTGGCGTGGTCGCCACCGATCATACCAGCACAGAGGGATCCGATTACGGACGCGCCCGGAGGCTCATGACCGCCGAGGTGGACGCAGCTGCCCGGGCGGCCCTGGATGCGGGAGCCGAAGAAGTTGTGGTCAATGACGGTCATGGAGGGATGCGGAATCTTCTCATAGAGGAGCTTTCGCCGGAAGTGAGGCTGATGACGGGGACGCCCAAGATCTTGGGTCAGATGGAGGGAATAGACTGTAGTGAAGGTTTCGACGGGTGTATCTTCATCGGGTATCACGCCCGGGCGGGCACGCACGGGGTGTTGAACCACACCATATCGGGTGCGGTGGTCTCCCGCGTGCGGCTGAACGGGCGGGAACTGGGTGAGACAGGGTTGAATGCTGCCCTGGCCGGGAAATTTTCTGTGCCGCTGGTTCTCGTCAGCGGTGATTCCAACGTCTGTGAGCAGGCCCGCGAGATAGTTCCGGAAGTGGTCACAGTTGCAGTGAAGGAAGCGGCCGGCCGGTATGCCGCACTGTGTCAGTCCCCCGTGCGTGCCCGGTCACTGATTGCCAGCGGGGTAACCGAGGCACTGGAGAAAATGCAGCGGGGGGAGATCCGGCCGTACGAGGTGAAGGGGCCGGTGGAGGTGGTGCTTGCCACCGTCGATACGGCCATGGCCGACCTGGCTGAACTTCTGCCTGGTTCCAGGCGGGTGGACGAATTGAGTGTCGCCTATGAGGGCAAAGATGCCTGCGAGGCGTACAGAGCGCTGCGGGCAATGATCTATCTGGGATCCTGTTCGCGCAGGTAAGAGAGGGGAGCCGGTTGAGTGAAAACCTACAACGAAGAGAAGCTCAGGGAAAGGGCAGGGGAACTGCTGCCCGAGGTGGTAGAGCTGCGGAGGAAGTTTCACCGGAACCCGGAGCTGGGAATGGAAGAATATGAGACGGCACGCGAGGTCGCCCGATATTTGCGCGATGCCGGTCTCGAGGTGCAGACCGGGGTGGGCGGCACCGGAGTGGTGGGAGTGCTGCGCGGAAGTGAGTCCGGCCGGACGATTGCTCTGCGGGCCGATATGGATGCTCTATCTATTGAGGAGGACACCGGTGCAGAATATGCCTCGGAGATTCCCGGAAAAATGCATGCGTGCGGGCACGATGCTCACACGGCTAACCTCATGGGCACCGCGCGTCTGTTGAGTGAGGTAACCGAGGGCGGAAAGCTGCTGCGCGGCAATGTGAAATTCCTGTTCCAGCCGGCGGAGGAGGGACCCGGGGGAGCTGAGCCCATGATTGAGGACGGGGCTTTGGAGTCGCCCGATGTCGATGCGGTCCTGGGCCTGCACGTAAACAGCGAACGGGAGACGGGCACGATACTGCTAAAAGAGGGCGTTCTAACAGCCGCGACTGACTCTGCCGTCATTGATGTGATCGGCTCGGGTGGTCACGGCGCCCACCCCCAGAGCGCGGTGGACAGCGTGGTGGTAGCAGCACACGTTGTCACTGCTCTGCAGACTGTAGTCAGCCGGGAGATCGCCCCGACTGACTCAGCTGTGGTGACTGTGGGCAAGATCACGGGCGGGTTTCGCAACAACGTAATTGCGCCCTCGGTACAGATGGAGGCGACGATACGCTCACTCGACCCGGAGCTGCGGACCTCACTTCGCGATGCTGTCGAGCGGGTTGTGGCCGGTGTAACGCAGTCCATGCGTGCGGATTATGCCCTGGAATACAATTTCGGATACCCATCCATTCACAACGATGAGGGGATGACGGATCTGGTCGGTGAAGTGGCGGGCCAGCTGCTGGGAGAGGATGCGGTGGTCTACGCATCACAGCCGAGCATGGGCGGGGAAGACTTTTCCTACTTCGCCTCGGAGGTACCTGGATGTTTCTTCCGCCTGGGGGTCCGTGATGAAGAGAAGGAGTTGGGGGTTTATCCCGCACATAACCCCAAGTTTGACCTGGATGAGTCGGCAATGGAGTATGGGATGGTGGTCATGGCTGCCGCAGCACTTATCTACTTGGGCAAAACGGAGGATGAATGACCGGGAAAAGGCAGATGTGCCGGGTAAGGTCGGTGTGCCTACGGGGGGTGATGAGGGCGTGGATGAGGACAGCAGCAAGGACGAACCGCAGCTGAGTGAAGAGGAGCGGCGGGAGGTTGAGCGGGAGGCGCGTCTTCTGTTCGATGTGGATGATGAGATCGTTCTGGAGTATGAGGTGCATCCCCTGGTGAGCCGGCCGTCGACCACGACGCGCCTGGCGATTCTGGTGATTGTGGCATACACGGGTGCCTACTTCCTCTTCGGCCCGGTCGGGGTGCTTCTCAGCGTATTCTTTACCATATTCCCAGCCGCCCCCTACATCTTCCCGACGCGTTACGTTCTGACACGTCGGGGTATACATCTAATAAACTGGATAGCACGAGATAAGAACCGCTGGAGCACATTTGACGGGTATGAGGTGTATCCGGACGCGGTCCAGCTCTACTTCAACCGCCGCAGCCTGCGCGGCTGGATACTGCGGGGCAATATTCTCTACTTCAACGAGGATGAAGAAACCCAACAGCACATCGTGGATGTACTTTCGACCTATCTCGATCCCGTGGATTCCGAGTGATCCATTGTGTGCTCTGGACAATATCAATAGACATGAGGCGGTAAGGTCACCTCTCCCGGGCTGGGCGGGGAGAATCGTCTGTTCGCCGGGAGAAATTCCGGGATGCCGGGGAGGAATCCTTTATCCAGCGTCGAATAAAATGAAATAGAGCTGTTCGGTGTGCTGATATCGCACACCGCTCGGCTCGGCCGGATGGTCCGGAGGTGACCACCGGCGGCGCCAACACTTACGAGGAGGTGAATAGATTTGTTCGGAGGACTATGGATGCTGGCCGAAAACGATGCACCGACGGCAACCTGGGGAATCTTCGCGGATGGGGAGGTTGCAAACTTCCTGTTCGCGGCGATTTTCATTGGTCTGATCTACTACATGATCAGTCGCGCGCGGGCCGGAATGCCCATTCCGGAGATCCGCAAGATGGCCGGCCTGGATGCCCTCGATGAGGCCATCGGAAGAGCCACGGAGATGGGGCGTCCGGTTCATTACTCACCCGGAATCAGTCCCGTCGACAACGCTCAGACGATTGCCGCCTTCGCAATGCTCAGCTACGTGGCGAAGACCTGCGCTCAATATGATACCCGACTAATACAGACCAACCGCAACATCTTCGTCCACGCAGTGAATGAGGAGATCGTGAAGCAGGCCTATCTCGAAGCGGGTCGTCCCGATGCACACAACCCGGATGACGTGCGGTGGATCTCGCAGTTCCAGTTCGCCTACACCGCAGGTGTGATCGGTATCTTCGCCCGGGAGCGTCCCGCCGCGAACATCATGTACGGGTCGTTCTTTGCCGAGAGCATGTTGATCCTCGAGGTCGGTGACATGATCGGTGCGGTGCAGATCGGTGCTACAGCCCAGACTGCTCAGCTGCCGTTCTTCATGGCCGCTGCGGACTACACGCTCATCGGTGAGGAGATGTACGCCGCCAGTGCATACATGTCCAGAGAACCCGTGCTTCGAGGCACGGTGGTCGGGCAGGACCTGGCGCGTATCATTATATTCGCCATCATCGTCATAGGTACTATCGTCCAGCACATCGATCCGGAAGAAAACCCGTTCACGTGGTTCCTGCGTGAATTCTGATCTCGTGCGAATAAATGGCTCGAGTTGAAAAACTGAGGAGGTGTAGAACTTGCGGAAGGAACTGCCACTTCTCTTGACGACGGTATTCGGACTCATTGTCGTCTTCTCCAAGTGGTTCTATCTCGGTGAGGTGTGGGGCCTACACGATATTGCAGAGAGCTGGGTCCTTATCAGTCAGGGTTTCGCCGTCGCAATTGGTGCTGCGAGTCTGACCCGGATCCACGGCAGAAACATCCAGCGGCGCCGCGAGGACTGGCCGTACAGTCTGGTCCTTTTGGTGTGCATGTACTTTTACATCATACTGACGCTGTACCAGACGGTAGAGGGCACCGAAGCACGGTGGATCTACGACGCATACATCACCCCGGTCGGTTCTGCGCTGTTCGGTACGATTGCATTTTACATCACCAGCGCCGCTTATCGCGTATTCCGTGTGCGGACACGGGAGGCGACAGTGCTGATGATCTTTGCAGTCGTTACCATGTTGGGCATGGCCCCCATCGGTGACGTCATGATATCCGGATGGGGAGATCTGGCCCGCTGGCTGCAGGACGTGCCGGTAGGTGCGGTGACCCGTGGAATTCTGATCGCCGGCTACATCGGAGCGCTGGCGACGGGTATGCGAATTGTCCTCGGACTGGAGCGGGCCCACCTCGGTGGGTTCACCGGCGGCTAGAGATGGACCTGCTGCGTGAAAAGAAAGCAAGCGATCATCACGATATAAACTTGAAATTCCCATAAGGAGGTGCGAAGAACATGGAACGGGACAACGAACAGACCTTCTGGCACAAGATGTTGGCCATTGACAGGCGAATTCTTTACTCTATTATATTCGTCTTCGTAGCCTATATCGTCTTGTTTCCGATCGGTCTGCCGGTGCCCATATCTGCGCACACGGAGAACTTCTATAGCACCGTTGAGGCCATTCCTGAAGGCGGCATCATCTGGCTGGACTGTGCCTTCCAGGAGGGGTCCTGGGGTGAGCTGGGCCCCATGGTTGAAGCCACCATGCGGCATTCATTCAATAACAACATCCGGGTAGTGCTGAGCGCGATGTGGGAGCTCGGTGGCCGGATGGCCGCCTTTGCCCTCGATAATGTCCTGGAGGATCCGGCGTATGAGTGGGTCGAGTACGGAGAAGACGTGATCAACCTCGGGTTCCGTCCCGGAGGTGCGGCGGCGGTGCTTCGCGGTGCCACCCGCGATGTCTATGAAACCTACGCGGGCGTGGATCACGACGGCAATCCTCTCGATGACTATACGCTGGGTATGGAGGTCGAGCGGCTGCATCCCGACTACGTCGATTTCTCCGTCGTCTACGAGAGCGGCAGTCCCGGAGGTCAGGACTGGCTGCAGTATGTCACGGAGCCAACGGGCCTCCCGATGGGCATCGGCATCATAGCCATGTCCATTCCCTCTGCGGCGGCATTTGTAGACGCGGGGCAGTACGAGGCCATGATTCCCGGTGGAACCGGCGCAGCCGAGTATGAGCTGCTGCTCGACCAGCCGGGCGAGGCCCTGGCAGCGCAGGATGTGCTGTCCGTGGGGATGCTATACGTGACCCTTCTCATCATCCTGGGCAACATCGCCTGGGTTGCTACGAAGGACGACTGAGTCAATCGCGCACGCGAATACTGATGCTGGACTGCATATATATGGACTCGCGAAGAGGATTGGGAGGTGACTTTAAGTGCTAATCAGCACTGATCCGCAGATTTGGGTGGGGGCACTCGCCACCATTGCGGTATTCAGCTACATGTACAAGGACAACCCGGCGTGGCGAGTAGTTGAGCACGCGTACGTCGGCCTTACCGCCGGTTACACGGTTGGCTACCAGTTTCACACCCGCATCAAGCCGACTATCATGGATGACCTCATCGGCAGGGGATACTGGAGCTACATCATACCAATTTTGATCGGTCTCGCTATATACACCCGGTTCTCCCCCTCCCTGACGTGGATGGCCAGGTATCCGCTCTCTCTGTGGGTTGGATACGGTTCGGGTATGGTTCTGGCCTTTACCGTTCCGCCTATGATGGGGCAGATAACCGGTACGTTCCGGTTGTTCAACTCTTTTGACAATATCCTGTACTGGTTGTGCGTGGTGACCACGCTCATGTACTTCTTCTTCACCATCAGTCGGGAAAATCCGGTGGTCAAGTGGGGGGCATGGGCCGGCAGGTGGGCGATCATGGTCTGCCTCGGTGCCATGTTCGGCAATACGGTGATCTACCGATACAACCTGCTGCTGATGCGGATTAATTATCTGTTGATCGACTGGCTGGAAATGGGGGCACTTTGAGGTGTCCCCGGATGCGCACGTTCACCGTGCGTAGTGAGAAAACTCGGCGCACGTTCTGCCGGCAACGGGGACTGATGTAAACAGTTGATAAGCAGGAGAAAGCCCACTCGCCGGTCGAGTGGGCTTTCTCATAATCGAATCCGGATCTCCGGCCATGACTTCGGGGACGCTTTATGCTACTTTTGTGGGTGGGATTGCGCCGATTCGTGGTCCAATCGACCGAGCAGCTGTTTCGGGGGAGGATCTATATCCAGGGGGAGGGGAACCATTGGTAGTAAAGGGCGAGTTAACCTCAATATTGGCTACAGATGTTGGTTCTACTACCACAAAAGCAATCCTGATTGAAAAACAGGGAGATGAATACCGCCTGGTCACCCGCGGGGAGGGACAGACTACGGTTGAGAAGCCGTGGGAGGATGTCATGGTCGGCGTCCGGCAGTCAATCAGGCTGGTCGAGGAGATGGTGGGGCGGAAGCTGCTGAGTGAACGGGAGCTGATCCGGCCCAAAGAGGGTGACGAGGGTGTCGACTACTACGTGTCGACCAGCAGCGCCGGCGGAGGACTGCAGATGATGGTGGCCGGAATGGTCAGCTCCATCAGCGCCAGCTCCGCGCACCGGGCCGCGCTCGGTGCCGGTGCGGTGGTCCTGGACGTCATAGCCGTAGATGACGGTCGATCAACGTCCGAACACATCACCCGGATCCGCGAGCTCCGCCCCGATATCATACTCCTGTCCGGCGGGGTGGACGGTGGTTCTGTATCCTACCTGGCCGCCCTGGCCGAGACCATCCTGCAGGCCAGCCCCCAGCCGCGATTCGGTGCGGGCTACCAGCTGCCGGTGGTCTATGCGGGCAACAAGGATGCGCGCGACCTGGTGGAGGGCATCCTGCAGGAACGGCTCGACGTCCACCTGGAACCCAATCTCCGGCCGAGACACGACATGGAGAACCTCGGGCCAGCGCGGGAGAGGATTCACGACCTATTCATGAATCACGTCATGGCGCAGGCTCCCGGGTATGAAGATCTGATGAAGATGGTGGACAGCACTATCATGCCGACCCCGGGAGCTGTCGGGAGCTTGATCCGGACCATGGCGGAAAATTACGAGGCAAATATCGTCGGTGTCGACATCGGTGGTGCGACAACCGACATTTTTTCCGATTTTCACGGGATCTTCACACGCACCGTCAGCGCCAACCTGGGCATGAGCTACAGCATCACCAATGTATACGAGGAGAGCGGCTTCGACAGTGTCAAACGCTGGAGCCCGTTTGCGGTTTCCGAAGAGGCCCTGTGTGACTGGGTCAGCAACAAGATGGTACGCCCCACCACCATCCCGCAGACCATTCATCAACTGATACTGGAGCAGGCGCTGGGACGGGAGGCGCTGCTGCGGTCCTTCGAGCATCACAAGAGCCTGGCCCGGAAGGTGGAGCAGGAGGAAGTGGCGGGCTGGAGCGGCCGCACTGCCATGTTCCGTTCGCGCGGAGAAGAAATCATCGACATGATGGAGCTGGACATCCTGGTCGGAAGCGGGGGAGTGCTGTCGCACGCACCGCGGCGGGAACAGGCCGGCCTGATGCTGATCGACTCCTTCGAACCGGAGGGATTTACGCAGCTGGCAGTCGACAGCATTTTCATGATGCCCCATCTCGGGGTTCTGGCATCCACTCATCCGGAGATAGCCGCAGAGGTATTTGACGGCGACTGCCTGGTCAGGCTCGGCACGGTCGTGGCTCCGACTGGTGCTGGCCGCAGGGGAGCATCCTGCATGAAGGTAGAGATTGACATGCCCTCGGGTGATACAGTGACCGAGGAAGTCAAGTTCGGTGAGATCAAGCGCGTGGAGCTGGGGGTCGGAGAGAAGGCTGTTGTCCGGGTCCAACCGACCCGCGCATTCAATGTCGGAGCGGGCAAGGGCGACTCGGCTGAGCAGGAAGTCGAGGGGGGACTCGTGGGAATAGTCCTCGATGGCCGCGGGCGGCCCCTGCAAATCCCCGAGCGTGACCGGCAGAGGGTCGAGGTCATTACCGAATGGCTGGAGGAACTCGACGTCTATCCGATGGACAAAGTGCGCGAGTATCAGGAAGAAAGCCCCATCACTGCGTCCTCTGATGCTGAAGAAGAGGAGGGGAAAAGGCGTGGCTTCTTTGCCCGACTATTCAAGCGGTAGCTATCCTGTTCAGCGTATAGAAATGAGGCGGGAACTCCCACTGCCCGGAGAGGCTCTGGTGGAAGAGGGAGACGAAGTAGACCATGATACGATCCTGGCAAAGATCACTCTCAAGCCCGGAATTCCGTGGGTAATTCCGCTGTTTCGCCTGATCGGGGTGGATCCCGCAGACACCCCGGATGCCATGCTCGTCGACGTGGGTGATAATGTGAAGACCGGGCAGATTATCGCACAGGCCAAGGCCGGTCGGTACGGCAGGAAGGAATACGAGTCGCCCACGGACGGGATATTGGAGGAGGTGTCCCCCAAATCCGGGAGGCTCGTCATCCGGGAGGAGTTCGGTAAGGAGGAACCTCCGGTCAGTTTTGATGTGGCCTTTGAGCTGGGGGTACGGCCGCGCGAGCTGCGGGAGCACATGCTGGTGAAGGAGGGACAGGAAGTCAAGAAGGGGGCCATGGTGGCCAAAAAAGGTGAGGCCTCCGCGTTCTTTACCCGCACCGCCAACGCGCCCATCTCCGGAGTGGTGACGGAGATTAATGAGGAGAGCGGTTATATCACCATATCGAGACCTTTCCGTGAGATAATCATTGATGCATATATCAAGGGCACAGTGGCAGAAGTTATCCCAAAGTACGGCGCCATTGTTCAAAGCAAGGGAGTAATAATCAACGGTGTGTTCGGCCTGGGCCCCGAGCAGCATGGCGATCTCGTCATTCTCGGCGATGACAGGGAAAGCATTCTGACCGATGATATGGTGACGCACGAACACGAGGGAAAGGTTATCGTAGCCGGAGGATATGCGACCAACGAAGCCCTGAAGAAGGCGCTGGATGTGGGGGTCAATGGTGTCGTGTGCGGTACTGCCAGCTACCTCAATTTGGTGCAGTCGCTGGGCGTCAAGCTCGGAGTCGGCATCACCGGTCAGGAGGACATCGATATGACCGTCATCCTGATGGAGGGCTTCGGCAACCTGAGCATGCGGGAGCACGCCTTCGATGCCTTGCGGCAGCTGGAGGGAATGGAGATCTCCATCAACGGCCGGACCCAGATCAGGGCAGGTGCCATCCGCCCGGAAATTGTGTGTCCCTTCCCCGGTTACGAGGGCGAGCTGCAGAAGGCGGTTGAGTTTGAAGAAGAACTGGTGCGGGGGCAGAGAATACGAATTATCAGCGAGCCTTACTTTGGTTACCTGGGTGAAATCGTTGATCTCCCGAACCAGCCCGAGGAGATCGAAACCGGGGCACGGGTGCCCGTGGCGCACATCAGGCTCGAGGAGGACAGTCAGGAAGTAGTGAGCATACCCAGGAAGAATGTTGAGATCTTCTGACCGGGGTCCGGTAGAGTGAGGGGGCAGAAATGCTTATCGATGAACTGTCACCCGACAGGCGCGATGAGATAATCGAATGGGCGGCCGATAAAGTGCACGAATGGGGTATGATCACTCCGGCGATGCTGGCGACGGAAGGTTTCCGACCGATATCCTTCCTTGTCAGTCAGGCCGTCCATTTCGTCGCGCCCGTCGGTGATGCAGTTACGGGTCATCCCTATGCCTCTGAACTCGGTTTCCTGCTGCAGGACCGCGAGAATCTCGATCTTTTCATGCACAGGCTTGAGGAACTGGCAGAAGAAGATGAAGAAGATGAAAACGGCGAGGACGAAGACCAAGAAGATGATGATCCGGATGATAAGGATCTGCAATGATATGTGCATGCTGTGTGCGGGAATGTGTCGGGAGGAGGAGAGACTGTTTGTCGAGTGAGAAAATGACGCCCTCCGAGCAAATTCGTACGATAATAGCCACCGACTGCGGAAGCACTACCACCAAGGCCATCCTGATCGAGCGGCAGGGTGATGAGTACCGCCTGATCGAGCGCGGTGAGGCGCCGACCACGGTCGAGGCACCTTTTGAGGACGTCACCATGGGCGTAAGGAACGCGGTCTCCGAGATCGAGGAGCTCACCGGCCGGGAGTTTCTGGACGAGGACGGGGTTATCACCCAACGTGAATCAGACGAGCGCGGGTGTGATCTGTACCTGTCCACCAGCAGCGCCGGCGGGGGGCTGCAGATGATGGTCGCCGGGGTAGTCAAGACCATGACCACCGAGAGTGCAGAGCGGGCCGCACTGGGTGCAGGGGCAATTGTCATGGATGCCATTGCGGTCGATGACGGCCGGATGAGTCATGAGAAAGTCAACCGGATCAGGGACCTCCGTCCGGACATGATTCTGCTTTCCGGCGGAATCGATGGGGGAACAATATCCCACGTCGCGGAGATTGCCGAACTCATTGCAACTGCGGATCCCAAGCCCCGCCTGGGTGCCACCTACCGTCTGCCGGTCATCTATGCCGGAAATAAGGACGCCCGCAGCCACATTGATGAGACCCTGGGAGATAAGGCGGACCTCCGCATGGTGGACAACCTGCGCCCGGTTCTGGAGCGGGAAGTGCTTGGACCGGCCCGCGAGGAGATCCACAATCTCTTTATGGAGCACGTGATGGCGCAGGCGCCCGGGTACGATAAACTCATGGAGTGGACTGATGCGGCGATAATGCCCACACCCGGTGCAGTGGGTATGGGGATTCAGAATGTCGCCGATCAGTACGATATCGAGATCATCGGCGTGGACATCGGCGGCGCCA
>Ga0207421_10004566_pt1 | contig 15856 bp, 20 predicted proteins | sample SodLakKL_010_SED_4_FD_187542 | JGI IMG/M metagenome (GOLD analysis project Ga0207421, IMG submission 187542) | Alkaline sediment microbial communities from Lake Tanatar, Kulunda Steppe, Russia - 8KL_010_SED (SPAdes) (version 2) | ecosystem: Environmental > Aquatic > Non-marine Saline and...
AAATGGTCTTTCCAATGATCGTCCGGTTCGATGAAACCGTAACCTTTCAACGGATCGAAGAATTTGACAGTTCCTTTCATAGGTCCCTCGTCTTGTTGTACCTATAACTAGAAAGCAGTATATTTTATTATCGAAAGATTTACTGACAAAGTCATAAACCAATTCAAGTCGATGATTTTTCCCAACGATCTCACCGAAAGTGAGTGTTCACATGAAAAATACAAGGAGCGATAGACTTGGAAGATTTTGTTAAAATGGATCAAGTAACGATCAAGCAGTTCTCAAAAACTCCGCACCAAAAAAACTATCCTTCCTCATCCAACCTCTCTTCCAGATAGTTCTGCATGTGATCCAGGGCCTTCTCCCTACTTGCAGGATAACTCTCGACCCTAGCTCTGGCCCTTATCGTGTTATTCCCTTCGGACAGTTCGAACTCCTCCTGGAAGGCCTTCTGTTTATCCAGTCTGAAATAGAAGTTGCACCTATCGTCTATCCTCCTCTTCAGTGAGGAAAGCAGTTCTTCCAAAACATACCTGGGCAACCTATCGAAGACAGCATCCATCTCCCGGTTTCTATGGATCTTACCTGTGACTATCTGGATCGGGTTGCCGTAATATCCTTCAGCATCTTCCCTCTCAAGCTCTATCTCCTCACCGGCGATGTTGACGATGGACTGTATAACCTTGTCTGGGTCCTCAGTTGCCTGTATGAAAGCTTTGAACTCGATGTAATGGAAGGTCACCATACCTCCTCCACAGATGTTTCTCCACCTAAAGCTTCAACCATGTAGATGATCTTACAGATACTTTCCACCACTGTCACCCAGTTGTAAGCTTCCTCTAGGTTCTCTCCGTGGGAAAAGGTCCCATGGCCCTTGACGATGGCTGCGTTGTAGTTGTTCAACAAATCAGGTAGCTTTTCGGCGACCTCTTCGGATCCTATCGATTCTTCGACATCGAGAACCGGCACCTTCTTGAGATGATACCTTCCTTCGTCGTCCACTGGTACTATCTCATCTCTAGTAAGTGACAATGCTATCGCGTATGGTGTGTGTGCATGGACGATGGCCAGTGCCGACGTTTCCTTATAGATAGCCCGGTGCACACCTACTTCCGTAGATGCTATCATCACACCGCTGTCATCTTCCTGCAGACCAATTTCAACTACGTCTTCCTCGTCAAGATCTCCCATCATGGCCCCTCTTCTCTTGATATATATCCTATCTCCCCGTTTAACACTCATGTTCCCACTATGGGAGGATAGATTCAAACCTCTGTTCTCCAAGAACTTTCCGTACTTCCTCATATCTTCAAAGATCTTTCGGTCCATCTGATCCCCTATAACAGCGTCTTGTGTATAAACCTTTTTTAAAAGAAAATAAAATAAGGAAAAAAGTTTCAGAGGGGTTCGAAGGTACCTGTCAGTTTGGTCTTGGCCAGTACGTGTCCCTTCATGGCCTCCCTCACGTCTTTTTTGGTGGATGAAGGAGGTATATCCAATTCCGTATCCAGGGCATACAGTTTGAAAAGATAGGTGTGTTTTTTATCTGGGGGGTTCGGTCCACCGTATCCGTCACTTCCGTAATCGTTCTTACCTTCCACCGCACCGCTTGGTACGGAGTCTTCCTTTATCTCCCTTGTATCTGCAGGTATGTTCCACATTATCCAGTGATCCCATACCTTACCGGCGGGTTCGACGGCGTCGGGGTCGTCCATGACAAGAACCATGGACACCGTATCCTCCGGCACTCTGTATATCTTCAAAGGGGGATTGATGTTCTTCCTCTTGTACCCGTATCTTTCTGGGATCGCTCCTCCATCTGAGAATTCTGGACTAGCCAGCTTTAGTTCTGCCATCTTTATCACTTCTCCTTGTGTATCAGCCTTATGGATGCAGTATATTAAAAATATTTTCATTCAACGGTTACACTTAAAAGTAAAGCATTTATGTCAGTGCAAAGGTGTTTAGATAGATGAACAGATCAGATGTGATCATTGTCCACACAGACGGTGCATGCAGTGGTAAGAACCCAGGAGGGGTGGCAGCCTATGGGTATCATATCCAAATGGACGGCAGAACGGTAAGAGAAGACTACGGGATACTCAAGGAAGGTGAAGGTGCCACTAACAACTATGCCGAATACATGGCCCCTATCAAGGCCCTGAATTGGATCCTATCTTCAAAAGAAACGATAGAAAGCGCAGATACAGTCCTGTTGAGATCCGATTCACAGCTTTTAGTCAATCAGATCAATGGAGAATGGTCAGTAAAATCAAGTAGTATAGTCGATCTGTACGAAGAACTCAAGGACCTGATAGATCAACTGGAAAACCTTTCTTTGACTGTAGAATTTGAACATATAGGCAGGGAAAAAAACGGAAGAGCAGACGGACTCGCTCAGACCGCCATAAAAGATCATAGAACCCTGCAGAAGATCAAGAAAAAAGATAAAAAGAAGACCTGTCCAGAATGCGGCAGTGAGATGGTACTCCGCAACGGAAAATACGGTAAATTCTACGGATGTACATCTTATCCCGATTGTGATCACACAGAAGATCACTCGGATCGATAATCCAGCGTGACCGGAAGGTTTTTAATCTTCTCATATCATTTTTAAAAACAATCGGTGTAATGATGGACGATCCAGATTATGAAGAGGATCTAAAAAAAGAAAAGAAACGAAGAAAGAGAAAGATGTACGGTAGGGTCGCTGGAATTATCGTGATGGGGATCTTCATCGCAGTTGTCACTTTCTATGAAACAAGATTTTATTACCTTTTGGTCTATTACATAGGTGGGTTCGGATACATCTTCCTCCTTTCATACAGACTCATGAAGGAGATCGGGAAATATCGCTCTCTTATGGATGATATGCTTATAGAGGGCGATCACATATTGAAGTATAATACCAGCATAGCAACTGAGATAAAAAGGATATCTATAAACGATGTCAAAAGAGTTTACTACAACATCGATGAACTTCCCAGAACGTTGTACGTAGTATATAAGAACGAAGGAGATCTCATGGCAGAGAACTTCTACAAAACCCGCATAGAGGATAAAGACAAGTTCATCAAGATGATGGAGGACAGGAATCTTCTCGACAGAGAACCCATATCCATAGAAACATTACAGGGTATGATCGAATCATCGTAAAGATTACAAATATCCTACGAACATATCCAATATATGAAAGATGGGATCACGAGGGTCAAAAGAGGGCGTAGGGAGGCCAAGGAACACTACGATAAGGTGGCACCATATTATGACATATTAGAGGGTTCGTTTGAAAAAAAATACAGGGATATGGGAATAGACCTTCTGGGTATCGAGGAGTTAGATAAGATATTGGAGATAGGATATGGGACCAGTGATTCTCTGATCGAGATAGCGAAACGGGTCCGAGACCATGCATACGGGATAGATATATCCACAGGCATGGCCAAGGTTACCCAAAAGAAGATGAGCAGAGAAAACATTCAGAACATATCTCTGGTATGTGGAGATGCAGTATATCTTCCGTTCGAGGATCGTTCTTTTGATAAAATCTTCATGAGTTTCACACTAGATCTTATCGATACCCCTGATATCCCTAGAGTCATCGCGGAGATCAATAGGGTTTTAAAAGATGAAGGAGAACTGGGTATAGTATGTCTTTCCTCGGATGAAACGATCCCAGTAAACGCATACGAGGGACTACATCGACTATTCCCTAAATACCTAGATTGCCGACCTATATCACCTGAGAAGATCTTGAAGGATGCGGGCTTCAAAATAATAAAAAGTATGGAGGAACAGATAGTAATATTCCCGATCAAGTTAGTGGTAGGAAAGGTGTAACCTTCAACACCGTTTTTTCAAAGCTCGATCATCCATCCTAGGTCGAGTTCATCCAATCTTTCATCGGATGGGATACCATCCTCTTCCCATCCCATGGCTTCGTAGTAATCATCTAACATCTTTTCCATGTCGAACACGTTCCCGGAACTGGCACCCTCGGATAGAGGTTCACTGAAACGTTCCGGTAAACGATCATCTTTTCTAGAGAAACCGTTGATAGCGTTGAATTTCCTTTCCAGATTGTATATCCGCTCACCTATCCTGTGTAGATCTCCTACTGTGAACTCGATGCCGGTCACGGCCTCTAAGAACCTTGAATAGTACTCTTCGTTGAGAGCGAAAGAACTGAATTTACACATCCCCAAAGAATCCAGATATGCGTTCCTTTCCTGGGATCTTTTAACTATCTCTCCCTTACCACTGATATCGAACCTATCGAACAATTTTGGAACCCCAAATATCTCCTCACCTATCATGTAACCTCTAAGATGACAACCTCCACGGTTAGATGTGGCAAATGATAATGCTTGACCTGCAGCACCTCTCGGATCGTAGGCCGGTAGTTCCATGCCTTTGACACTCATGGAAAGGGCACAATCATATCTTTTACAGAGTCTGTCAGACCCTTCAGCTAATTCGTCACCTATCCCCTCCCTGAAGGCGATCTTCTCAATCAGTTCCTGGACATCGCTTGAAAATCCAGGGATCTTATCCCAAATTCCGCTCTCGGACATCTCCATGCCACAGGCTAAAGTCCCACCTGTAGAGATCGTGTCTAGACCCAATTCATTACACAGATAATTTGCCTCGGTACTCTTTTTTAGATCGAAATTACCTATGTTAGCTCCCAGGGCCCATACGCTCTCGTATTCGGGTCCCTTTCCTTTTTGATCATCAGTCTTGGTTTTCAACCCGCATCTTATCGGACATGCGTGACAACCGTAATGTTCTTGAACGATCTCGTCCCTCATGCTCTCTCCAGATAGATTATCAGATCTCTTATCATTTCCTCTTCGAAAGTTCTCGATGGGGAACATACCCAGCCAATCTAAAAGATTGACCAGGATAGGTGTTCCAAACTTTCTCAATCCTCGAGAAGTCACTGGAGAAGACCGTATCTTCGATACCGATTTCTTCACGTATCCCTTCAATCGATCTTCATGGGCCACTGGTATCTTTTTATCACCTCTCACTGATATACCTTTCAACTTCATGGATCCCATGACCGCTCCTACACCCCCTCTACCGAAGACTCTAAAATCATCGGTCACCACGTTGGCAAAACGAACTAAATTCTCTCCGGCAGGACCTATGACAGCACTAACACCATCCAAGGCATCTAAGGTATCCCCTACCTTCTGACCCCATAGGTCTGTTTCTACTACTGAAATCCCTTCGCTGTTTATCTCTATGATCACGGGCATCTTCGATCTCCCTTTGATTATCAGGACATCTAGTCCAGCGGATGTGAATTCCTTACCGAATAACCCTCCGACATTCGAATCTAGTATGGTCCCGGTCAATGGAGACTTCGTGGATACAGAGAATCGGCTGCTGGTGGGTACCATCGTTCCGGTCAATGGACCTCTAGAAAAAACTAGAGCGTTCTCTTTTAAAGCATCACAAGTAGGTAAAATCTCTTCACAAAGGAGCCTTCCACCTAGACCTCTTCCTCCTATATAATTTAACAATTTCTCTTCACCGATATCCGCATAACTGACATCCTGATCCTCAAGATCGACTTTTACGGCTCTGTTCCACCAGCCTTTCATGTATCTAGATATCCGTTGAGGCTTTAATTTTTATGGGAAGGAGTCGGAAAAAGGTTTTTATATCATACCTTCTGTAAAGGGCTTGTTCCATTGGTAAAAAGCCGATGATTGATGAGGGCCATAGGCCCGAAAGAGGTGTTTAAGATGGCAAAGATGTATGTAAATTTCGAGATGCCCGACGAATTGATAGATAAGAGTTATGAAGCAGTTGAGATAGCACGTGACACTGGTGAGGTCAGGAAAGGGACCAACGAGGTCACGAAGGTAGTAGAACGTGGAGATGCAAAGTTTGTAGTATTAGCTGAGGATGTAAACCCCCCAGAGATACTAGCCCACATGCCTCTACTCTGTGAAGAGAGAGGAGTTCCCTACGCCTACGTGCCAAGTAAACAGGAACTTGGAGCAGCTTCCGGTATTCAAGCTCCATCAGCTTCAGTAGCTATTACTGATCCGGGTAAAGCGGAACAGATGATAGAGAATATCAAAAAATCTGTAGAAGATCTAAAATAAATTATCCATGAGAGGAGTTTTAAATGGCTGAATATGAAGGCACACCGGGTGAAGTTGTCGAGATCGTTGGCAGGACTGGTATGACCGGTGAGGCTACCCAAGTAAAAGTTAGAGTTCTAGAAGGTAGAGACGAAGGTAGGATCATCACCCGCAACGTGATGGGTCCTGTTCAGAAAGGAGATATATTGATGCTCCGTGAGACCGCTAGAGAGGCGAAGAGTATAGGGGTCAGGTAAGATGGTTGAAGCTAAGGAATGCACATTCTGCGGAAAAAAGATCGAACCAGGCACCGGGAAATTATATATAAAATCCGACGGCCAGTCTTTCAACTTCTGTACCAGTAAATGTGAGAAGAACATGGTAGATATCGGTAGAAAAGATAGGCAGACTAGATGGACTAAGAAACATGCCCAAGAAAAAGCAGTGAAGACATATCATAAAAAAGAAGAAAAGAAACCTAAAAAGAAGGTACTCCGAAAAAAGAAATAGAAGGAGATAGATAGATTGGAGACTACATTTTTGATGGTCAAACCAGATGCGGTACAAAGAGGTTTGATAGGTAACATAATAACCAAGATGGAGGAAAAAGGTCTTAGGTTGGTAGCCTTAAAGATGATTCAGATCGATGAAGATACAGCATCTGAACATTATGCCGAACATGAAGGTAAAGACTTTTATGAACCATTACTTGAATATATCACTTCAGGTCCGGTAGTTGCCATGGCATTGAAAGGTAATTCAGCGATATCGATAGTCCGGACCCTGGTAGGTAAGACCGATCCTAAAGAAGCTTCCCCGGGTACGATCCGTGGCGATCACGGTATAGATATCGGCAGGAACATCGTTCATGCTGCGGACTCAAAGGAGAGTGCCGAGAGAGAATTGGGCATCTTTTTCGATGATAATGAATATCTAGATTACTTTCGAGTAGAAGAAGATTGGATATATGAATAAATCATTCTTATAGAGATGATAGATGTTCTTCGACTTTATCCAGGTACTGCGAAGCACCTAGGTCCCTGAACATCTGCCTAGCTTTCTCAAGTCTGTTTTTCGCCTTTTTGATCTCCCCTATCTCCTTGTATATCCTGCCGCATTCATACTCGTTTTCAGCCTCAGCAAAAGGTATGTCCAAGTCTTTGAGATAATCTTTAGCTATTTCCATCGATGCTAGTGCCTCTGCGTAATCTCCTTCCATCCTATGGATTATTGCTCTGACCCTGTTGAGTGAAGAAAGACCGATGGTTTCTGTAAGTGGTTTCATAACTTTTTCGGCCTTATCTACATATTCCCTTGCTTTCTCAGAGTTGCCTTTTCTAGCTAGGGCTTCTCCAAGATTGAAATAACCCCACCCTATGAACCTTTTATCACCTATCTTCTTTGCATTTTCAACGGCCTTGATGAAATGTTCTATGGCGTCCTCCCAATCGCCCTTCTTCATATACTGGTCCCCCATATTATTGTATGCCCTAGCGATATTTTTATAGCCGTTATGTTCTTTCAGTGGGGGAACACTCCTCTCGTAATATTCTATAGCCTTATCGTTATATCCTCGCTGAGCATATATGTTGCCCATCTCGATATAGGTCAGAGATAGGATCTGTTTTTCGTCAATATCCTTGGCAATTTCGACCACGTGGCCGTAGAGTTCGATTGCCTCGTCGAATCTTCCTTCTCTCCATAGCAGATATCCAAGACCACGTTTAGTATCGGCGATCCCTTTGTCTTCATCTATATCTTTGTAGATCTCTAGTGCTCTATTGTATAGATCATGTGCTTTTTGAAACTCCTGAGAATCTCTGTATGTATGAGCTATCCACCGAAGAGAATCAGCCTTCTTCTTATCATCTCCATTCTCTTCAGATAAGTCTAGAAGGGAATTAAAAGCTTCTAGAGCTTTTTCAGTGTTACTTATATCATAGGCGAGTTCTCCGATCCTGGTTAAAATCGAGATTTTTTTCTCATCTTCGTCATCGATATCATTGGATTTTCTCAGCGAGTCCAAGGCAGTATCGAGGTATCTGATAGCGGTTTCTATAGCGAAGGTATTCAGGGCTCTTTCAGCGGCCTTCATGGAATAATCATATGCTTTATCATAGACCTTTCCTTCATGGAAATGTCGACTCAATGAGTAGTAATGGTTTTCAAGTTCTTCGTAATACTCTTCGATAGCTTCGCCTATCTGCTTATTCAATATCCTTTTCCTGGTCTTACCCATGTTCTCGTATATAGTGTTCCTGAGCTGTAAATGATTGAACCGATAGATCTCCTCCTCTGCATCTTTCATCTCACTGATGATATTGTGGTTCTCAAGTTCTTCACAAGTGTCTAGAAGTTCAAGCACATCCATATCAATAGATTTCTCAAGAACCTCAAAATTGAACTCATTTCCCACGACAGCTGCATACATCATGACCTTCTTTTCAGTTTCATCGAGTCTCTCTATCCTACGGCTGGTGATGTCCTTTATAGATGAAGGTATGGAGATATCTATGAGTTCCTCCTGAGGGTTCCAGTTATACGAATATGGATTGATGACACCTTCTTCCACCATCGAGTCCAAGATTTCAACAACGTAATAGGGATTACCTTCCGTTTCTTTATAGATGGTTAAAAGAAAAGATTCTGGTAAGTCTTTTGTCTGAAGTTTATTGCGTACCATCTCCGAAACTGGCTGGAACCCCAATCGGTCTATCTCGATTATATCTACGATGCCCTCTTGTTTTGTTCTATCTAATAATATCTCGAGAGGTTTCCTTTTACCATGTGTCTTTAATTCTTCCGGTCTATAAGCCCCGATGATCAATACTCTTTGCTCGAATATGTTCCTTATCAAGAAATGCAGAAGCTGAGAAGATGAATCATCTATCCACTGTAGATCATCGAAGAAAAGCAATAATGGCTGTTCATTAGAGAGTTCTTTGATAAGTCTCAGTATTTTTGTGAACATAACTTCCCTTTCGTCCGAAATGGATATCGAATCTACTTCATTTGAGGAAGAACCTAGTCCTACCAGAGATATTGGTCTAGCATCGGAAGAACTGCTTGCAGCGGAGGCACCGAGTCCTACATATCCACTTCCACTTTTTGTAGAGTTGTCAGATTCACCCTTTTTGATATGATCTCCCAAAGCTTCGATGAACGGGATATAAGGGTCGGTGCTTTCATGATAGAGACATCGACCCCATAAAAAGTTGAAATCATTTTTTTTACATTCTTGGCTGAATTCCAAGGCGATACGAGTTTTTCCGACTCCGGCTTCGCCCTTGAGGAGAACGAATTGACCATTACTTCTGAGCGTTTCCTTCATGTATTCTTTCAATTCATCTAACTCAGCCCAACGGTTTACGAACTCAACATCGTTTTTAGAGCTTAAGAGTGAGTCCTCAACACCCATGATTATATATCAAGTGAATTTGTTTAATAAAAGTTTCGACAATATACCAAATAATATTTTTTAGACATTATGTATGACTAGATAATATATCATCAGACAATCACCGAAAGGCTTATAAATATAGAAAACTATTATAGTATTGTCTGACGTATTGGACAAATACGTCGGACTAAAATTGATATGGTGCCCATATGGTGTCGGACACACAAAGAATAACTGTCAGAATACCAAACGATATGGCTGATAATCTTCAAGATCTCGTTGATAAAGGTGAATATTCAACGATGTCTGAGGCCATCAGGACTGCTATCTCCGATTTCATAGAGAACAAGAACGCGCCAGATCACATATCTAAGGTCACAGTGGATCTTCCGAAGAAAAAGGTCAACGAGATAAAAAATCTCGTGCAAGAGGGGGACTCTATATCAGTAGATGATGCAATAAGGAACGCTGTTCGAGATTATGTGAAAGAGAAGATAGACCAATACAAGAAAAGACTGGAAGAATAAAGAATTTTAGAGATCTCGTATCCCTTAAGGGGAAATCAGATAGAAGGTATCATCATGAATAGGCGCAGAGGTTTTGGAAACAAAGACGGTTCTTCAGGACTGGATGTCCTAGTCATAGGTGTTGGAGGCGGAGGTAACAACAGTATTAACCGCCTCAGCAGGATCGGAGCGTATGGAGCCAAAACCATAGCGGTCAATACCGATAGGGAACACCTTAAAAGCATAACCGCTGACACCAAGATGTTGATCGGAAAGGAGTACAATAAAGGTCTCGGTACAGGAGGTAACCCTAATGTAGGTATGCAGTGTGCAGAATCTGCTTATGGTGGTTTTAAAAAATTGTTAAAAGATACAGAACTCGTATTCATCACTGCAGGTATGGGTGGCGGAACCGGTACAGGGGCGGCGCCAGTTATCGCAGAGATAGCCAGAAAACAGAAGGCGATGGTTATAAGCATAGCTACCATGCCATTTTCTATAGAAGGTAACAGGAGGGAGACCGCTATCCGTGGGGTCAGCCGTTTGAGAGAATACTCGAATTCCATGATACTTTTGGAGAACGATAAACTCTTGGAAGTTGTACCAGATCTTCCCATGGATCAGGCCTTCGGTATAATGGATTCGCTGATATCCGAACTAATCAAAAGCGTAACAGAGATAATCACTCTTCCATCACTGATCAATCTGGACTACAATGATCTCAAATCGGTACTTGGTAACGGAGGAGTATCTACCATGATGGTCGGGGAATCTACATTCGACGAACCGAAGAAGGCGGTCGAGGAGGCCAGCAAGAATCCTTTCTTGAACGTTGACTATACGGGGGCTAAAAAAGCTCTAATACACGTCACCGGCGGTCCAAATCTATCGATAAGCAAGATGAACGATGTAGTAGATATGATGACTTCGAAGTTGGATCCCAAGGCTGGTGTTATCTTCGGGGCTAGGATAGACGAAGAATGTCAGAACAGGATAAAATTGATGTCCATAGTTACGGGTCTAAATAAAGGACAAAAGAATAAAATAAAAACTATTGCCTGATGAAAGTACTGGATGAAAAATGATGATCATGGCTCAAGGCAAGGTATCGGACTGTATATCTGAAGGAGAGGGAGGATTCTATCTAGATATAAAAGTGTCTCCTGATTCTTCAGAGGAGCTGATAAAAGGTATAGATCCTTGGAGAGATAAGTTGGTGATACACGTAAAAGAAAGAGCTAAGGACGGTAAGGCAAATAGGGCTGTCATCCAACTATTAGCAGAAGAACTTTCTGTATCTCATGATGATGTTCACATAGTTAAAGGAAAACGCTCAGACCGGAAAAGGGTTTTTATAGCCGTTGATAAAGATGGTATATTAGAGAGATTGAAAAGGTTTCAAAAGGTATAGAACCATGAGAGTGAAAGAAAAACTGGAAGGAACGGAAGAAGTCTTAGATGTCATAAGAAAAAAAAACCGAAAGACTCCTATCATAGTAGAAGGGAAAAAAGATGTCAGAGCACTTCGAAGACTGGGGGTTAAAGGCGAGATCATCCGGATCAAAACCAGTAGGACCGTTTTTAGAATTATTGAAAGTCTGAGGGAAGAACATGATGAGGTCATAATATTAACAGATTGGGACAGGACAGGTGGAAGACTATATCATAGGATAAAAAGAGCCTGCAAAGCGAACTTATTGTCATACAACCAAGATATCAGGAAGCGCTTGATAAAATATACAAAGAGGGACATAAAAGATGTGGAAAGTATTCCTGCCTTCTTGAGTAGGTTGAGAAGGATAGTGAGAGATCCTTACAAAGCTAGAAATAAAGGTAAAAAGGATAGAAAAATATTAAATCGTAAAACACAATAGGGGGGCAGATTAAAGATGGCCCGAATTAAAGTGATCAAGGATGTTTCAGATTTCGTACCGATACTGAGAGCGGTTAGTTCCCAGACAAAAAAAGAAGTGTTCACTGACCTCGCAGAGGGGTGGAAAACGGAAGACGAGATCGAGGAAGAATACGGAGAAGAGGGGGTAGAAGCTCTGAAACATTTTGAAAAGATGAAATTGGTCGAAACAAGATGGCAGCACACAGAATCACAGACCAAGAAAGCTTATCATACCTATTATTCATCGGTCCACATCGATGCATCGGTCCCTGTCCGAGAGATCAGTGAAGTTCTTTATGCCGCGATGGTGAGCAGTGAAGAGTTCGAAAAGTTGGAAGACAAGATAATGGATTATGTCAGAGAGGGGAACAACTTTGCCAAGGATATAGCGGAAAAATTGGAATGCACCCCTATAACTCTCAAGAGTTTGGTCAAGAGATCATTGAAATTGGATTATCGAGGCCATAGGATAACTGAGATCGAACAAGAATAAGAAGGGATAATATGATAGATTTAGACGATTTGGATATATTTTATAAGTATGATGCAGGTACGTTCTCTTTGATATCGGGAATGTTCATGATAGCTACAGTTACCTACATCATATACGCCGTCTCACCTAAGGCTACGAATACAACGATATTTTACTATTCTCTCGTAGCTCTGATACTCATGGTGGCTACTCCTCTATTGTTCTATCTAAGTAATCTGATCGAGTTCTCGGAGATAATCGGTAAGTTCTCTTCAGGGATTTGTTTAGCAGCTTTTGGCACCTTGATTTATCATGTCACACAATATATGGATATAGGGAGCTGGCTCTATCCGATACCCCGCATATTCCTGACAGGCGTTCTAGGTTTCATCACATCTTTCCTCTTTGTCAGAGGAGTTGCAGTCCAGATGATCGAAGGGAGCGAAGATTGGATTGAACTCGATGAAGATGAGGAAAAAGAGATAGAAGAGTCCGATGATGAGGATAAGTTCTTAGAAGAAGAAGACGAACCCTGGTGAGATAATTGACAAGTATCCTTCGGTTAGGTCATCGTCCCGAGAGAGATAAAAGGATGACCACCCACGTTGGTTTGACTGCTAGAGCCTTCGGAGCTAGTAGTATGTACTTACCAAAGATGGACGAAAGGATCAAAAATACTTTAGACGATGTTACCGAAAGGTTCGGCGGTAGTTTCTCAGTAAAAGAGGCTGAAGATTGGAGAGGAATGATTGACAATTGGGAAGGCGATGTTATCCATCTTACCATGTATGGTGAAGATGTTGATACTTTTTTTGAAAAAAATGAGATCCAGGACCCGTTGATCATCGTGGGTGCTGAAAAGGTTCCGGCTGAGGTTTATGATAAGTCAGACAAAAACGTTTCCATCGGAAGTCAACCACACTCTGAAGTAGCGGCTTTGGCTGTTTTTATGGATAGATTAAACGTTCGAAAGTTGGAAAAGAACTATGATGGAGATATAGGCATAATTCCACGCAAAAAAGGAAAAAAAATAGTCGACTATTCAAAGGTCCCATCGGCTTCAGAATGTTTCGAATCGATGACTGAAAGGGGTATGGATGAGGGTCTTATGAAACATTCCATGGACGTTCTTGAAAGAGCCCTTGAGATCCATGAAAAGTTCGGTGGAGATCTAAAACTCTTGATATCTGGCTCCCTGCTTCATGATATCGGAAGAACGGTAACACACGGGACGGCACATGGAGTAGAAGGAGGAAAGATCATCAGGGAACAGGGCTGGGATGAGGAACTAGCCAAAATAGTAGAAAGGCATATAGGCGGTGGGATAACCAGAGAAGAAGCTGTAGAACAAGGTCTTCCTGAAAAAGACTACATCCCTGAAACGCTGGAAGAAAAGTTGGTATGTCATGCAGATAATACCGCTGGAGGGGAAGATAGATTCAATGACCTCGTAGAACGCATGGAAAGTAAAGGTCTCTCTGAAGGTGTAAAAAGGATGAAAGAACTAGCTAAAGAATTTGAAAATTGAAAAGAAAGAAAGGTTTTTTAGAGTTTTTCTCCGGGTTCGATATCCATCATCACGAATCCAGAGTTAACTTTCGGATAGAAATCTGTAGATTTCTCCGGCATGCGTTCACCGTTCTTAGCTACTTTGAGTACCTGTTCAGGTTTCGTAGAATTTACCAAAAAAGTCACTTCAGCTTTATCTTCGTCTACCCGTTCGATGGCATCTTCAGCCCATCTTTCATATGCTATGGTCTCATCGATATCGAGTTCCTTCGCTCCCATTATTCCTTCAAAGATAACGTCTCTCAGGACAACAACGTCGAGTTCTTTATAGTCTTCTGAATAATCTTCTGAGAGGAATCTATCGATATCAGAACCTTCACGGAGTTTCAATCCGTGTGTACGTTTTCCATCGTATAATACGAAAGATATGGTGTCTTTGTTCTCTTCCAAGAATCCCTCTGCATCGCTCAGTTCTATCTGATATGTTTCGAAGTATTCTTTGATCTCATCGATGTGTTCTTCCTTTAGTTCGTGTTTTAAAAGTACTCGATGACCCGGTAAGACAACCAATCCAGGATCCTCCACTGGGACCATGTATGTCATACGCCAGTTGAAAGCATCGTTTTCTTTCCAGTCTGGGTTCTTAGCTCTAAGTTCGTCTCTGAAGTTGACCGCAGTCTCATATCTATGATGTCCGTCTGCGATGACCACCTGTTCACCATTCAGCACCTTTTTAACCCTCTTGATCTGGCCCTCATCTTCTATCTTCCAGACCCTACTGCGGACTCCGTATTCATCCGTGGCCTCGTAGATCGGTTCATCTTCTGCGATATCATCGAATAAGTCTATGGTGATTTTATCGGGGTCACTGTAAAGTAAGAAACCCGCTTCGAGGTTCTTTTCTGTAGATCTCAGCATGTTCAACCTATCTATCTTGGGTCCCTTGTGTGTTTCTTCGTGGGGAAGCACTATCTTTTCCTCGAAGGGATGCAGTTTCAAAGCTGAGATGAAACCTTTCCGGGTGTACTTTCTACCCAGTACTTCGAAATCCTGATAGTAAACGTATATGCCGGGTTTTTCTTCTTTTTCGAGGATCTTTTCTCGCATCCAATTTTCTAGTCGTTCAGCAGCCTTTTCATACCTGTTTTCCTCCTTGGGAAGTATCAACCTACAGAAGTTGTATTCACTATTTTCATAGTATTTCTCTCTCATCTCGTCATCGATCTTATCGTAGGGCTGTGTTATGATCTTCTCCATTTCTTTGACCTTGTTTTTGTCGTACTGTATCCCTTTAAAGGGTTTCATCTCGACCATATTTATCCCCTTCTCTCTAGTTCTTCGATGACTTGTTCAGCTGCCAGTGTCCCTGCTCTTGTTTGACCTTCGTAGGTCTGGGCTCCGATATGTGGTGTCGCATGGAAATTATCCAATTCGAACAATGGGATCTTTCCTGGAGGTTCCTCTTCAAAAACATCTTTACTCGCAAAACGGATAACATCATTCTTTAATGCCTCATATAGTGCATCTTCATCGACCACTCCACCTCTAGATGGATCGACAAGTACAGCACTATCTTTCATCTTCTCGAATTCTTCAGTACTCAAGATGTGATGTGTAGCCTCTATGTGAGGTACGTGAATTGTGATCACATCACTCTTTTCAAGTAATGTATCCATATCCACCATCTGGGCTGGTTTTGGATCCTCTATATCTCTGACGTCGAAGGCGATGACATCCATACCGAAGGCTTTAGCCCTTTCAGCTACTGCTTGACCGATATTCCCATATCCGATTATACCGAGAGTTTTTTCGTACAATTCGTTGCTCTTGAGGTCTTTCTTGATCCATTTACCTTCTCTTAGACTGTTGGTACCGGCTACTATATCTCGATAAGCTGCAAGTATGTGGGTCATGGCCAATTCTGCTACAGAAACAGTAGTTGCAGTTGGTGTGTTGAAGACTGAGACTCCTTTT
>Ga0207421_10004567_pt1 | contig 15856 bp, 7 predicted proteins | sample SodLakKL_010_SED_4_FD_187542 | JGI IMG/M metagenome (GOLD analysis project Ga0207421, IMG submission 187542) | Alkaline sediment microbial communities from Lake Tanatar, Kulunda Steppe, Russia - 8KL_010_SED (SPAdes) (version 2) | ecosystem: Environmental > Aquatic > Non-marine Saline and...
GAGAGGCATGGCAGGCATAAAATCATCCTGTGGTGACCACTGATCCGGTATCTCCCCATCCAGGTTATTATGGGAAAGATCAAGCAAAGTCAGCATCATCAGATTATTGAAATCTGCCGGGATGGTCCCGTTCAGTTCGTTATCAGCCAGATTTATCGTAGTCAGAGCGGGCAGGTCTGTGATCCATCCTGGGATCTCCCCTGAAAGGCTGTTGGACTGGAGCATGAGCGAGGAGAGGTTTTCCAAATTCTGAAGCGCGTCCGGAATCACATCTGACAGATGGTTGCCTGCAAGAGCGAGAATTGACAGGTTTTGCATCGTACCGAGTTCCGAGGGTATCGGCCCCTCCAGCTCATTGAACTGCAGGTCGAGCTGAAGCAGGGATGAAAGATTTCCCAGAGCAGGGGGGATTTCCCCGGAAAAGCTGTTGAACGAGAGCACCAGTGTCTGAAGATTCTGCAGGGTCCCCAGCTCTTCCGGGACCGGGCCGTACAGTCCTCCTTCCCCGAAATTTTCCGGATTGCCCGCAAGCAGCAGATGTTCAAGATTTGACAGTTCTTCCAGCTCAATCGGCAATGGTCCATGCAGTTCGTTTAACGATAGATTTAACAACTGCAGCTGAGTCAGATCGGAAAGGTCTGAAGGCAGCGTTCCGTTCAGCCCGTTTTCCATCAGATCCACTTCAACAACATGGCCATTTTCCACCTCAACACCGTACCAATCCTCAACGGGTACGGTATCCTCCAGCCAACCGTCGTTTACACTCCAGTTATCACCATCGGTTGCGTTGTGAAGCTCAATCAGGGCATCGATCTCCTGTTGCGGAACATTCGCGTTATTGAGGACGGAGACGTCGCCTTCGGATATGGAAATCATCTCCTGGACGATTTCTTCCAAATTATTTGCAGATGCAGCCTGTAGAGTCTGTCCGAATGATGAGAGGGTTAGCAGGACAAGTACAAATGGGAGAGATATGGTATATTTTGGCATAAACAAAACCTCGGGACTTTGATGCAAAATATAGTACCCATTATGATACAGAGAGGACGTTGCGTGATTGAGACCTGGCTACACCGGGCAGACATTTTGTGCGGTTGTTACGGTTTCATCGAAATGGTCCTCTGGTTATGAAGTTGCATTCTGTCGCTTTACACTGGCCGCCGGTGTCCGGTTGTATCTGTACCAGGGTAATGTGATTGCCGTAGTTTTTGTAGCGTTAATATGACATATAACACAGAGTTTACATGCAAGCACAACGTTAAGATAATAAGCGGTTTATTTATAAGTAGTTACATCACGGTAAAGATCTGTAAACCAACTTGCAACTCTTTTAAAAAAATCTAAAATTTCATCGTGGGCCGAAACAACATTGACGACTACCATCCGGTTTCCGGCTTTGCATTCCATCCTTGATCATCAGCACCACTTCCCCTGTATCCGATGGACCAAGATGCGAGGCATCCGGAACTTTGCGCCCGCGGAACACGGATCTGGATTGCTCAAAAGGCAATCAAACTTCTTCATAAGATTCGTCTAAAGTATCAGGGGTTGACAACAAGCATTCAGAGATGCTGCCCGGTCAGCCATGCATGAGCCGTCTGTGTGGCCCAAACATGTGATTATATATGCTCTGATGACCATAACATCATTATTAGCAGAATTTGCCATTTCACCATTGTACAAATGGACAACATTCAGACAGAAGTACGGTTTCTGACTGCCGAATCGACTCACATTGCACTATTATCCAATTATTTGTAAGGTATCAGGTAAGCGGAGCTGTCGGGTGTAAATTTTTCGAGGTAACGACCGGCCAATGCTATGTGCTCAAAATACACCATGTACACAAGTTATGGATGACTATGAATCTCCTCCCGTTATTTCGACATGCAGCGTTCTGGCTGCTTCCGGTTTTTTTTCTTATTTCGTCTGTTCAGGGTCAGCAATTCGGCCGCAACAAAATACAGCATGAAACTTTTGATTATAAGAAGATCGAAACCGATCATTTCCTGATCCACTATTATCCGGAAATGGAGCTTTACATGCCAAAGATTGCCCGACAGGCTGAGCGCTGGTATGAGCGAATTTCCCGGGTTACCGGACACGAATTTGCAGATGGAGACCGCAAACCTCTTATTTTCTATGCTGATGATGCAGACTTCCGGCAAACCAACATCGTACCCGGATTCATACCCGGAGGCGTCAGGGGGTTGGCTGAACCGGTTCAGGACCGTGTGGTGATGCCGCTGGCACCAAATCACAATGTGACCCACCAGGTGCTTGGTCACGAACTGGTGCACTCCTTCCAGTTTGACTATGCCGCACAGGCCGGAATCAATACCCGGGATCTGCCGCTCTGGCTTGTGGAGGGAATGGCAGAGTACTACTCCATCGGCCGCCGCCACACCGAAACAGCCATGTGGATGCGGGATGCCGTACTCAGCGATCAGCTCCCCTCATTTGATGATTTCGGAAGGCAGGACCGGTACAATCCCTATCGGTACGGCCATGCCTTCATGGCCTACCTCGGCGGCACCTTCGGAGATGAGACCATCATTAATTACTTCCGTGCGGTCGACACCTTTGGGCCAACAGCAGCGGTCGATTCCTTATATGGCATTGAGGCCGAAGCACTGATACACGACTGGCATCAATCCCTCCGGGATCTATACATGCCCCTTGTGGAGGATCGCACACCGGCCGATGAAACGGGCCGGATAATCCTGTCAGAAGACAAGGGCCATGGCCGCATCAATCTGGCCCCCTCCCTCAGTCCCGATGGTGATTACGTCGCATTTCTGACCGAAAGCATCCCGGAAGGCATCGACCTGAAGGTAGCCCGCGTGGAAACCGGTGAGGTGATCGCCAATTTGGGCAGCATTCATTCCGATCCGCATCTTGACGACATTCGTTTCCTCACTTCGGGCGGCAGCTGGGATCCGGACGGTGCAAAACTCGCTTTCATTACGTTTTCAGAGGGGAATAATGAGATTGCCCTCTGGAATGTGGAGGATGAACACTTCGAGCGGTCCATCCGGCTTCCCGGTATTCCGGCACTGGCAGACCCGTCCTGGGGTCCCGACGGCACCCGCATAGCCGTATCCGGAGTTTCCGGTTCGGATAGCAATATTTATATCTATGATCTTGAGCAAGACAGCCTGCACCAGGTTACGGATAATATCCATTCCGCTTTGCAGCCGCACTGGAGCCCGGACGGCCGGACCATCGCTTTCGTCACCGATGCCGGTCCCGGTGGAACCGATATGGACCTGCTTGACTTTCGTCCTGCAAGACTGGCCCTTGTCAATGCCGATGGCGGCAGTATCACCTATCTCGCCCCATTCGGTGAGTCCAACTATTCCAACCCCCATTTTTCCACTGACGGGGAAAGCCTCTATTTCATCGCAGCTCCAGATGGTTTTCTGGATGTGTTCCGTTATAATCTTGAAACGGAAGAGACCTATCGGATCACAAAAACACAAACGGGTATCGCCGGTGTAACCGAACAGTCACCGGCATTGACCATCGCCCGGAATACGGGCATACTGATGTTCTCTACGTTTTCAGGAGACACATACAGCATCGCCGCTATTGATCCGGTAGAGAACGGTGAGGTACGCATCACCAACCCGGAAGCCGACCCGGATGCGCCGGGAGGTATTTTGCCTCCTTACGATGCACTTGATGAAAATGTCATTGCAGGCTACCTCACCGATCCGTCGCTGTGGCTTCTGCCGCCCGATACCGAATTTGACGAGCAGGATTATGAGCGGAGCTGGAGTCTGGTAGGGATCATGCCGCCGCAAATCGGAGTCGGTATCGGCGGACCCGGAGGCACCCAGGCCGGTGGCGGTGCCGGACTGCTTTTCTCCGATCTGTATAATCACTATGACCTTGCTGTCGCCCTGGGCTTTGAGGTTCGCGGGGAGATTTGGGATATCAGCGGGATGACACGTTTTGTAAACAGGCGCCATCGCTTTAACTACGGAGCAATGATACAGCGCTCGCCTCAGACATTTGCATCTGCTTTTGCCACTACGGATCCCGAAACCGGTCAGCGGGTCCTGAATCGCCTGATTCAACGCATAACCATGAACCAGGCCAGTCTGCTGCTGGAGTATCCGCTGTCGACGACACAGCGACTTGAAAGCACGCTTGGAGGTGCAATGTATACATTTGACCGTTGGGTGGAGCAGTACCAGCCCGGTCTGGGCGGACTGTTTGAAGATCCCGAACGGGAGGAGCTCGATGCGCGTGATGACATTTACTTTGGTACCGTATCATTGGCCTATGTCGTTGACACTTCTTATATGGGATTCACGGCACCAATTCAGGGTAGGCGGACCCGCCTTCAGGCTATGCCGTTTATCGGTTCCGTTCAGTTTTTGAGGCTGATGGCCGATACCCGACGCTATCTGTTTTTCGAACCTCTTACACTGGCCGGCCGCATTGCCCACCACGGTAATTACCGGGCTGACATCGATGACCCGTTTTCAACCGTCTACCTGGGTTACCCGAATTCCCAGACTTATGTTCGCGGATACGATTTTTTCTCATTTCGCGCCGATGAATTTTCCGAGGAGGATGAGGACTATGCCCCCATCAACCGGCTCATTGGTACTCATGCGGCTGTAGCCAGTGTAGAACTCCGCCTCCCGTTATTGGGTACGGAGCAATTCGGAGTTTTCAGGACGCGCTTTCTTCCCACCGATATATCGCTTTTTGTTGACGGCGGGGTGACCTGGACTCGTGACGAATCGCCGGAATTTCGTTTTGAGCGGGATTCATCTGAACGCATTCCGGTCTTCAGTACGGGTGTTTCGAGCCGTTTCAATATACTTGGAGCAATCGTTCTGGAACTTTATTTGGCCTACCCCTTTCAGCGTCCCGAGAGAGGCACCCACTTCGGATTCCAGTTTATGCCCGGATGGTGATGAGCGCTTTGTAAATGTCCGGTAGTTCATCAAGCTGATAGTGAATTTTCAGAAAGATTTATTAGATTGACATGGTTTGGCCCGGGAATGATCCGCGGTGTCCCGGCTCCCATGTATAATCTGTCTCCCGCTTGCACAATCAACCCAATAGCCTTCTCCACCTCCCTGAATCCGGTATATGACGCAGGATAAACCGACCTACCGCAACCCCTGGGCCTGGATCCCGACACTCTATTTTACCCAGGGAGTGCCGTACGTGATCGTCATGTTCGTGACGGTGGTGATGTACAACCGGCTGGGTGTATCAAACACCGAAATCGCGTTGTACACCAGCTGGCTTTATCTGCCGTGGGTGATCAAGCCGCTCTGGAGTCCGCTGGTGGATCTGCTGAAAACCAAACGGTGGTGGATCATCGTCATGCAGCTGGTCATCGGCGCGGGCATGGCGGGGGTGGCGCTGACGACACCGCTTCCCGGTTTTCTGCAGTGGACCCTGGTCTTTTTCTGGCTGATGGCGTTCAGCTCGGCTACCCATGACATCGCCGCCGACGGACTCTACATGCTCGGCCTCAGCAAGCACGAACAGGCGTGGTTTGTCGGGGTCCGCAGCACATTTTATCGCATCGCGATGATTTCCGGACAGGGGCTGCTGGTGATCCTCGCCGGTTATGTCGAAAGTGTGACCGGCCTGGATGATGTGGATATTCGCGCGCGATCGAACCCGGAGGTCGGTCTTACCGAAATCACGCACCCGGAGGAGATGCGCGTTACGGAGCGGGAGGGTGCACTGCAGATTATCGCCGAGCCGGTGGAGCTGGAAATCAGCACCGAAAACCGGTTGCGCAGTGACGTGGATTCGATCGTCGCGCTGGCCCGGGAGTGGAATCTGGCGCAGGGCTTCAATCCGGCACTGGAACAGGATCTTGCGCTGCAGGAGGCCGAAGCGGAGGAGGATCCGGGATGGTTCAGACGGACGCTCATCCATCCGTTGGAAGGGTTTATCGCTACCCGGTTTGGACCGGATGAGATGGATATCGACACTGAGTACACCGGAAACGTCGGAGTGGTCTATTTTCATCTTTCGGGTCCGCCGGATCCTGGAGAGGAGGTGGTGCTCAACTTCGGACGGGTACGCGGAGACAAAAGTATCTCCCTGGTGGAGGGGAGCTATTTCCGGTTCACACGCGAGAACTGGAATGTGCCGGCGATGGCGGTGATCCAGATCGAGGATCAGCTCGATTTTGCAAGCTCCGCCGAATTTCAGGTTCGCTCGGGCAACATCCCGCTCGCCTGGGCCATCACGTTTTTCTTCCTGGCCGGCATGTTTGTGGTTTTCTTTTTCTACCACCGGTTTATCCTGCCATATCCGGCGGCCGACCGTCCGGCAACGCGCGATCCCGGACAAAGTATCTTCGGTGAATTCTTCAAAACCTTTGTGCTCTTCTTCCGCAAGGACCGAATTGTCGCGATTCTCGCCTTTCTGTTGCTTTACCGGTTTGCCGAAGCCCAGATTGTGCGGCTGGCATCGCCGTTTTTGCTCGATCCGCAGGAGTTGGGCGGACTGGCGCTGACGACCGGACAGCTTGGACTTGCCTACGGTACGGTCGGGCTGCTGGCCCTTACCGCCGGCGGGATTCTGGGGGGGATCATGGCGGCGCGTCACGGCCTTAAATTCTGGCTCTGGCCGATGGTATTTGCAATGAATATTCCGAATCTGGTCTATATCTATCTCTCGCAGATGTTACCCGACAGCCTGGTGGTCATCAGCGCGTCGATCGCGCTCGAACAATTCGGATACGGATTCGGATTCACCGCCTACATGCTTTTCATGATCTACGTTTCGGAGGGTGAGCACAAAACGTCGCACTTCGCCATCACCACCGGTTTCATGGCGCTGGGTATGATGCTTCCGGGCATGTTCAGCGGCTGGATCCAGGAGCTGGTCGGCTATCCCAACTTCTTTATCTGGGTGATGATCGCGACGATTCCGGCCTTCATCGCGGCCTGGTTCATCCCGCTGGACAAGGATTTCGGCAAGAAGGGGAAGGAGAACAGGGATCAGGCCACATAGTGCTGGTTAATCGGATATTGTGAAAACTCTGGCAGGCCATCATAAAGTGCTAAATATCCCAAGGATTAATGATATCCACTCCAGAAGGTATCATATCACTGACATTTCTTGTTACCACACTCAAATCATGGACCAGAGCCGTTGCGGCAATTAAGCCGTCAATAGCTGGTAAAGGGATTCCCTTTTTTTCGGAAAATGCCTGGATCTCTCCCCATTTTTTTATCTCAGTCATAGAAACGTCCAGAATCCGATTTCGAAACCTTTGCTTCAAATCATTATTGATCCAGTTGACAAGTGTGCCCTTTTTCTTTGATGTGGATAGTTTTTCGATGCCCTTAATCAACTCTCCGAAAGTAATAACACTTACGTACATTTCGGTTTCATCGTACCTGGAAAACCAGGTTTTGACATTCGGGTCGGGCTGCTTTTTTGTGAGTTCAGAGATGCAGCAGGTGTCAATCAAGAAGCTCATAAAGAAACATCTCGTGAAGAGGATTTGTCCCTTCTTGTATCAAGTTCGACAGAGTTAAGAGGGGACGACTGTAAAAAGTCGACAAGGGAGTTTCCTGGACGGTCCAATTTGCGATAGTCCTCAATCGAAAGGACGACTACAGTATCTTTCCCGTGTTTACTGACAAACTGAGGTCCATCTTCGTTTGCTTTGCGAACCAATTCGCTAAACCTGTTCTTGGCGTCTTGTAATGGCCACTTTTTGATTTTCATGTCAATTATATTAGGCTAGACTGTCTAGTTATTAAGGTACCTAAAGAACTTGAAATATGAAAAATTATTGCAGTATCGAAGTAACATAATCATGAATACTGTGTTATTTCCTGCCAGTTTTTCCGGCGTAATGATGCACGCCTCAGTCCCCCGAACCGTCAAGCTGCTTGAGCCCTTCAAACCCCGGTACGGTGTCGGAAATCTTTGAATGATCATCCAGCAACATGCTCCCTTCGATGCTGATGGTACCAAAACATGAGCCAAGTGTCATATTTTCAGGTAACACTCCTTAAACTTTGTAAAAACAGTTAAATATTAATACTTTATAACATGTTTATCTGCAAGACTTTGATAGTCAGTCGGATATCAAATCATTTCAGGAGATCGGTCATGTTCTTGCAGCAATCTTTAACATATGCTATGACTTATAGTGAAATTAAAGGAAAGTAATGGGTTCCTGTTTGCTGAGTATTCCAGACATGTATCAAATATGGGTCTATAACAACAAGATTGAGGAGAAGATGAATAGAATAATTGCTACAGGGATTGCAATATCCGTTTTTTGTGCACTTGGATTTACATCTGCAGCAGCACAAACCATCAATAGCGCCACTATGACGCTTATTGATAACGATGGCAACGGGTATGCCAACATCGGCGATGAGGTGCAAATTTCAGTGATTGTTGATGGCGCTGAATCGGGAACATCGGTTAGAATTTTTGATAATGATCTGTTTGCGGGAGCCGGCCCGTTCAACCTGAATAAAATCACCACCGGTTTCGGCAACAATATCGAATATGCCATAACGCTGCCGATTGATAGCGGAACCACACATGATGGCGCAGCCTCTGCAAGTGTCGAATTTATCATACAGGTAAGACTTGGTGGTGTTACAATGGACGATCTCACCAGCGTAACGATTTCGGGTATCACAGAATCGATAGATAATGTGCGGCCTGTATTAAGTAATGTTGTTTTTGATGATTTGGGCGCGGGCACACTGGTAACAGGTGATGATTTTGAAATCAGTATTGAAACTAACGATGGAAGTGGCATTGCCTCGGTTACCGCTGACTTGCGCCGTCTCGGGTTGGGGGAATCCGTAGCTGTACCCTTTGATGCAGGCGATAGTTACCTGCTGGATTCTGAACAAATACTGGAAGCTCAACATCAGGAACAGGTATCCCTGAACCAAAATCGCTCTGTAGTATTTACGGTAACGGATGAAGCCGGAAACGCGTCAACCCGGGATTCAGATGATGATGGCCAAAACCAGGATGTGGATAACGTCTCTCCATCGGCTCCGGTTGTAGTGGCCGTTCAGCGTGCGACAAATTTCGATAGCAGTCAGGATCTGTTTGATATCGTCATCACCAATGGTGATAACCCGCGTGATGAAAATAATGATCCGCTACTGGACGAATCGGGTCAGCAAATCATGTTCAGCGATCTGTTGGCCGGCGGTCAGTATCATGTGTATTGGAATGGCGGAGATGGAGTTGCGGATGATCTTCTGACCTCGACAGGGTATCAGAGTAACGGTGTGATGGTAGCGCTGAACATCCCTTTTAGTGAATATGCGGAAGGGGAATCATTGTTGTTCCGGGTTGTGCCTGTTAAGGATAGCGGACTGGAAGGAGCGGATGCGGATGATGATATCAACACCCAAAGAGGGATTGTAGAAGCTGAAATTCTCTCTCCTGAAGATGGATTTCTTGTTGGCAATATTCCTTCAGACAGGTTTGAAATCACCGCGCAAATGGTTGACGGCCTGGATGGATATGAGCTGATAAATTCACGGGTGTATTTACGCGATGTGCCCAATCCTGGGATTCATGAGTTTATTGATATGTTAGCCATGCAGGATGGTACCCTGCAGCCGAATTTCATTGTGTCGGCCAGTGATTTTTCCGGCGCCGGTTTTTCCGACGAACTTGAAGCCGTAGTGCGCCCGCAATTTCGGATAAACGGCGTTCAACTCAGGACACTCACTCCAGCCATTATCTTCCAGAATAACCCGGTTCGGACCTATAATGTGGATTATCAGAATCCTGTGATTACCCTCGAATCTGTTGATGGAAATTTGGGAGTTGCCGGATTCTTTGATGTGGAAGCCTCAGGCGAAACCGAATTTGTGTATACGATCACCGATAATTTTGAAATGGATCCGGATGTGGCAACCATAACCGCTCGTTTTGTAGACGATGGAACGGGCTCCGAAGTACTCGTTCTCGGACCCAATACGATGACCAGCCATATCAACAACGGATTGCTTTCTGTTGATAATGACGACTTTACGTTTATTTATGATGTTTCAAATTTGCCGGTACGTAATGGTGACCCGGAGTTTGAAATCAGAGTAAATGACGGACGGGGCAATCAAACACCATTTACGGGTGCCGCCGTATTTACAGTTCTGGATGATGTTGAGCCCGATTTTGTATGGACCAACCCGGTTCCGGGGACGCAATTCAGAAATACTATTTCATACAACTTGTCAGCCACAAATCCTGACTCACCAAGTGCGCAGTTCACAGGTTATACGATACAGTTTGCCGAATCGGCTGATTTTGACACCCCCTATGACATCCGGGCAAGTACCATTTCCGGCTCCAACAGCATATCGGGTACCATCAATATGGATAATCTGCAGGTTAGCATCCCAGCACTTGCTGATGGTCACACATATTTTATCCGCGCAGTAATCGATAAAAACCCCCAACAAACCACAGCTGCAATTCCCGTCGTGTATAACGAAACAGGGCCGATGGTTGCACTTGAATTTCCTGACGCCATGGAGGTAAACGGGCAGATGCGCGTACGTGGAGATGTGCCGGTTACCATCCATTCCGACGATTACTTCGAAGTGGTGAATGTGTCAGCCCGGAATGCGAACAACACATTTTCATCAAACGGAGTAACGGACGTTACCCATACCGGTTTTATGCTCAATACAAACCATGGATCTCTGGCTCAGAATGCAGAACGGGACCTTTTTGTGCGGGTTACAACCGAAGATCAGGTTGGCAACCAAAGTGTGCAGTATTTCACGATTTTTGGGGATAACCGTGCACCGGATATCACATATGTTTCCATTAACGGTCAGGGAACGCTGAACAGCTTGCCTCCCGTAACGGCCGGCAGTGCTATCGAAATCGCATTTGAGATCATTCAGGCCGATTTCATCGGTGATGTTACCTTCACACTACAATACACCGTTGATGGCGAAAATGTATCGGTTCCCGGTGATGTTGATCTGGATGAAGCCGGCCAGACCGGGACGGTGGTATTCCAAACAGTAACTGCCACAAATAATGTTACGGTAGATCTGACTCCCGGTGGAGATGTACTTGTTGATGTTTCAGATTTGCTTGGTAACACCGGTGATCATTATGTGGGAACAGCAATCGGCGGCTTACAAATTATCGGCAGTGAAATCCCCTCCGCACTGTTTCGCCATCTGGCAAACGGAATGTCATTAACAGGTGATGTCAGCGGCGATATTGCGTTTTCAACCATTGGTAATCCGGATGCTGTTCGACTTGAACTCCGTAAAGCCGGAGCCACTGGCGGTTGGGATAATCTGGGTCAGGTTGCCCCCGGCAACGCCGTTGGATTTAATACCACAAATTATACCGACGGGGAGTATGACCTGCGATTAGTTACCCGGGTGGGTAACGAAACAAAAGGGGTGATGGATCCGGTTAGAATTCTTATCGATAACACCAATAACGGCACTTCCGAGCGCGCCAATATTATTGATCTCGCCGGTGAGCGGCACGGCGGCCAACAGATTCAATTTCGTGCAGAAGCCGGAGCGGATGTAGGTGGCGTTGAGTTCCGGATTCGTAGAACCGATGGTGGCGCTGCGTTTACCGTGCTTGGCGGAACGAAAATAAAAGACGGCAGCAACACCTTCATGCTCACTCTTAGCCCCCAGGATATGATTGACGCCGGTTACGTGGCGGATATCACCGATCTGGATGGCGAGCACGAACTGAAAGCCGTTGCCTTCGATTTGGCCGGACACGCTTTCGAAAAGGCGAAGGGTAATACCCCGGATTATGATTCCGGTAACGCCGACAATGCCAACGAGACAGCCCGAACGTTTGTGAATTTCGATTTCAGAGCTCCTGTGGGCTCTGCGACATTTAATGGCATTGCCGTGCCGACAGGCGCTCAGTGGAGTGGTCAGTCAGAAACAAATTTTTATCTGTTGGCTGACCTGGTGGATGTAGTCGCCGAACTGGAAGATCACGACGATGATTTCGAGCAGGTTCGGATTACATTGGAGCGAAACCTCGCACGTACACCCGGCTCGGCTTCCGCAACCTTCCCCGGTCGCAGTGAAACCACGATTGCTGTGTTGATGGATGATGACAACCTGGCCTACGATCTGGATGTTTCGGCCTTAACACAGGGCGGCCTTTATCGCTTGCGTATCTACTTCTCGGATGATCTCGGCAACGAATCACTGGCCGGTGATATGCAGTTTGTAGCCGGTAAACCGCAAGTCCGCATTGCCGGTTTTAATCCGGTAAAACAGGAATTGTATCTCACGGGACCGATTCATACGCAGTCTGCACGGCTCTCCTATGCATCCGGTGACGACACGTTTACCACACTGGGCACATTCGATCTGAATACCTACGGTGCTAATGACAGGGACCACGCCCGCCGGGCAACGGTACAAATCTCCGAACTGGATTTGTCGGATGGCGAAATTACGTTTCGGGTATTGGGTGCTGATCGTTCTGCGGCAAACTTCTCGGAAGCACGATTTGCCGATACGCCATCTACACTGACGTTTAACAGCGAAGCCCTTGCCCTGCAAGCTGTCATGGATCAAAGCAGCCGGCCCGTCTCTTTCCTGAGCAGCGCCTGGCAACCGAATCTGTCAAACAGCGAAATCAGCCTTCGGCTGAACCGTGATGCCGGCGATTTATCCAATATCCGGTTTGAAGTGGAGCCTCCGGATGCGAATCAGGAAATATCACTCATGCTGATGCTGGACACCAATCCCTATTCCAGTGAAAGCGGCAATGTGTTAACCGGTATGTACTCACGGAATGTGGAAAACGACGGCGCTTCAACCGATTTCTTCACCGGACGCCTGGAGGTATTGGATGGAGACCGGCTCGGGTTTGTTGCGGATAACCAGAATGTGAATCTGTTGACAGGGGGTACGAACATTTCAACCGGTGGGGTGCTGTACGCGTTTGCCACGATGGTAAATGCGGATGGTTCTGTGGATATGAACATGGATCAGATTAAAGTTCACCGGGTGGCGGCCAATCAGGGTGGTGAAATCCTCTCCCGCAGTGAGCAAATGACCCTCAGTATTGAAGAGAACGTGCTCGATAAAAACGCCGGTATTTATGTAGAAGAAGATCGTGCGAGATTTAACAGTACAAATGCTCAGCAGTTACATATGGGACAGCTTGGCCCGGCATACTGGGTGAGCAGTCCGAATGGAGCGGAGCTGCGAAGTGGTATGCGCGCCGGTTTCAGTGTTCAGTACGATCCGGATGAGTTGGGCGATATTGATCCTGCAAGAATTACCATCGCTACCATCACCGCCAATGATGAGTTTGATTTCAGTACCGGTGTGCGAAATAAAGTGGTGGATACCACCAATCATGTCGTTCGGTTTAATATGAGCAGTTTATCCACTGCCGCACAGCGATATACCCTTGTTGTGGATGGCCTGCAAAGTACAGATGCCGGCTCCATTGAACTTGCTGATTTCCGGGCGGGAGCTGCCGGGGGCGTGAACTATACGCAATCCACGGGCATGATTACCGCAATTGTAACAGATAATATGTCTGGTATTGATCCTGGTACCGTGCTGATGTATGTGAACAATAACCGCATCACTATGCCGCCGGCCAATATCACCGACCTATCCGGTTCTTCCAGTACATACCGGTTCCGTGCAAACCTTGCGGGTCTCGAACTGGCCGAAGGTATTCATAACGCCCGGTTTGTAGTCGAAAATAACAGCGGTGATCGCCTGAATACGGAAATCGTCTTTATGGTAGATAATACGGCTCCGCAAATCCGTTCCGAAATGGCTGTGGTCGGAAAAGAATCCATGGTCTCATTCAGTGTTCAGGATATGGCGGTGGCGGATACATCGGGTGCCGGACTGGATACCTCCACCGTTTATATCGATGTATGGGGAATTTATCTGGATCGTGAAAATAGTGTTGATTCGAAACGGCTGCAAATGAGGCTGGAGCCCAGTCAGCTTACGTATTCCGGTGATCCGGATGCGATGACCATCTCGTATCAATTGCCTTCGGGACTGGCAAGCGGTCAATTCGATAATCTGATGTTTGTGGTGCACAATCAACCGGGTTTGCAAATCCAGGATGAACTGGGTGTAACACAATACATTGCAGGTTCAGCTGACCGGGCCGGAAATACGATGTCGCCATTCAGTTTTACAGCGGTCTATGACAATGATCCCCCTGAAATTGAGCTGATAAGCAAATCCGTGGAAACCGGATTGCGGTTCCGTGTAACGGATGAAAAATCAGGTGTGGATCCGGAAAGTATAGCGATTGAACTGATTGATGCCGAAACCGGAATGAGCATGATCTATTCCCTGGATGACAGCGATGATCTTACGTTTAATGAATCCAACGGGAACCTGATTTTCAATACCCAGGCGATTGGTTCAGAGGTTGTCCTTTCCGTGTCGGACCAGGTGGGAAATACGGCGGTCGAAGATATGGTGGCAGAATCACAGTTTTTGTCCATTACGGATTTGTACAATTATCCGAATCCGTTTAATCCGACCACAGACGGCGCCAATATTACTTTTGTACTGTCACGTTCCGCCACTGTGGAAATTGAACTCTTCGACTTTATCGGGAGAAGGGCATCACGTGTGGTTCAAAACGAGACCTATCCAGCCGGCCGTTCAACGGTACCGATAGCCGGCCGCGCTTTAGACGGCAGAGTACTTTCCAACGGTGTTTACTTCATGCGGGTTGTTGCCAGGGATGGTGACCGAACCGAAGAGGCCGTATTCAAAACCGTAATAGCCAAATAGCCAGTCCTTTTAAATGACTGCAATTGAAATCCGTCTTTTATTCGAATGTTATCCAAACCAAGGTATGAAAATGAAAAAAATAATTACGCTGCTTACAGTGATTGGCCTGTTCGCTTTGATCGGTACTCCGGATGCGAAAGCTCAAAATTTCACAGCACCATACCAGTTATTTTCCAACTCAGCGGAAGCGGCAGGTTTTGGTGAAGCCTATTCCACACTGGCCAATGATGCGTCGGCGGCTTTTTGGAATCCCGCAGGACTGGCACAGATGGAAAGTTTCAGTTTCACCGGCGTTTCGGCCACTGCGCTGCAACACGATCGCCATTTTTCGGCTGCCAACGTTGCATATCACGTAGACGGAATAGGAACCGTCGCCTTTGGAGTGACCCAGTCGGGGGTTAAGGATATCCAGCGGCGTGATGACCAGGGAATGCATACCGGCAATTTTGATAACACAAATCTTGTATTTGGGTTGTCCTATGCTCGTATGATCACAGAGAATGTATCTGTCGGGATCACCGGCCGATTCATCAATCAGGACTTGCATGTACAGGTCGATAACGGGTATTCGGCGGATGCAGGCGTTCGATATGATCAGGATCTGTTTTCTGTAGGAGTCGTTTTCCAGAGCCTGGTTGGAAAAGTTGGTCCCGACGATTTGCCACCCTCATTTCGACTCGGAGCGTCGCTGCGGCCAACCGGTGGGCTTATTACTTCTGCCGATCTTGTTCTGGATGATATTGGAGACCCCAACGCCAGAAGATATGCCAATTTCGGTGCCGGGTACGAAGTGGAATTCAATGACATTATACTGATACCAAGAGCCGGTCTGCACGACGGGGCGCCGGCATTCGGCGGGGGAATAGGGTTTGGCCTTAATAACATGATCATCCGTGTGGACTATGCCTTTGTTAATGAGCCAAGTGATTTTTTTGGAACCAGCCATATGATTGGGCTGGTTATTCATGGGCTATGATTTCCGATAGTCTGTAGTTGTTTAATCAAGGCAGATTGACAACGTTACTCCTTGTGGCATGAGCCGAATAGATGAACTAATCGGCTCATGC
>Ga0207421_10004568_pt1 | contig 15848 bp, 14 predicted proteins | sample SodLakKL_010_SED_4_FD_187542 | JGI IMG/M metagenome (GOLD analysis project Ga0207421, IMG submission 187542) | Alkaline sediment microbial communities from Lake Tanatar, Kulunda Steppe, Russia - 8KL_010_SED (SPAdes) (version 2) | ecosystem: Environmental > Aquatic > Non-marine Saline and...
CCGGACGAACGCGCCCGCCTCGATCGCGACGTAGAGCGTCTCCGGGGCGTGTGGGTCGACCGCGAGCCAGCGGACGTGGTGGGTGTGCGGTCGGGGCGGAAACGACCACCGATCCGCGGAGGGGAGGTCGGTCAGCCCCTCCCGCTCGGTCCAGCGCTCGCCGCCGTCGGTCGATCGGTAGACAGCGCTCGGCTCCGTCCCCACCCACACCACGTCCGGGTTGTGCGGGCTGACGGTCACGGCCGTGATACGGTCCTCGAACGCTCCCACCGCCTCCCAGCTGTCGCCGCCGTCGACGGTTCGCTGGAGCCCCGACTCGACCGTCCCCGCGAAGGCACGGTCGGGGCGGTCGGGCGAGGCTGCCACGCACTGGAGTGCAAGCCCGGTGAGACGCTCCTCCTGTGAGGGATCGTGAAGGTTCTCGATCACGAGCAGGCGGTCGTCCAGTGCGACGTAGGCGTCCATATGCTCCGTTCGCGTGGCGGGTACACAAAACTGGCGAGCCCTCTCCCAACAGCTTCAAGAGGCACTCAGGGGAGCTATCGGGTATGGAACTGGAGAAGCCGTACCTCGGTGTCACGACGCTGTCGAAACGCGGTGTGGTCGCGCTCGTCCTCTCGCTGGGGTTCAACTGGCTGGTGCTCGGGACGGTGCTCGCGGCCGACCTCGTCGCCTCCCACCAGGCGCTTGCGGTTCCGCCCGTGACGCTCCTCACGACCGCCGGCGTCGTCGGCGCGGTCGTCGTCTACGCGATCCTCGACCGCATCTACGACGACCCGAACCCGCCGTTCGTCGCGCTCGCGCTGGTCGTCCTCGCCGTCTCGTTCGTCCCCGACGTCGCCATCTACCTCTTCGATCCGGAGGCGACCCTCGGCGTGGCGCTCGTTCTGATGGCGTTGCACGTCCCGCCGGCGCTCGCGTGCATCGGCGCGCTCACCGGGAAACTCTTCCCGAACGCCTAGAGCGCGTCGGCGATCGCAGGCGCGACGCTGACCGTACTCACCGGGCGTTCGACGGTGTCGGTCGCGTGGATGGCCTCGACGCCCGCGCGGGCGAGGCTGAGGTACGCGTTCCCGGCGAAGACGGGGTGGACGCAGGCGACCGAGATGCTCGACGCACCCCGCTCGGTCAGCACGGCGACGGACTCGCTCATCGTCGAGCCGGTCGCGACGATGTCGTCGACGAGGACGACGTCTCGTCTCTCGACGTCGGCGTCGCTCGGCTCGACCTCGACGTCGGCTCCGGAGTGGCGGGTCTTCTCGAAGTGGTCGGTCTCTCCCTCGCCGTAGGCGTCTCTGACCGTCCGGGCGAGCCCGATCGCCCCCGCGTCCGGGGCGAGAAACAGCGGCGCTGCCAGTGGGGGGAGCGCCTCGGCGAGCAGGCCGGCCGCGTCGAGTGCCTCCGCGGGCACGTCGAACAAATCACAGACTGCGTCCTCGTGTGGGTTCACCGTCAGCACCCGGTCCGTTCCGGTGGAGATCGCACGCGCGACCGCGCGTGCCGAGACCGGCTCACCCGCCTCGAACGACCGATCCTGACGGGCGTATCCCATGTACGGGAGGACGGTCGTCACGGTCTCCGCGCCAGCCTCGCGGGCGGCATCCTGCAGCTGAAGCAGCTCGACGTGCGCTCCATCTGAAACCGTGGAGGCGACGACGAGGGCGTGGTCGCCCGTCTCGGAGAGCTGGACCTTGCGCTCGCCGTCGGGAAAGCGCTCGAACGAGACCGACGCGAGCGATTCGCCGGTTTCGGCGGCCAGCGCGGCGGCGAGCAGCTGGTTGTGCGACCCTGCGACGATCATGCTCGGGGAGTCGCCACCCGGGGTAAACGGCCTTTCGGTCTTGCCCGCCGCGCTCGTCTCCGGGCGCCTTCGGTGCGGCGACCGTGAGCGCTGTCGACGAGCGACGCGGCCTTGCCGGCTCACACCGAGACGACCAGCCCGACGACCCCGCCGAGCCCGAGCGGCTGTGACCGCCAGACAGCGTAGCCATCGGTCGTCGACGCTTCCTCGGGGGCGATCCACAGCGTGCCGTCCTCGGTGATCGCGTACAGTCCGCCGCGGTGGGCCAGATCGACGAGCCGTCGCTGCTCGAATCGCTCGGTCCACACCCCGTCGGGTTCGCGCGAGAGCACTCCCCCCGCGGTGACAGCGGAGACACCATCGTCCGTCGCGAGCAGCCGCCGGGCGGGTTCGTGGTGGTCTAGCGTCCACGCAGCCTCGTCGAGCCCGTCGCCCCGGTAGATCCCGTGGCCGGTAGCGACGAACGCCTCGCGCTCCCAGCGTGCGACGTCGTGGACGTCGGTGATGCGCTCGGGGGCGATCTGTTCGAGGCCATCGCCGACGCGGAAGACGCCACCCGCCGCCGCGAGCAGGTCCCCGTCGAAGCGCCTGGGGGAGTCGACCCGTCCCAGCGTCTCCCACTCCGCCGACGCGTTGCCCCGGTCGAGGCGAGCAACCGTTCCATCAGGGCGTGCGGCGAGAACACCGGTGCCGGCGGCCGGACCAGTACTGCTGCCGACGGCGACGGCCGGCCCGAACCCCGTGGGCTGGAACTCGCCGTCGGCGAAGACGAGCACGTCGTCGTCGGTCGCGACGACCGGCCCGGAGTCGCGGCTGTCGCCGAGGTGGGCGTCGTCGATGGCTCGCGCCCGACAGCGCTCGACCAACCCGAAGCTGCCGACGCGGTCGCCGGAGAGCTCGGCCCGCAAGACGCCGCGTGCGCCGGCGACGAACGCCGTCACCGTCTCGCGGCGCTCGCCGAACAGCCGTCGCTCCGCAGTGCCGTCGACTTCGCTCTCACTGGTGCCGTCGACCCCGTCTCCGCCAGCACCGTCGACTTCGTTCTCACTGGTGCCGTCAACTTCGTCCCCGCTGGTGCCGTCGACGTCGTCCCCGCCGGTATCGTCGACCTCGTCGGCGCCAGTGCCCTCGGCGGCGGTAGCAGCACGCCCATCGTCGTCACCACCGGTCGCCATCCCGCTCAGAGCGCCTCCTCGTACGCCTCGAGCGTCTCCTCGACGTCGGCTTCGGTGTGGGCGTCGGAGACGAACTGCGACTCGAACTGGTTGGGCGTGAGAAACACCCCTTTCTCTTTCATCGCCGGCCAGAACAGCCGCTCCCAGCGCTCGGTCTCGGCGCGTTTCACGTCGGCACCGGTCTTCGGACAGCGCCCGTAGCGCGAACAGTCGCTCCGCTGGCGACAGCCCGCCTCGCAGCCCTCACCGCGGTCGTCGGGGCCGCCCCGGGTGAAGATCAGCTTGAACATGCTGTCGGTGCCGACGACGGTGTAGCCGGGAGCCTGCTCGGCGACGATCTCGGTCAGCCCGCGGCGGAGCTGCTCGCCGAGGGCGTTGACGTGGTCGTAGACGTCGTTCTCGGCGGCGTAGCGCAGCGTCGCGAGCCCGGCGGCCATCGTGACCGGGTGGCCCGAGAACGTCCCCGACTGGAAGACGTCGCCCGCGGGCGTGAACTGCTCGATCACGTCCGCGCGGCCGCCGATCGCACCGACCGGGAAGCCGCCGCCGACGATCTTGCCGAACGTCGTCACGTCGGGGGTGACGCCGAATTTCCCCTGCGCGCACTGGAGGCCGCCCACGCGGAAGCCGGTGATCACCTCGTCGAAGATCAACAGCGCCCCGTGGTCGTCGGTGAGCTCGCGAAGCGTCTCGAGGTAGCCGTCGACGGGGTGGACGATGCCGTAGTTGCCGAGGATCGGCTCGGTCATGACGGCGGCGATCTCCTCCCCGTGGTCGGCGAAGACGTCGTGGATCGCGGCCTCGTCGTTGAACGGAACCGCGAGCGTGTGCTCGGCGAACGACTCGGGGATACCCGGGCTGGAGGGGGTGGTGTGCTCGCCTTCGCCGTCGACGAGCGTCGACTCCTGTGCGCCGTGGTAGCCGCTCTGCATGACGACGATCTTATCGCGCCCGGTGTAGCCGCGGGCGAGGCGAACCGCCGACACCGTCGCCTCGGTGCCGCTGTTGACGAAGCGGATCATCTCGACGCTCGGGACGTGTCTGGCGACGAACTCCGCGAGTTCGACCTCGGCCTCGGTCGGCGCGCCGTACATCGGCCCCTCGCTCGCGCGGCGCTGGATCGCGGCCGTCACCTCCTCAGGGAGATCGTGGCCGAGCAACAGCGGGCCGTAGCCCATCACGAAGTCGAGGTAGCGGTTGCCGTCGGCGTCGATCACGTGGCCGCCGTGGCCGCGCTCGATGAAGAAGGGGTACGGCCTGATCGCCCGGACCGAGGAGTTGACGCCGCCGGGCAGCACCGACAGCGCCCTGTCGTACAGCGACCGCGACTGCTCGTGGTTCATACCCCACGTTCGAGGCGGGGTGGAAAGAATGTACTGGGTTCGGTTGCTGTCTCCGGGACTCTGGAGCTCAGATCGGGAGGGTTCTTTATAATGAACCTCTTTATCTAGTATATTTAATATACCCCGTATATGGGGCCGCAGTTACTGTGCGGCTGGACAGCTACATTCGGAGTATAGGTGACCACTGTATGCAAACGAACGTGCTAGACATCGATCGCCGAAACATGATGAAGGCGACAGGTGTCGCAGGGCTTGCCGCCGCTGTCGGCGGGCGAACGCTGCTGGCGGAGTCAGAAGCCAAAGCAGAGACACTGGATACCGAGACGGAGCTCGTGAAGACGATCTGTTCGCACTGTGCGGTCGGGTGTGGGCTCAAGATGCGGGTCGACGGCGATACGGTCGTCGGCCAGGAGGCCTGGACCGACCACCCGATAAACGAGGGCGGACTCTGCTCGAAAGGAGCGAGCATCGCCGAGTCAGTCAACTCCGAACAGCGGCTGAAAGACCCCGTGAAGAAAGTCGACGGCGAGTGGGTCCGGATCGGCTGGGACGAGGCGATGTCCGAGATTGCCGAGACGCTGCTCGACATCCGCGAGGAGTTCGGCCCGGACAGCACGATGTGGATGGGGTCGGCGAAGGTGACCAACGAGGAGGCCTACCTGTTCCGCAAACTTGCGGCCTTTTACGGGACGAACAACGTCGACCACCAGGCGCGGATCTGTCACTCGACGACGGTGCAGGGGCTCGCAAACACGTGGGGCTTCGGCGCGATGACACAGTCGGTCAACGACGTCCAGCACGCAGACGCAAACCTCATCATCGGTCACAACCCGGCTGAGGCTCACCCAGTGATGATGCGTTACATCCAGAAGGCGCGTGCGAACGGCGGGACGGTCATCACCGCCGAGCCTCGGTTCACCAAGACGTCAGCACACGCGGACATCTCTGCCCGGTTCCGATCCGGGACGGACATTCCGTTCATCTACGGCCTGTTGTACCACATCGTCTTCGAGTTCGGTGCTCACGACGAGGAGTTCATCGAGGGACGGGTGAGCGACTGGGACGCAGTCGAGGAGAAAATTGCCGAGTACGACCCCGAGACGGTCGCCGACATCACGGGCGTCCCGGTCGAGAAACAGCGCGAGGTCGCCGAGGCGCTCGCGACGGCCGACGTCAGCACCGTCGAGTGGTCGATGGGAGCGACCCAGCACACCGTCGGGACGCAGAACATCCGCGCCTACGCGCTGTTGAACCTCGCGCTCGGACACACCGGGAAAGTCGGCGGCGGGGCGAACCCGGTTCGTGGCCACGACAACGTCCAGGGCGCGACCGACATGTGTATCCTCTCACAGCATCTTCCGGGCTACTACGGGCTGGACGAAGGGGCCTGGCAGCACTGGACGAACGTCTGGGACACCAGCCCGTGGACGAGCGGGACCATCGACTACGAGGGGATGGTCGAGCGTTTCGAGAGCGAGGAGTTCATGCAGAAGCCGGGGCTGACCGTCAGCCGCTGGTTCGAGGGCGCGCTCGACGACGACGAACGGAAAGGCGAGCTCTACCAGCCGAACCCGGTGAAGGCGCTGGTCGTCTGGGGGCACTCGCTGAACTCGCTGAGCGAGCTCAAGCGGGTGAAAGCCGCCCTCGAGAACGTCGAGCTGGTCGTCGGCGTCGACCCCTGGCCCGGCATCGCTGGCACGCTCGCAGAGCGCGACGACGGCATCATCCTGCTTCCGGCGGCGACCAACGCCGAGAGCGAGGGGAGCGTGACCGACACGAGCCGCTCGACGCAGTGGCGCTTCCAGGCGGTGACGCCGCGACACAACTCCCGGACTGACTTCGAGATGCTGCTCGACCTGGCCGAGCGCCTCGACGTCGGCGAGCACTTCGACTACGACGAGATCGAAGACGTCACCCGTGAGATTGCGCTCGGCGTCCGCTCGATCGGTCGGATGGGTCAGACACCAGAGCGCATCAAAGCCCACACCGAAAACGCAGGCGTCTTCGAAACCGAAGAGCGGAAAGCGGCGGTGACCGACGACCACGAGCTGGCCGGCGAGTACTACGGGCTGCCGTGGCCGTGCTGGCACGACGAGCATCCAGGGACGCCGATCATCTGGCGCGACGAGCTTCACCCCGAGGAGGGTGGACACGACTTCCGGACGAACTGGGGAACGGAGTCGCCCGACGGCGAGTCGATGGTTCGCTCGAGCTTCCAGCCGGAGTGGTGGGACGAGGAGATCGAGGGCGTCCCGCAGTACCCGAACTACGCGACGGTGCTGCCCGACGACCCAGCGCAGCCGGGCGCGAAGACGATCCCGGTCGAGTACGCGCTCAGCCCGGATCACTCGCCGTACGACGCCGCACGCGAGCTCGACGGCGTCGACGAGGAGGCGTTCGAGGCGTTCGACAACCCCCAGCCCGATCCGCCGACCGGTCGGGGCCGGGCCCGCGGGAAGGCCTGGAACCTCATCGACGAGGTGCCGGTTCACCGCGAGCCGGTCGAGACGCCACGGCGCGACCTCGCCGAGGAGTACCCCAACTACGAAAAGCGCGAGGACTTCTACCGGCTCGACCTCGACAACCGGGGCGAACAGGAGCGCCTGCGCGACCTCGCAGATGAGTACAGCTACGTGCTCACGAGCGGCCGGCAGGTCGAACACAACGGCGGTGGCTACCAGACGCGAAACAACGTCGGGACGGCCAACCGCGCGCCGATGATGTACGCCGAGATCAACCCGAAGGTTGCGAACGAGCTCGGCGTCGACACCGGCGACTGGCTGTGGGTGACGACCGACCCCGGCCGGATGCTCGTCCAGGCGAGAGTCACCGAACACGTCGACGCCTCGCAGGTGTTCATGCCGTATCACTGGGCAGGCATCTTCGAGGGCGAGACGTACGACGACCGCTACCCGGAGGGTGCAGAGCCGCTGGCGATCGGCGACTCCTGTAACATCGGCACCTCCGTCGGCTACGACGCGGAGACGAACATGCAGGCGACGAAAGCCACCCTGTGCGGGCTCGAGCCAGCCACCGAAGACGAGATTCCGGAGCTGCCAGCGCGACAGCAGGCGTACCAGCGCCAGCGCGGGTTCACGAGGTGATCGAGATGAGTTCACAACCACCACGGGTCATCCCCAACGTCGACGCGTGTATCGACTGTGGCGGCTGCAACGTCACCTGCAAGGGTGAGTGGGAGCTGCCCGAGAACAGCGACCGGATCGAGGTCGTCACGAAAAACGAGGGCAAACTCGGCGGCCGCCTCGAGAGCGGGGAGACGGCGGTGCCGATGTCCTGTTACCACTGTGCGCAAGCGCCGTGTGAGGACGTCTGTCCGACCGACGCGATCGGGCGCGACGAGCACGGGCTCGTCCAGGTCGAATCCGACAAGTGCATCGGCTGCACCTACTGTGCCTGGGCCTGTCCGTTCGGCGCGCCGCAGTTCCCCGACGAGACGTCGACGACGGGCAGCGCCGGGACGATGGACAAGTGTACGGGCTGTGCCCCGCGTCTCGACGAGGGCGAAACGCCCGCCTGTGTCGAGCGCTGTCCGACCGACGCGCTGGTGTACGGCACGCCGTCGGAGATCTCCCAGCAGATACGCGAAAAGCAGGCTGGAGAGCTGTTCCAGGGCGAGCTCGCGGAGGTCGTCTTCGGCGAGGATCTGTGAGGCAGATGACGACCAGTTCGACAGACAGTGGGTCGCTTCGTGGGCGGCTGCTGGGCTATCAGTCCCACATCGCGGCGGGGTTGGCCCTGGCGCTCGTCGCCGGAGTGCTCGCCGCGCTCGAGGCGGTGAGCGTTCCGCTCGAGGCTGGCCAGACCCTGCGCGAGGCGGGGGCCGAGGCGATCGCAGGCGGCGAGCCGGCGTACACCGCCTACAGCGGCGTCTGGCTCGCCGTTCGCGGGCTGCTCGGGCTGTACATCGTCTTCGTCGTCATCCTGATCTCGGCGCTCGCGTTCGTCGTCTGGAAGGAGGTGCTTGAGTAATGGCAACCGAGACCGACACCGCAGAGCTACCAGAGAGTGCGAGCGACCACCAGACCGGCACGCGCGTCGAGCGCTTCACCGGCGTTCAGGTGTACGTCCACGCCGCGCTCGCGCTCAGTATCTTCGTGCTCTACCTGACTGGACTGCCGATGACGTTCAACGACCAGCTCGGGTGGCTGTTCTCCGTGTTCACCTACGGGAACGTCGTCCTCTTGCACATCGTCGCTGGCGTCTTTTTCATCTTCGTCGCCACCTACTACCTGCTGTACCTGCTCGTCGGGATGGTGCTCCGGGGGCAGCTGATCCCCGCCATGCCGACGCTCAGAGACGTTCGTGAGGCGCTCGCGTACGCGGGCTACCTCGTCGGACGGAACGAGAAGCCGACGGCGAAGAAGTACACCTGGCTCCAGAAAGCGGAGATCTGGGTGCTCGCCGTCGAGCTGTTCCTGCTGAGCCTCACGGGGCTGTTGCTGTGGTACCGGGGCGTGTTCGTCTCGCCGGAGTTCCGGGCCGTCCTCGGTGCCGACGCCGCCCTCGCCGACACCCTGCTGTTGATCGTCCGTGACGTCCACGTCGTCATCGCGCTGACGATGCTCATGGGGATCACGTTCCACATCTACATGGTGAACGTCAAAGAGCGCTACCCGTTCAACGAGACGATGTTCTCCGGGGACGTCTCGGCCGGCCGGGCAGCACACCACTGGGAGGCGTGGGCCGACGCGGAGCTCGACGAGCCGCCGGCACACGACACGACCCCCCGGCCGTCGAAGCGGACGCTCGTCGGCGTCACGCTCGCGATGCTCGTGTTCTTCGCGGTCGTGCTGACGGCGACGCTGTTCGCGTCGGTGCTCTCGCCGCTTCCCAGCCGGGAGTACCTGATCGCGCTGCCGACGGATCCGATGGGCACCGCGAGCATCATCTATCTGATCGGCCTCAACGCGGCCGTCCTCGTCATCGTCGCCGGCGCCGCGGCGATCATCTACGGCGTCGGAAAACGCCTCACTGGTGGGTACGATGGCTGACCAGCAGCTCGACCCGGTGGCCGCCTCCCGAGCCGACCTCTACCGGTTTCTCTCTGCGGTGCTGGCCGATCCCCCGGACGAGACGGCGGTCGAAACGCTCGTCACGTCCGGAATCGCGCCGGCGAGTGAGCTGCCGGACGCGGCGGCCCGCAGCGCCGTCGAGCGGCTCACCTGGTGGGCTGAGGGTGTGACCGACCCACAGGAGGAGGCCGACCGGCTCGCCCCCGAGCACACCCGGCTGTTCGTCGGCCCGCGGCCGGTGTTACAGGCACACGAGTCGTACTACTCGGACGACTTTCTCGGCGAGCCGCTGGCGCGCGTGACCGGGAGCTACGCCGGGTTCGAGATCGCGCCCACGGCCGACCTCCGCGAGGAGGCCGACCACGCGGCCGTCGAGCTCGCTGCGCTTGCGCTCCTGTTCGAACGCGGCGACGACGGGCAGGTCGTGACGTTTCTGAGCGAGCACGGCTGGTGGCTCCCCGAGCTCGCCACAGACATCCGAGAACGCGCCAGCGAGCCGTTCTATGAGGCCGTCGGCGAGCTGCTCGAGGAGCTCGTGCGAGCGGACGCTGACCGTCTCGACGTACGGCTCGAGCGATGACACAGCTCGTCGTCGTCCACCGGCGAGGAGACGACGCCGTCGACGCGCGGTCGGTGGCCGAAGCGCTCACCCCGGCGGGGACGGCCGGAGCGGGCCGACACCCGGACGAGCCCGAGACAGGAATCGAGGCGATCGTCACGGCAGATCTCGAGAAGGCGTTCGCCCGGCTAGCGGAGTACAGCCGGACGGACACGGTCGTCGTCAGCTCCTCGGCTGAGAGCGAGCTCCGCGAGCGGGTCGAGGCAACCGGCAACCGATTTCTCGGGCGGATCGACCCCCGCTTCGGTGCCGAGCTCGCGCCTGCGGCGGCGGCGCGCGTCGTCGCGTCGGCGGTTCGTGCGCGGCTGGCCGCCGGCCCCTCGCCGTCGCGTGACGCCGTTGTGCCGTCGGTCAGCGACGAGCGAGTGCTCGTGGTCGACGCCGTCACGGCCGCCGCAGATCTCGCGACGGCGACCGACGTCACGCTGGTCAGCGCCACAGCGACCAGCTGTCCGCCCGGCGTCGAGCTCATCGAGGGGCGAGTCGAGGAGCTATCACGCGAGGGAGACGCGCTCGTCGCGACTGTTCGCCGCTCGCGAGACGCAAAGAGCGCGACAGTCCAGTCCGACCAGCTCGTCTGGCCGGGCTACGACGGCGCGCTCGCAGGCTCGTACCGGGTGCACGCGGCCGACGAGCGTGGGCTCGTCGCCGACGTCGTCAGGTTCGCTCGCGACCGCAGACGCCGACCGGTCACGGTCGACCCGGCGGTCTGTGCCGTCGGCACGAAAGGCGTGGCGGGGTGTACGGCCTGTCGCGAGCGCTGCCCGTACGACGCCATCGAGCTCAGCGTCGAGGGTGACGGCGCGGTGGCGGTCGACAGCGGACGCTGTATCGACTGCCGTGGCTGTCTCGCTGCCTGCCCGACCGAGGCGATCGCCTCACCGCGAGCGAGTGACCTCTCGACGCTAACGCACGTCACGGCGGTGGCGGTCGAGACGGGTGTCGACCGGTCGAGCTCGCGACTCCCGTTCGTCGGTGGGGGGACCGACGCGCTCGTTCTCGCGTTCGTGAGCGAGGCGTGCGAACCGGTCGCGCTGTCTGCGCTTTCGGCGGCCGAGCTTCCGCCGACGGTCCCGATCACCGTCCCGCGAGCACAGCGGGTGCCCTCGGCGCTCGTCCTCTACGCGGTCGCGCTCGGAGCCGATGGCGTCGTGCTCGTCGGCGAGCGCGACGAGGACGACCCCCGTGCGGACGACGTCGAGGCGCTCTCGTGTGTCACCGACTACGCGAACCAGACGTTCGCGGCGCTCGGTCTCGGCGAGCGCTGTGGGTCGGCCGGCGCTGACCGCGACGCGATCGTCGAGACGGTCCGCACCCTCTCTGCGAGTGCGAGCGGTGCGGTCGAGGTGCTCGACGCCCACGACCACGCCGCACAGGTGAGCTACGAGCTCGCGGCGACGGCCGTCTCGACGCTCGGAGACGACGGGCTCGTGCCGGTCGAAGCGCTCGGTCGGGTTGAGGTTGAGGCGGCGGGCTGTACGCTCTGTGAGGCGTGCGACGAGCTCTGTCCGACCGGTGCGCTCGAACAGCCAGACGCGGCGACGCTGACGCTCGACCCGGCCGAGTGTATCGGCTGTGAGCGCTGTCTCGGCTGTCCCGAGAGCGTCATCGAGGTCACACAGCGCGTCGATCCGTCGGAGCTGCGAGCCGGCCGGCGGCCGATCGTCGAAGCCGAGGGCATCGAGTGTGTCAACTGTGGGAAGACGTTCGCCTCTGCAGCCGGCATGGAGCGGCTGACAGAAGCGCTCGACGCAGACGTCGACCCCGAGGCGATCGGGCTGTCACACTGTCCGGCGTGTCGCCGCCGCGGTCGGTAGGCAGTGCAGCCGACTCACCCCAGCTGATCTTTCAGCGAGACATCTCTGGCGTAGACGAGGTACCAGCCGACGGCGACGACGGAGACGGCGACGCCCAGCAGCTGAGACAGCGGCTGCATGAACGCGATGAGTCCGAAGCTGGCGACCGCGCCGACGATCGGCACGGCCGGATAGCCCGGACACCGGAACGAGGGCTCGTACCACGCCGGGTCACGGCGACGGATGACGATCAGCGCGACGCAGATCAGCCCGTACAGCACGAGGTGAAGGAAGGAGGCGACCTCGGCGAGGGTCTCGGTCTGTCCGAACGCGACGAGCGCGGCGGCAATCGCACCGACGAACGCGAGCGCGAAATGCGGCGTTCCGTACGTGCGGTTCACGCGGGCGGCCGCCCGCGGCACCATCGCGTCGGCGCTCAGCCCGTAGAGCGCGCGCGAGGCGCTCAGGATCGACGCGTTCGCCGACGAGAGCGTCGCGAGCAGGCCGGCGATCAGGATCGCGACCGCGCCGCCGAGGCCGAGATACTCGCGGGCGACCTCGACGATCGCCGTCTCGCCCATCTCGCCGATCACGTCGGGCTCGAACGTGCTGCCGGCGATCAGTAGCGTCACCACGTAGAACGCCCCCACCAGCAGGACCGAGCCGACCATCGACAGCGGGAGCACCCGCCCGGGGCGTTTGATGTCGCCGGCGACGGTCGCGATCTGTGCAAAGCCCAGATATGAGGTGAACACGAGCGCGCTGGTCGCAAGCACGGGCGCGAACCCCGCGGGGGCGAACGCATCCGGGAGGCGTGACTCGCCGCGCACCCCGACGAGGTCGAGCCCGCTGATCGAGAGAAAGACGACGAGAATCGCCAACAACAGCCCGACGACGACGTTCTGGAGCGCCTCGGTGTTCTCGGTGCCGAAGACGCTCAGCGCGGTCAGCCCGACGCCGACGGCGATCCCCAGCAGGGAGACGACGCCCACGGGCCCGACAGCGATGGCCGGCGACGCGACGAGTCCGGCCTCGACGAGGACTGCAGCGGCGTACTCGCCGAAGCCGACGAGGTAGAACGCGGTCGCGAACACCAGCCCGAACGTGAGCCCGATGCCGACGATCGCGCCCGCGAGCGCGCCGAGCCCGCGAGAGACGAAGTAGTAGCCGCCGCCGCTTTCGGGCATCGCCGTCGCCAGCTCGGAGGCGGGGAGCGCGACCAGCAGCGCGATGACCGCGCCGATCGCGAACGCGAGCGCGGCTGCAGGACCCGCTCGGCCGGCCGCGAGCCCCGGGAAGACGAAGATGCCCGCGCCGATCATCGTCCCCGTGCCGATCGTGATCGCTCCCGTGAGGCCGATCGTCCTGTCGAGCTCGCCTTCAGTGCTCTCTGGCGCATCCGCGCCCGTGTTGTCGACCACGTTCAGGCGTGGAGCTCGGGCCGTATAATTGTACCCCGTTACCGGCCGTCGAGCCAGGTCACAGTCGTCGGAACCACTATACGAGTGGACACAGAAAAGAGAGGTGAATGCCACCCGTTTCGGAGGCGACCGTTCTCGTCTCGGTCGATGCGCGCGACCCCGAGGAGCCTTCCGACGGGCTCATCAGGCTGCTCGGCCCGCACTCGCTCGTGCTGCTCGGCTACTGGCAGGTGCCGGATCAGTCCACGACCGGCCAGCTCCGCGAACAGTTCGGCGAGGAGGCAACGGCGACCCTCGAGTCGCTCGCTGCCCGGTTCGCCGACGCGGGAGCCGACGTCACCACACAGGTTGTGTTCACCCACGACTGGTCCGAGACCGTCGAGCGCGTCGCGACCGAACACGACGTCGACGCGCTGTTCACCGAAGATCCGTTCCGTGGCGAGCTCGACCGGGTGCTCGTGCCGCTGCGTGGCGACGACAACCTCGAGCGGATCGTCGGCTTCGTCGCGTTGCTCTTGCGCGAGAGCCACGCCGAGGTGACGTTGTTTAACGTCGCCGACACTGAGGGCGACGCTCAGACCGGCGAGTTCATCCTCCGGGGGGCGTGTGACCGCCTCGAAGAGGAGGGCGTCGACGCCGATCGGCTGGAGTGGCGACAGGAGCGTGCGGACTCCGCACAGGCCGCGATCGTCGACGCCGCCAGCGAGTACGGCCTGATCGTCGTCGGCGAGTCCGACCCCTCCCTCCGCGAGCGGATCCTCGGCGGCGTCACCAACCGGGTGATCGCGAACTCGCCCGTCCCCGTGCTGATCGTCCGTCGGCGGTGAGGAGCCTGCGACGAGGCGTGCACGTGACGACCGAACGCTTACCGCTCACAGCCGCGGTGCGACGGCCTCTGCGAAGTACGTCACGACGAGATCCGCGCCCGCCCGCTTGATCGACAGCAGCGACTCGTGGGCCACAGCGTCGAGGTCGAGCCAGCCCTTCTCGGCAGCGGCGTGGACCATCGCGTACTCCCCCGAGACGTTGTACGCCGCCACCGGGAGGTCGAACTCGCGTCTCACCCCGGCGACGACGTCGAGGTACGCGAGCGCTGGCTTGACCATCAGCACGTCAGCGCCCTGCTCGACGTCGAGGGAAACCTCACGGATCGCCTCGCGAGCGTTTGCGGGGTCCATCTGGTAGTGGCGGCGGTTGCCGAAGGTCGGTGCGCCGTCTGCGGCGTCTCTGAACGGCCCGTAAAAGGCCGACTCGTACTTCGCGGCGTAGCTCATGATGGAGACGCCCTCGAAGCCGTCGTCGTCGAGCGCCGCCCTGATCGCGCCGACCATCCCGTCGATCATTCCCGAGGGGGCGACCATCTCGGCCCCTGCCTCGGCGTGGCTCGTGGCGATCTTTCCAAGGAGCTCGAGCGTCGCGTCGTTGTCGACGGTCACGAACGGGTTCTCGAGTGCACCGGGCTCGAGGACGCCGCAGTGGCCGTGATCGGTGTACTCACAGAGGCAGACGTCGGTGATGACGAACGCGTCGGTCTCGTCGACGATCCGCCGGGTCGCCCGCTGGACGACGCCGTCGTCGGCCCACGCCTGGCTCCCCGAGGCATCTTTCCGCTCTGGAATCCCGAAGAGGATGACCGCCTCGACGCCAGTCTCGCAGATCTCCGCCACCCGGGTGGCGGCCTCCTCGACCGGCACCCGTTCGTGACCGGGCATCGAGCCGATCGGTCGGCGCTCGTCGGTCGTGGCGTCAACGAACACCGGGGCGACGAGATCCGCCGGCTCGAGAGACGTCTCGCTCACCAGCGGTCGAATCCCGTCGGTTCGGAGCCGTCGTGGTCGCCGTGTCGGCTTCATACCGCTGGTTCGAGCGGACGCGTCAAAAGCGGTGTCGGTTCGCCTATCGCGCCTAGGAGCGGTCCACCAAGACGATCGGTTCAACCGCGGAGGAGCGGTCCACCAAGACGATCAGGTCAACCGCGGACGACCCAGCGGTCGTCGGCCTGACGTTCGAGCGTCGCCTCCTGGCGAAGTTTGAGGATGTAGCCGTCGGGCTGGGGGAGCTGTTCGTGCTCGGCGGCCACCCTGACGAGGCGGCCGAGCAGCTGCGCCGACGGCGGCTTCTGGGCCGCGCCGCAGTCGTAGATGGTGAGCAATCCCCCGTCCTCGCGCTCGTGGACGACCAGGTGGGCGTGTCGGGGTAGCTGCCACCTGTCCTCTCCAGCGCTCGCGAGGTGATTCACGCACCCGAGTAGCGCTCGCGCTGGCTTGTATCCACCGGTCTCCGGGAGGTTGAGCGAGCACGAATCCAAACAGTGAGACCCGTGACGCGGTCGATGACAGAGCTCGCGTCGACGAGCAGTGTGCGACCGGCAGCGAAACCGTCTCGGTCGTGGTTGTTGGCGACGAGACTCCCTCTCGTCTGCGTCGTCTCGGTGGAAAAGAATCCTCGCAGCCCGTCTCAGTCGCTCTCTGCGGTGACGTCCTCTATCCACGTGATTGCTGCCACAGCTTTCGGCCAGCCAATAGTCGGAATCGCGAGTACTGCGGCGTGTTTGAGCGTTTCCGGTGGGATACCCTCGTCGAGACCACGACGGACGTGTGAGTGGACTGCGCCTTCCGACTGTGAGCCGATTGCCAGTGCGAGTTTCACCAGCCGTTTTG
>Ga0207421_10004569_pt1 | contig 15848 bp, 15 predicted proteins | sample SodLakKL_010_SED_4_FD_187542 | JGI IMG/M metagenome (GOLD analysis project Ga0207421, IMG submission 187542) | Alkaline sediment microbial communities from Lake Tanatar, Kulunda Steppe, Russia - 8KL_010_SED (SPAdes) (version 2) | ecosystem: Environmental > Aquatic > Non-marine Saline and...
TATCCTGGTAGTGGATTGTATGAAAGGAGTTGAGGAGCAGACACGTAAACTCATGGAAGTGTGCCGGATGCGCAATACGCCCGTTATTATTTTTATAAACAAGCTTGATCGTGAAGGGCGTGATCCTTATGATTTGCTTGAGGAACTTGAGACAGAGCTTAAGATTAATGTAAGACCACTTTCATGGCCAATTGGCATGGGTAATTCTTTTAAAGGGGTATATAATTTATACGAAAAGAAGCTACAGCTTTTCAATCCAAATAAAACCGAGCTTTCACAACAGGTTGCTGACATCGATGATCTGGGAAGCACTCAACTGGATGAGTATTTAAACAAGCCATTTGCTGACAAATTGCGTGAAGATGCAGAGCTGCTTGAAGCTTATTATGAAAATTTTGACAAAGAGCTATACAGTGAAGGTTATTTAGCACCGGTATTTTTCGGTAGCGCTATTAATAATTTTGGTGTAAAGGAACTGCTGGAAACTTTTTTAAATATAGCTCCGAAACCTAAATCCAGGCCAACGGCATCTCGTGAAGTACTTCCTTCTGAAAATAAGTTCAGCGGTTTTATTTTTAAAATACATGCAAATCTTGATCCAAACCATCGTGACCGTATAGCATTTTGCCGGGTGTGTTCAGGTAAATTTCAGCGCAATGCTTTTTATTATCATACGCGTTTAAACAAGAAAATAAGATTTAATAATCCCGTTACTTTTATGGCAAACGATAAAAAAGTCCTTGATGAGGCCTGGCCTGGTGACGTTGTGGGTCTGTTTGATAACGGGACATTTAAGATCGGTGATACATTGACCATGGGGGAAGATCTTGTTTTTAAAGGTATTCCAAACTTCTCGCCCGAAATATTCAGGGAGCTGCGCAACAATGATCCTTTTAAGACCAAACAGCTTGAAAAAGGCATTAGGCAGTTAACAGATGAAGGTGTAGCACAGCTTTTTGTTCAGCAGCCGGGTAACAGAAAAATTATAGGTACCGTAGGTGAATTACAGTTTGAAGTTATAAAACACAGGCTGTTGCACGAGTACGGGGCAAAATGTGATTTTACTCCTTTGAATTATCATAAGGCTTGCTGGATGAGAACATCAAACAAACAGCAATTGGATAAGTTTCTAACTGTAAAAGGCAGCAATGTAGCATACGATAAAGATAATAACCCTGTGTTTTTCGCTGATACTCCATGGATGCTGAAAATGGCGCAAGAAACTTATCCCGATATTGAATTCTTTTTTACCTCTGAGTTTAAAACTGATACCCAAGCTGAAGTATCAAAATAAGCCCCTTTAATATATAATTTTAAAGCAGAAAAAAGTTAACCCAACTTGCAAAAACCACGAGTGCAAAAAATAGTTAAGGATATATGTTATGGTATGTTTATGCTGTAATGTCTCAGTATTATATCCTCTTCTGTGGCAAAATCCTCATGGGTAACTTTTTCATCAGGATCCAGTAAAATATCTATCGTTTCTTCTGTAAAATATGCCGGTGAAATAATTACTTCTATTGTATCGGTAGCAAAAACAAAGTTATCATAATCACCTGTAGTTATATTATTCCTTGTATAAGCGGATCCTTCCCGCACAAGCATTGTATCATCAAGCAGTTGGTATTCGATGTCAACCGGCTTTCCTCCCGGAGGGTAAAACTGAATAGCTGCAATAAACTGAATTGTATCATTATTAATGGTAGGATCAGATATAAAAAAGACTTTGCCTTTATCTTGACTCATTACTTCTTTCTCTTCACACCCACCAGCTAATGTGAGTATTATCAAGCATATAGAAATTATATAATAATGTTGCATTTGTTTAAAAATTTAGTTAATTGACTTGTCAATATTACAGCTTTTCAAATATTTATTTACTAAAAGGAATATTCCAATTTAGTTATTATTGTGCTATGTATTTTTCTAGATTAAATTAATGTAAGTTAATTATTTTATTTATTTTAATAATTTTGTCGGGGTAATTAATGCAAAGTTATTTTATTTTAAAAAATCGGACAGATATGAAAAAAATTATTGTAACAATTTTTATGCTGACAGGGATTCTGTTAAGCGTTAACTCTCAGGAAGAGGAAGGTTTGGGCTTTTCAGCCGGCGATAAAAATTTGGAAGTGAATTTAAGACCGGCACATGATTTTCCGGTACAAATGAATTATCTTAAAGGGCGGTATTTTATTGACAGTAACATGGCTGTAAGAGGAGGACTTGAATTTGATCTCGCAAGCAGTACTGATGAAGGTGATAATTGGGAGTCTACCGAAAGGGTGATTGATTTGGGACTTTATCCGGGTATTGAAATGCATTTTCCTATTAGTGAAAGACTTACTCCGTATTTTGGTGGGGAACTGGGTTTTTTAACCAGGGCCACTCGTTCTTATGAAGAAAATGGTGTTGACAGGGAGGTGAAAAATGCGAATGGTTTTAATAGAATTGAGCTCAATGCTGTCGGAGGATTCGATTTTTATGTTTATAAAGGATTATATCTTGGAGTAGAAGTAAGTTACGGATTTACCAGGCAAAGTTTTAAAGATAGAGAAACTACCGTAAATGGTACTACAACCACGGATGAAAATAATGAGGTTAATTATTTTTTAGGTGATGGAGTCAATACAGGAATTCGTCTTGGGTGGGCTTTCTAATAGTTTTGATAATTTTACTTAATAGAGACAATTTAACTTAAAATGAATAAAGGCTGTCTATAATTTAAGGTAGCCTTTATTTAAAATAAAACTCTTTAGATTTACCTTTATATATCAAAACAAAAATACTATCTTTGCATCCGTATTTGGAATAATTATGCACTAATTTAATTTTTATGTTAGAAGGCAATAAGCGCTTATTTTTCATTGTGGTATTCATAATTTTTATTGTTGTTTCATGTAGTGAATATAGGCAGATACAAAGAAGTGATGATCCTGAGTTAAAGTATGAAAAAGCTATAGAATTATATTATGAAGAAGAGTATAGCAGGGCAATTAATTTGTTAACCGACGCAATACCATTTTACCGGGGTACGGAAAAAGCTGAGGAGCTTAATTATTACTATGCTATGGCTCATTATAAGCAAGGTGATTATATCTTAGCAAGTCATTACTTTGATTCTTTTGTTTCAGCATTTCCCAGAAGTGAGCATGCAGAAGAGTTTTCTTTTCTCAAAGCCTATTGTAAATATAAGGAATCTCCTAGATACAGTTTGGATCAATCAGTTACCAGGGAAGCCATAAATGAATTTCAAAATTTTGTAGATACTTATCCAAACAGCGAAAAGGTTGAAGAAGCTAATGAATACATAGACAAACTAAGGCTTAAATTGCAGAAAAAAAGATTTGAACAAGCAAAGCTTTTTTATAATTTAGAAGATTACAGGGCAGCTGCCAGATCTTTTGATAATCTTATTAACGAATTTCCCGGTACTGAATTTGAAGAAGAAGCCCTGTTTTATATATTAAAATCATATCATGATTATGCAAGCCGGAGCATTCCTGAAAGACAACCTGAACGTTATGAAAAAGCTGTTGAAGCCTATGAGAGGCTTATAAGCAATTATCCTGAAACTGAATTTTTGAAAGAAGCAAATGAAATGATGGAAAATGCCAATGAATACCTTGAAGAAACCATCGAAAAAGAAGAGATTGTTATTTCAGAAGATTAACTAAAAAAGAGATTTATAAAATGAACTACAAAAAGAATAAAGCAAGTAATAATACTATAACCAGGGATTTAAGTGAAATAGAAAAGAAGACAGGAAATATTTATAAGTCAGTAGTTATTATGTCTAAAAGAGCAAATCAGATTGCTGTTGACATGAAGGAAGAGTTAAATAACAAACTTAGTGAATTTGCCAGTTCAACTGACAACCTGGAAGAAGTTTTTGAAAACCGTGAACAAATTGAAATTGCAAAATATTACGAACAATTGTCCAAAGCTTCTTTGGTAGCAATTGCTGAATTCATGAATGATGAAATTTATTATAGAGTACCGGAAAAACCTGATGCTTAATAAGTATTTTTATTTGCTTTTTTAATATATAAAAAAAGCCATTATTAAATAGGGGAAAATGTATAAAAGCCATGATGAAAATGGTTTTTATACATTTTTTTTATATCTTAGCTAATTAAAGGAAATATTCTGCAGTTTTTCAGGGTGAATGTGATTAGGTAAAACTATAATTTTTTTTATGGATGTTGGAAGGAAAGAAAATACTCTTAGGTATTAGTGGCGGTATAGCTGCTTATAAATCGGCTTCGCTTATCAGGTTGTTTCGTAAAGCCGGGGCTGAAGTTAAGGTTGTTGTAACTCAAAATGCACTTGAGTTTATTACACGTGTTACTCTTGAAACTCTTTCGCAGCAAAAAGTTTATAGTGATGTTTTTAGTGAGCAAAATGATTATACATCCGAACATGTTTCTTTGACCGATTGGGGCGAAATTTTTGTTGTAGCGCCGGCTACAGCAAATATAATAGGTAAGTATGCTTGTGGAATAGCGGATGATGCACTTTCAACCTCATTAATGGCTTTTGATAAGCAGGTAATATTTGCCCCGGCGATGAATTATAAGATGTATGAAAATTTTGCATTACAGCAAAACATAAACTTCTTAAAAACAAAAGGGGCGCAATTTGTTGAGCCCTCAGAGGGATTTTTAGCTTGTGGTTATGAAGGTAAGGGGCGTATGGAAGAACCTGAGAACATTTTCTGTTTTGTTGAAGATCATTTTAAAAATAACTCTTCATTGAAGGGAAAAAAGGTTTTGGTCACTGCAGGTCCTACCTATGAATCTATTGACCCAGTCAGATATATAGGCAATCATTCATCGGGTATTATGGGTTTTGAATTAGCCCGGGAATTTGCCAAAAGAGATGCTGAAGTAAATCTTGTAGCCGGTCCGGTTAAAATTTCCGAATCTCATCCTAAAATTAAGCGTTTTGATGTTGTATCTGCCAAGGAAATGTATGATTGTTGCATGGATTTGTACCCCGAAATGGATATAACCGTCATGGCAGCCGCTGTATCGGATTTTACACCGGAAAAGGCTGCCGGTTCAAAAATTAAAAAAGAAGAAAAAACAATTGAACTAAAGTTAAAGCGTACTAAGGATATACTTGCCGAAATGGGGCAAAAGAAGAAAAAAAACCAAATTCTTGCAGGATTTGCCCTGGAAACGGATGATGAACTAGAAAATGCTAAGAAAAAACTGGATCAGAAAAACTTGGATATGATAGTTCTTAACTCCCTGAAAGACGATGGTGCCGGCTTTATGTCACAAACAAATAAAATTACAATTTTAGATAATAATAAACAATTAGAGCGTTATGATTTAAAGAGCAAGAAATCAGTTGCAGTTGATATAGTAAATTATATAAGCCGCTTTATAACTAAATAATACGATATGTTGTTACGATACGGTATTTTTATACTATTTATTTATACTTTTTTTATTGTTGGCATTGCTCAAGGCCAGGAGCTGAATTGCCAGGTACAAATTTCCGCTCCCGGAATGCCGGAGCGCGACAGGCAGAAAATGGAAACATTGCGTTCGGAATTGGATGAGTTTGTTAACCAACGAAATTGGACTGATTACCAATTTGAACCCAACGAAAGAATTGAGGCAAGTATAAGGATAACTGTAGATGAAAAGGAGGGAGAAGATGATTACATGGGGAGAATACAAGTACAATCCCGCAGACCCATACATAACAGTTCATACAACAGCCCGCTTTTGAATATTAATGATCGTAATTTTCAATTTACATATAGAGAAAGTGAACCATTGGAATACTCAGAGAGCTCTTTCAGAAGCAACATAACCTCTGTTGTGGCTTACTATGTTTATATAATTATTGGTTTTGATTTTGATACTTTCAGCCCAAAGGGTGGTACACCTTATTTTCAAAAAGCCGAAAACATTGTTAATATGGCTCAGAGTTCTTCGGCAAGTGGTTGGCGCTCACATGAAGGTCAGCAAAATCGTTATTGGTTAGTAGAAAATTTATTTAATAGCCAATATGAGCCAATACGCGAAGCCTTGTATAAATATCATCGTGAAGGATTTGATAAAATGGCTGATAACATGGATGAAGCCAGGGAAAATGTTTCTGAAGCCTTGGAGTTGCTCAAAGAAGCTCATCGTCAAAGACCGGGAAGCTATTTAATGCAGATAATAATGGTTACTAAAAATGACGAACTTGTTAACCTGTTCTCTGAAGCTCCTTCACAGGAACAAAATACTGCCCGGGATATTCTTACCGAAATTGACCCCTCTAATGCAAGAAAATATCGTCAGATAACAGAATCTCGCTGAGTGTTCGAATTCGATTATTTTGACCTACCAACAACAAATTTTGAACCCATAAAAAAATAAGCTATTTTTGCACTGCCAAAAATTTAACTATGAAAAGGAGTGCAAGGATCATTCTCAAATCCGGAAAAGATGAAGCTGTCAGGCGATATCATCCATGGGTGTTTAGCGGAGCGATTAAAAAAATTGACGGTGTAGCTGTTGATGGAGATTGGGTTGAAGTATATTCTAATAAAGATGAATATTTAGGTGGTGGCCATTATCAGGATGCTTCTATAGCAGTGAGGTTACTCGTGTTTTCTCCTGGAAAAGTTGATGATGTTTCAGAACAGTTTTGGGTAGAAAAGATAAGAGATGCCTTTGAATTAAGGAAACAGCTTGGATTGACTGATAGTCCCGTGACGAATGTATATCGCCTGGTATATGGCGAGGGAGATAATCTGCCGGGCTTGATTATCGATTATTATAATGGACATCTTGTTATGCAATCACATAGCATCGGAATGCACCGCCAGCGTGAAAATATTGTAAAAGCGCTTTTGGAAGTATATCAAGACAAGGTACATTCCATCTATGATAAAAGCAGTTATACATTACCCTCAAAATACGGAAATACATCACAGGAAAATGGTTTTTTGTATGGGAAAACTGAGCTGCCGGTTGAAGTATCTGAATATGATAATAAATTTTATATTGATTTCATAACCGGCCAAAAAACTGGCTTCTATATTGATCAAAGAGAAAACAGGAAACTTTTAACTAAGTATGCTGACGGAAAAAGTGTTTTAAACTCTTTTTCTTATTCCGGTGGATTTTCAGTTTATGCTATGAAGGCGGGTGCTAAAAACGTTCATTCACTTGATAGCTCAGCAAGAGCTCTCGATTTATGTGAGAAAAACATAGATCTGAATTTTTTTTCCACTAAATCGCATAAAAATATCAACTCAGATACATTAGAATATTTGTCACAAACAGATGAGCATTATGATATTATAATACTTGATCCACCGGCTTTTGCCAAGCATTCTAACGTAAAACATAAAGCTGTGCAAGGTTACAAACGGTTAAATGCCCAGGCTATAAAGAAAATAAATCCGGGGGGGGTGATTTTTACATTTAGTTGTTCACAAGTAGTTTCTTCTACTTTGTTTAAGTCAACTATCATTTCTTCTGCCCTACAAGTAGGACGAAAAGCCAGAATTCTGCATCAAATGACACATCCTCCTGATCACCCTGTTAATATATACCATCCTGAAGGTGAATACCTTAAAGGAATCGTTTTGCAAATACAGTAAAATATTTATTGTGGCAAGAGTAGATACTTCATACCGGACAATAATCAGGATATCATATCCGATAATAGCAGGCTTGGTAGCTCAAAATATTATGCTGGTTATTGATACCGCTTTTTTGGGCAGGGTAGGAGAGGTAACACTTGGTGCCTCTGCAATAGGAGGTATATTTTTTATTAGCCTATTAATGCTTGGAAATGGATTTAGTGTAGGCACGCAAATACTTATCGGCAGACGTAATGGCGAAAAACAATTTCATCAAATAGGCAGAATTCTCGACCATACTATCTATTTTATGATTTTTTTGGCAATTGTACTTTGGGCAATTATAAAATGGTTTGCTCCATGGATGTTACAATTCTTTATCAGCTCTGAAGCCGTGCTGGATGAAGCGCTGATTTATTTGCAATATCGTAAATACGGATTTTTGTTTGCTTTTTTAGTTCTCTCTTTTAAAGCCTTTTATGTAGGCATCACTCAAACTAAAATTTTGATAATAGGAACTACTGTTCTGGCAGCAGCAAATATATTTTTCGATTATACCTTAATATTCGGCAATTTTGGATTCCCCAGAATGGAAATTGCAGGTGCTGCTTTAGCAACAAATCTGGCTGAAATAATAACCTTCGGTTTTGTTCTGATTTGGACTTTTAATATCAGTAACCTGAAAGCATTCAGGCTTTTTAAATTTTTCACCCCCCATTTAAGTCTTTATAGGTATATTTTTAAACTTGCCGTGCCGGTAATGTTTCAGTTCTTTTTATCCTTCTTTGCATTTTTTCTTTTTTTTATTGTTTTAGAAAAATTGGGCGAAACTGCTTTAGCTGCTTCCAATATTACACGAAGCATATATATGGTATTAATGATACCAGCACTGGGTTTGGGTTCAGCAACTAATAGCCTGGTTAGTAATCTTATAGGTCAGGGAGAGCGAGAAAAAGTAATGTTGCTTATAAAGAAAATTATTTTTTTAAGTTTGGCTATAATGATAGTTTTGATGCAAGTTAATATATTTATTCCTGTAAGATTAGCATCATTTTATACTAACGAAGTCCATGTTATCCAGGCTACCATTCCTTTATTGAGGGTTACTTGCTTAGCTTTAATGGCATTTTCAGTATCTATGATATTATTTAATGGATTGACGGGAACAGGTATGACTAAATTAGCTTTAAAAATTGAAGTTATTTCTATGTTTGTTTATTTATCCGTTGCTTATATACTGGCCGCCTGGTTAAGGGTTGATGCATCTGTAGTTTGGCTTGCAGAGGCAGTTTACTTTTCAGCACTGGGTTTAATTTCATTTTATTATTTAAGAAGGGGAACCTGGAAGCGCTATTTTATATAAAGGTTACGATCTGTGATTTTTATCGGACAGTAATGATATTTTTTGATTAATTAGGATTAATTTAGCATATAAGAAAAAAAGCAAAACATGTTTCTCAGTAATTTAAGTATCATCAATTTTAAAAACTACAAGGAGGCGAATCTGTCGTTTTGTCCGCGTATAAATTGTTTTACCGGGAATAATGGAAGTGGCAAAACTAATCTTTTAGATGCTATCTATTATCTGTCGTTTTGCAAGAGTTTTACTAATCCAATTGATAGTCAAAATATTATGCATGAGCAGGATTTTTTTATGATCCAGGGAAAATATAAGTGTGATGGTACGGATGATGAGATATATTGTGCAATGAAGCGAAATAAAAGGAAGGTTTTTAAGCGTAATAAAAAAGAGTACGAGCGCCTTGCTGATCATGTAGGATTATATCCGCTTGTACTTATCAGTCCGGCTGATAGTTCGCTTATCCTGGGTGGTAGCGAGGAAAGGCGTAAATTTATTGATGGAGTGATTTCTCAATATGATAAAGAATACCTTTCAAATTTAATTTCTTATAATAAAGCTCTTCAACAGCGCAATGCTTTGCTAAAAACTTTTGCCGAAAAAAATTACTTTGATTCTTCTTCATTAAATATATGGGATGAGCAGCTGATCAAATATGGTGAGATGATATATAACTCAAGAAAGAAGCTTTTTGAAGATTTTTTGCCAATATTTCAAAAAAACTACAGTTTTTTGGCTAAACAAAATGAAAATGTAAATATAGAGTATGACAGTCAGCTAAACACGTCAAATATTGTTAAACTATTGGCCGATGTTTTACAAAAAGACAGAATTGTACAGCACTCTACAGCCGGAATACATAAGGATGATCTTTTATTCACAATTGAGGGTATGCCTGTGAAAAAATTTGGTAGCCAGGGGCAACAAAAAACATTTTTAATTGCACTGAAACTTGCTCAATATGAATTTACCAGGAAAATAAAGGGTTATGAGCCTATTTTGATATTTGATGATATTTTTGACAAACTGGACAATTTACGTGTAAAACAACTTATGGAGCTTGTCAGTGGCGAAAATTTCGGTCAAATATTTGTTTCTGATACAAGTACTCAAAGATTAGAAGATATTTTTTCCAAAATAGGTGTTCAATCTGTGTTATATGAAATAGATAATGGAAAAATAACAGATCAACATCAATTAAACAATGGTTAGTATGGCAAGAAACTCAAATGAACAAACACTTGGAGAATTAATAGATAAGGTAATTAAGACTTATGGCCTTGAAACCAGGATTACCCGGGAAAAAATTGCCGGAGTCTGGGAAAAAGTTATGGGGTCTTTTATTGCGAGTAAAACTGAGAAAATTACCTTGCAAAAAGACACACTAATAGTAGAGCTAAATTCATCGGCTCTGTGCAATGAGCTGAATTATGCCAAAGAAAAGATCATAGAGTCTATTAATAAGGAATTTGGTAAAAATGTTATAAAAAAAATTATTATCAGGTAAGTTCCAGAACAGGTTTGCCTTTATAAATATCTATCACCTTACATTCAACTTGCTCTTTATGGGTAGGGAAGTCATTTAGGTTTTCGCCATGATCAATGGAAACTTCATCTCCAAAACAATCTTCAACTATAAGTGCATAATGTTGTTTGTTGTCAGAATAAACCAGTTTATCAATTCTTTTAGCAAAAAAAGTATAGCTTTTTCCTATTTCGTAGTAAGGATGTAAAGGTTCAAGGTAATAGTATCCCTCTGAGCTCAGCCTGTCAACGCGGCAGGTAATTGTATTTCCAATTTTCAAACGATATTTGAGGTAGTGTTTTTTTGAAAGCAAATGCTTGTTTTTGCTTTTGTCTTCAAGAATAAAATAGGTTTTATCATTTTCGGGGTTGGTCTTTTCATCAATGATCACGAATTCGTAATATTCGCCGGAAGTCAGTATATTTAAATGTGATTCATTGTCTGCTGTATGAAGATATAGTTTTCCCTTTCGAATTCTTTCAACATAACATTTGACTTCACCTTGCTTGACAATATTGTTGCCCGGCTTGGTTTTTACCTGCCATTTGTTACCAAATACATCTTTTACTATTGTTATATATTCTTTTTGGTCGTAAAAGTTTACTATTTCTTTACTCTCTACGTATTGAAACCAATATACATTACCTTCTTTATAATAAGGATGTTCGGGTTCAATAAACATCTGTCCTTCGCAGTTGATTTTATCTACACGGCACAATATTTTTTGACCTTGTTTGAAACCATAGTCAACGTAAAATTCTCTGGGCATCAAGATTTTATACCCAAACGGATCTTCAAGCACATAATATTTGTCATTATCATCCAGGTCAAGTGTTTTAATAATTTTAAACCAGTAATATTCGCCTTCTGTTAGTTTTGAGTTGTTTATTTTCACAGTATTTATAATCATCCGGAGTAAGGTACTAAATAATTTCTGAAGAATCTATCGTAATTCCACCTTTACTGTTTATGTCGTTAATAATTTTCTGAAACTCGGCTTTATCTATTGGACGTGTTGCATCTGTAATAAGAAAGGTTTTAAAGTTGAGTTCAATAGCGTCAAAGGTAGTAAAAGCCACACATACGTCACCTGCCAGTCCGCATATATATACGTCCGTTACCCCTTTTTCTTTCAGATAGCCTGCCAGTCCGGTGGATTTCTTTTTACCATTGTCGAAGAAGCCACTGTAGCTGTCAATACCAGCGTCAGTTCCTTTTCGGAAAAAACCTTCAATACGGGTAGTGTTTAATTCTGCTGAGAATTCTGCTCCTTTAGTGCCTTGTACACAATGGTCAGGCCAAAGAATTTGTTCAACACCACCTAAGGTGGTTTTTTCAAAAACTTCTTTACCTTCATGACTGGATGCAAAACTTCCGTGACCCTCAGGGTGCCAGTCCTGGGTGGCAACTACTAAAGGGAATTGTTCCTGCAATTTGTTTACTAGAGGTACAATATCATTACCTGTAGGAACTTCAAGAGATCCACCGGGTAAAAAATCATCTTGGATATCCACAATTATTAAAGCTTTCATAGTTCATATTTTTAAGGTGCTACATTAAATGGGTATTATTTTTTAATGACTCTGGATTTGTTTTTTACCACAGAGTTACACAGAGTTATGCTCAGAGTTACAAGAGAAAAATTATTAATATGATTTTTTTGACGCAATTGACGAGATATTACCTGATTTATGACTCTGTGTAACTCTGTGAACAACTCTGTGTAACTCTGTGGTCAATATTTTTAAATTATACAACATAGTTTTATTTTATGCAAATATGGCCATATTACCACAAATTTTACTCTACAGCAAATATTATATCGTCACGTAATTGTAACAATGAATTTGTTATACCTACTTTATATATGTGTGGAAACTCAAATCTTTTATGTTCTTCGGGTAATAATGCCAGTCGGTTTTCCAGGTATTCATTTATGGTTTTGATATCTTGTTTTTCGATTATTATTTTACCGTTTTTCATAACGGGTTTTGTTAATAATTCATTAGGGCAACCATCCAGGCTTATTGATTTAGCTTTTTCAAATGGGTGATACATTTTTGTCGGGGTGTTTTCATTTGTTAGAGAAATTGCATCACAATGAAAATGACCTGCTTCGTTGTAAAACCTTGTAATTTGTTTTTTCCCCGGAAGCGTAGTTTTTTGGATATTTTCGGATATTTTAAGTTTTGGTGTTTCATTTGCTTGGGCCAGTTTATAAACACCATCAACAGCGCCATCAGGATTGCCAATTACCAGGTTTGTGCCAATGCCATATATATCTATTGGTGCACCTTGTTCCCGCAGGCTTTTTATAACATTTTCGTCGAGCTGGTTTGAAACTACAATTTTTACATAGTTTAAATTCTCTTTATCGAGCATTTTCCTTGCCTGTTTTGACAAATAAGCCAGGTCTCCGCTGTCGAGCCTTATGCCTTTCAGCTTGTATCCTTTTTCTTCAAGTTCTTTTGCAACAGTTATTGCGTTAGGCACACCATTTTTAAGTGTGTTGTAAGTATCAACCAAAAGTATAGATGATTCGGGAAAGATGTTGGCATATGCTCTAAAAGCTTCAATTTCAGAGTCGAAACATTCTATAAAAGAATGTGCCATTGTTCCGGCGTGAGGGATATTGTACTTACGAGCAGCATAAACGTTAGAAGTGCTGTCAAAACCGCCTATCATGGCAGCTTTTGATGCCATGATCCCCCCATAAGACTGGGCACGTCTCAAACCGAATTCACTTAAAATCTTCCCTTTAGAAACATAACGGATACGGGAAGCTTTGGTGGCAATGAGCGATTGATAATTGAGAGCATTAAGCAATAATGTCTCGAGTAGCTGGGTTTCAATCAGATTTCCCTCAACACGCAATATAGGCTCAATTGGGAAAACCACCTCTCCTTCTTGTACCGAATAAATGTCACAATTAAATGAAAATCCATTAAGGTAGTCAAGAAAATTGCTGTTAAAACCTGATTTGTGTAAAAAGTCAATATCGTCTTTTTCAAATCTTAATTCTGCAACAAGTTCCAGCAGTTCTTGTAGGCCGGCAAAAACTGCATATCCTCCTTTATATGGCACCTTTCTGAAAAAATAATCAAAACTGGCGTTCATATCAGCTTTTTGGCTCATAAAATAAGCCTGGGCCATGGTGAGCTGATAAAGGTCAGTATAAAGGGGTGATATGTTTTGTTTATCAAACATTATTTTACTGTTTTTAAAGCTTATGAAGTGCTTCTAAATGAACTTTAAAGTCATGATCGCTTAGCAGTACCATTCTTATGCGCTTCAATTGTTTGAGCGAGTTCATCAAACCTGTAATTTCTTTAAGTGCTATTTCGGCTGCTTCTTCTACAGGGTATCCGAAAGCACCTGTTGAAATAGCAGGAAACGCTATACTTTCTATCCCTTTTTCTTCACAAATAGAGATAGCGTTTTTGTAACAGTCTGCCAATAATTTGTCATGTGGCTTATCTATTCCATAAACAGGACCAAGGCAATGTATCACGTATTTGTTAGGCAGGTTATATGCTCCTGTTATAACTGCATCGCCGGGCTTAATTGGGGCAAGCTTAGTACTTTCTTTCTCGAGTTCAGGCCCGGCAACTTTGTGTATTGCCCCGGCTACTCCGCCACCTATACGCAGATTTGCGTTTGCGGCGTTAACAATAGCTTGAATGTCGTTTTGCTGTGTAATGTCACCTTGTTTGAGTTCAAGGGTTACATTACCTATTGTCATTTGTTCCTTCATACGAGATTTTTGTTTTTGGTTCTACTCTTTTGTTTCCTTAGGGATGCCATCCCTGTTTTATTTAAATTTTCTGAGTGTTTTTTGGTTTTATATGTTTTTTTAGCAAAGTGGTGGCATCCCTGATGTTTGATAGCCTCCCTGCTTCATCAGACTTTAACAACAAACACCTGTGAAGTTTCATATTTTACAATTTTAACTTCTTCACCTTTTTCAATGAAGCCTGTAAGAGCCGTAGCGTCGAAGACATCATCGTCAACTTCTATTTTTCCGCTGGGTCTTAGCATTGTTTTAGCTACCCCGGTTTTACCGACAAGCTCTGCCATAGCCGGGTTTGTTGAGCTATATCCTAAAGCGGTTTCCTGCACTGTATCAAGGGCAAGTTCGCCAAACCGTGAAGTAGAAAACAGCTTTTTGCTTAGATAAAAAGAAAAAGTGATAGATAAAAACAGGGCTATTATTACAATTAAAAATGCCTTCAGCATTTCACTTAACGATACGCCGGTAAAGTCAAATCCATTACTTTCTATCATAGCAAATGCCAAACCTGAAATTACCATTAATAATCCCAGGATCCCTGTAAAGCCGAAGCCGGGTATTGCAAATATTTCAACACCTATTAGTATGACACCAACTATAAACAAGGCTATTTCCCAATTAGCGGCGATCCCTTCAGTATAAAGCGGTGCAAAATATAACACGGCAGCTATAATAGCTATTAATAGCGGAAAGCCAATGCCCGGAGTTTGTAGCTCAAAATACAAACCTCCCAAAATTAACATGATCAGGATGCCGCTTATTATAGGGCTTATCAAAAAATTAATAAAACGATCCGTAAATGTCAGCCGTTGCTCTACGATCCGGTAGTTTTCTATTCCTGCAAGCTCTAACACTTGCTCTGAACTTTCAGCCACACCTTCACAAAAGCCCCATTCTATGGCTTCGAAGGATGTAAAAGTAAGCACTTTACCTTCTTCAATAACTCCTTCAATCTCGATTGACGGGTCAACCATTGCTTGTGCAATTTGCGGGTCTCGCCCTGTGGCTTCTGCTGTTGAGCGCATAGTAGAGCGCATATATGATTGAAACTTATCGGGGGCTTCTTCTCCTGTCTGATCAACAACAGTTGCGGCTCCGATATTTCCTCCGGGTCGCATGTAAATCCTGTCAGCAGCTATAGATATAAGTGCCCCTGCTGAGGCGGCATTATTGTCTATAAATACAATAAAAGGTATAGGCGATTGCATCACTTTAGTGCGTATGCTGTCAGCTGATTCTACCATACCACCGTAAGTGTTCATGTGAATAAGTATAAAATCAGCATTTAAACTGTCAGCTTCTTCAAGTGCTTTTTCTGTCATTCTGACTACAGGAGGTGCAATCTGCTCCCTGATAGGGAATTTATAAACCAAAAACTCCTTACCGGGATTGGCTTTAATAACTTCGGAAACACGATCTTCCCTGTCGCCTTCTACAGAAAAGGTTATGGCAAGCATAACAACTGATACGAATAAAAACTTTATTAACCTCATCTATATTTTGTTATTTCAATCCCGTTTATTGTAATACGAGTTTTATTAGTTTATTATATGTAAAATTAAGAAAAATGATGTAT
>Ga0207421_10004570_pt1 | contig 15842 bp, 12 predicted proteins | sample SodLakKL_010_SED_4_FD_187542 | JGI IMG/M metagenome (GOLD analysis project Ga0207421, IMG submission 187542) | Alkaline sediment microbial communities from Lake Tanatar, Kulunda Steppe, Russia - 8KL_010_SED (SPAdes) (version 2) | ecosystem: Environmental > Aquatic > Non-marine Saline and...
CGACTCAGCTGCAGGCTTTCGCTTTGGTTACCCTCGGCATTCGCCATCTAAGGCTTTAGGCCTCGGCGGCCTGCTTCCATGCAGGCCGACCGGCTACAAACTTTGCTTCGTCGGCCATTGCAACCGCTCTATCGCAATGTCTTCAGTCCAAAGGCAGCACGGCTGTGCAATTGCCATTTTTTACACAACCGGGTAGACAGCAACAGCACCGTCATTAAATACCAGGTTTTCATCAATGCTAAAAAGGGCTTCCAACCGGAAATTGGAGTGGTTTTCATTAGCCTTGTTTTTTTCCTTAACTTCATTAACCGCCTTGCCGTTTACACAGCTGCTGTTAAGCTCTAAGGGTGGGAGTTCGCCTTTTCTCCTTTTGAAAAAATCGATGGCCACGTTGGGAAATATAATATAAGAAAGCAGATCTTCTTCCTGCTCGATATATTCTGCTATTTCTTCCCTGGCCTGGTCTAATTGAGGCTCCAGGAGATCTGCCGGGCGCCCGGTAATCGGCTCTTCGTCTTTAAGCACATTTTTAAGTAATTCGGGGTTTATTTCCCCCGGGGGTTTGCCATACAACCCGCGCAAATAATTCTTTACCTCGGTCAGCACCATTTTGTAACGTTCGCCGGACAATACGTTTACTACGGCCTGGGTGCCGACAATCTGGCTGCTGGGGGTAACCAGGGGTGGGTAGCCGAGATCAGCCCGCACCCGGGGCACCTCTTCAAGAACTTCGCCCAAAAGGTGGGTCGATTTTTGCTCGGCCAATTGCGAGGAAAGGTTGGAAATCATCCCCCCTGGAATCTGGTAATTCAAAACATTTGTATCTACCCCCAGAACATTGCGGGGTATTTCATAGCTACAGCTGATATCTTTGAAATGGGCACTGATTTGTGAGAGCAAATGCACATCTAACCCCGTATCATAGGCGGTTTTCTGGAAAGCAGCTACCATGCTGTCGGTTGCCGGCTGGCTGGTTCCCATGGCCAGCGAAGCCGTAGCGGTATCAATCACATCGACCCCGGCTTCAGCAGCTTTCAAATATGCCATCGAGGCCATTCCGCTGGTATAGTGACAGTGAAGCTGCACGGGCAGTCCCACCTCTTCCTTGAGACGGCCGACCAGTTCGTATGCATCAAAGGGCGAGATCAACCCGGCCATATCTTTGATACATATGGAATCCGCCCCGGCATTTTTTAGCTTTTCGCCGAAACTTATAAAGTGATCGTTGTCGTGCAGGGGGCTGATTGTGTAACTGATCGTCCCCTGGGCATGAGCTCCTTCTTCCCTGGTAGTTTTGATCGCCAGCTCCATGTTGCGCAGGTCATTTAAAGCATCAAAAATCCTGATTATATCAATCCCGTTGCCCACGGCCCGCTTGATAAACTCAACCAGCACATCATCGGGGTAATGGCGGTACCCGACAATGTTCTGGCCGCGCAGGAGCATTTGCAGCTTTGTATTCTTCAAACCCTTGCGCAGTTGCCGGAGGCGTTCCCAGGGATCTTCGTCGAGAAAACGCATACAGGCATCAAAGGTGGCCCCACCCCATACTTCCAGGGAATGATAACCCACCTGGTCCATTACATCTATAATCGGCAACATCTCTTCCAGGCGCATCCTGGTAGCCAGCAGCGATTGATGGGCATCACGCAGTGAAGTATCGGTAATACCTACTTTTCTAGCTTCAAAATTTTCATTTAGCTTATAGTTTCCCATGGAAACACCTTCCTTCTATGATTACAGGGGAGTAAATTATGCAGTAAATTATAGCGGAATGCTTTGATCTATTCAAGCCCGATCAGGTTAACTACCCTGTCGTCTTCGTTCAATTTGATTAGGGTCACGCCCCGTGCATAGCGCCCCATCAAAGATACCTGTTCAATTTTTTGCCGATTAACCAGGCCCCGGGCAGTGACGATCATAAACTCATTTTCATTGCCGCTTAAAACGTTAAAAATTGCCAGGGGGCCACTTTGCGGGGTCACTTTCATGCCGATCAAGCCCTTGCCTCCGCGGCGCTGGGTGCCAAACTCGCTCACATTAACCCGTTTGCCGTAACCTTTTGCTGAAGCAACCAGGATCTGTTGCCCGCCGGTAACCAGGTCGGCGCCGACGACTTTGTCATCCGCTCCCAGTCTCACCGCTTTTACTCCCCGGGCGGCACGCCCCATCGGCCGCACCTGCGACTCGGGAAAGCGCACAAAAAGCCCGGCGCTGGTACCGACGAGGACTTCTTTATGACCATCGGTAAGTTTAACCGCCATTAATTCGTCCTCACCAAAAAGGGTCAGGGCGGTTAAGCCGCTCTTCCTGGTATTAACATACTCAATGAGCGGAGTTTTCTTGATCAAACCTCTTTCGGTAACCATTAAAAGATAGCGATCTTCGTTGAACTGATCGATGGGAAGAGTCGCCGTAATAAATTCATTTTCAGCCAGGGATAACAGGTTTACCAGTGCGGTACCCCGTGATTGCCTGCCGGACTCGGGTATTTCATGGATCTGTAAAAGGTAAACCTTGCCCCGGTTACTGAAGCATAATAGTTTATCATGAGTTGAGGCTACATGGCACTGTTCAACCCGATCATTTTCGCGGGTCTGCATTCCCACAACCCCGCGGCCGCCACGGCGCTGACTACGGTAAGTCGCCAGGGGCAGCCTTTTGATATAGCCGCGATCAGTTAAGGTAACCACCACATCTTCCTGGAAGATTAAGTCAGTCAAAACGACATCCCCTTCATCGGCAACAATCTGGGTACGCCGTTCATCACCATGCTTGTCCTGGATAACGTCCAACTCATCCTTAATAATCTGCATTACCAGCGAGTCATCTTCTAAAACTCGGCGCAGGTAGGCTATTTTTTCCTGCAATTCCCGGTGCTCTTCGCTTAATTTGGAAATTTCCAGCTGGGTTAAGCGCTGCAGTCGCATATCGAGAATGGCCTGGGCTTGTTTTTCGGAAATATCCAGCATGTCCATCAGGCCTTCCCTGGCGGTTTGCACATCTTTAGAAGCGCGGATAAGTTCGATGACCTCGTCCAAACGGTCCAGGGCTACCAGCAAACCTTCGACAATATGCAGTCTTTCTTCGGCACGCCTCAGATCATACTGGGAGCGCCGCCTGATCACCTCTTTTTGATGATCCAGGTAACAAACCAGCATCTGTCTCAAGTCCAACACCTGCGGCTGCCCGTTAACCAGGGCGAGCATGATTATACCGTAACTCTGCTGGAGGGAGGTGTATTGATAAAGCTGGTTGATAATAACCTGGGGTTCATAATCGCGCTTAACTTCTATGACAACCCGCACACCGGAACGGTCCGATTCATCGCGCAGATCGGTAATCCCTTCCATTTTGCGTTCTTTAACTATTTCGGCAATCCGTTCGACGAGCTTGGCCTTGTTCTGCTGGTAGGGCAGTTCACTAATCACGATCCGGTTGCGCCCTTTATCGATCTTTTCAACCTGGGCCAGGCCCCGGATCTTGATTGACCCCCGTCCGGTGGTAAAAGCATTCTTAATCCCTTCATGGCCGACAATAATGCCGCCGGTGGGAAAATCAGGGCCTTTGACAATTTCCATTAAATCTTCCACAGAAGACTCGGGGTAAACAATTAAATGCTTGATCGCATTAATCAGCTCATTTAAATTATGGGGCGGTATATTGGTGGACATGCCTACGGCAATCCCCGATGAGCCATTGGCTAAAAGCTGAGGAAACCTCGATGGCAAAACGGTGGGCTCCTGCAAACTTTCGTCAAAGTTGGGCCTAAAATCCACCGTTTCTTTGTTGAGATCGGTTAACATTTCACTGGCAATCGAAGAAAGCCTTGCTTCAGTATAACGCATGGCTGCAGCAGAATCGCCGTCCTGCGAGCCAAAGTTGCCGTGCCCGTCTACCAGGGGATAGCGGGTCGAAAAATCCTGGGCCAGGCGAACCAGGGCATCGTATAATGCAACATCTCCGTGGGGATGGTACTTACCTAAAACCTCACCGACAATCCGGGCAGATTTGCGGTATGGCTTGTCATGGGTGGACCCCATTTCCGCCATGGCATAAAGAATCCGCCTGTGGACAGGCTTCAAGCCATCCCGGACATCGGGAAGCGCCCTGCTCACAATCACACTCATTGCATAATCAAGGAAGGAAACCCTGACTTCATCATGAATATTAACCGGGATCACATTTTCTCTTTCGGCCATTTTAACTCCTAAAAAATTAAAGGTTTATGTCTGCTCGAGCCCGTGCTGCATTTTAGACTGGGGCCGGATCATCTAAGGGCAATGGTTTTGCATTAAATCGTAACAGTTTTCCCCTAAACATAGTTCAACTCATGAGATTTTATCACAAATCACTTAACCGGAAAAGTGGATTAGGGGCTTAAATATCGAGATTCTGGACTTCCCTGGCGTTTTCTTCAATAAAATTGCGGCGCGGCTCAACCTTGTCGCCCATCAAGATGCCAAAAAGGTTATTGGCTTGAATGGCGTCGGCAAGCTCCACCCTTTTGATAATCCTGGTATCCGGGTTCATGGTGGTTTCCCACAGCTGTTCCGAGTTCATCTCACCAAGACCTTTATAGCGTTGGACCTGGAGGCCCCCTTCACGGTTCCATCCGTTAAGCAATTTTTGCAGCTCTTCTTCCCGGAAAAGATATTCCTCTTTATTCTTACCTCGCTTAACCTTATAAAGGGGTGGCTGAGCGATATAAACAAAACCGCTTTCAATAAGTTCGTACATAAACCTGTAGAAAAAGGTCAGCAACAATACCCTGATATGAGAACCGTCGACATCGGCGTCGGTCATGATAATTATTTTTTGATAGCGGGCTTTTTTGATATCAAAATCACTTTCTACCCCGGTACCAAGCGCCGTGATCAGGGTGCGAATTTCTTCATTGGCCAGGATCTTATCAAGCCTGGCTTTTTCCACGTTAATTATTTTGCCCCGCAGAGGTAAAATTGCCTGGAACTGCCGGTCACGTCCCTGTTTGGCAGAGCCCCCGGCTGAATCTCCTTCGACTATAAATAGTTCACTCTCGGCAGGGTCTTTAGCGGTGCAATCGGCAAGCTTCCCCGGAAGGTTCGTAATTTCCAGGGCATTCTTTCGCCTGGTCAATTCTCTTGCTTTGCGGGCCGCTTCCCGGGCCCGGGAAGCACGGATCGCTTTTTCAACAATACGCCGGGCTACTGCCGGGTTTTGTTCCAGGTAGGCTTCGACTTCTTCATAACAAACGCTGTCAACAACACTGCGAATTTCGGTATTGCCCAGTTTGGTCTTGGTCTGCCCTTCAAATTGAGGATCCATCAGTTTTACACTGATTACGGCAGTCAGGCCTTCCCTGATATCTTCCCCGGAAAGGTTGTTTTGACCATCTTTAAGCAAGCCTAATTTGCGGGCAAAATCATTGATCACCCTGGTCAGGGAAAGCTTGAAGCCGTGTTCGTGGCTCCCGCCTTCATGGGTATGAATGTTGTTGGCATAAGAATAAATTAATTCCGCATAGCCGGCATGATACTGCATCGCTATCTCTACTTCAAAATTACTAACCGATTGCTGGATATATACCGGTTTATTGGGCACGGTTTCTTTTCCCTGGTTAAGATAAGAAACATAATGAATTATGCCACCGTCATACTTGAATTTTTCTTCCCTGCCATTGCGTAAATCATTAAAATTTATTTTTGTCCCCTTGTTCAGGAAAGCCAGTTCCCTGAGGCGCTGGATAATAATTTCGTCGTCAAACTCTATGCTTTCAAAGATCGAACCGTCCGGTCGGAAGGTAATTTTTGTCCCGGTTTTTTTAGAGGTTCCTTTAACTTCAATAGGAGTTACCTTTTTACCCTTTTCGTAGCGCTGAGCGTATATTTTGCCGTTACGATAAACTTCTACCTCAAGCCATTCTGATAAGCCGTTTACAACCGATATGCCTACACCGTGCAGGCCACCGGCAACTTTATAGCTGTCACCGCCAAATTTTCCACCGGCATGAAGGGTAGTTAGGACCACTTCTACCGCAGGCCGATTTTCCTGGGGCTGGTTTTCCACCGGAATGCCTCTTCCGTCATCTGTAACGGTAATACTGTTATCCTCGTTTACCCATACATTAATTTCTTTGCAGTAACCTGCCGAAACCTCATCAATACTATTATCTACCACTTCAAACAAAAGATGGTGTAGGCCGCGGCTTGCAGTAGAACCTATATACATGCTGGGGCGTTTTCTTACCGCTTCCAATCCCTCCAGCACCTGGATATGTTCGGCATTATAATCATAACCTTGTTGCTGTTGTTGCTGTTTTTTTTCTTGACTGGACATTTTTCACCTCTGCACTCAAAGTTCTTCTCAAACCACTTACCTCATTATATCATTTATTATGCAACCTTTATTGCTTAAAAATTATTCTTTAGAATTATATCGCTTTGAAAGAGTAAGCGTAGATATAGGAGAAACAAAGACATCAGTATTGGTAACCACAAAAGAGCGGGGGCAATCATTTCCGGCAGTATTGTTAATCGCTTCAAAGGAAGCATTTTTTAAAATCTTATGATTAACTTGATTATCTGAAGAAGAAAAGTTAAAAATACCGATTAACTCGTCGTTGAAGACAACTTTAGAATTTCCTATGTGTATGTACATTTTTATCCTCCCCGCAATCTTTGCTTTTTATTTACGAAAATTCATTACTTCCACTAATATTTACATATAAACTTTAATTTTCCTTCTATTTAACTAATCTATTTTAAAATAAATATCTTTTACTACTTTACTTTCGGCATAATCATTCAACTTTTTCTTTAACTGGGGTTTCAGCATAGATAAATGGTACGCCCAAACGGAATCTTTTACTCTAACCTTTAAAATACCTTTGTTAATACTCTCTGCCGTTGTAACCTCGGCCAATTCAGGTCCCACTACTTTGTCCCAGCTTTCCACAACCAGGTACTGCTTATAGCCTTGCCATAGATCATAACGGCGTAGAAGATTCTCAATAAGCGGGCCTAATTGTTTCATCAACTATACTCCCCCGGGCAATAAAAATTGTTTTGTATTCCCTGTTCAACCTTTGAAGTAGATTTTCCTGGCTTACAGCAGAAGTAATAAAACACTGTCCCCCGTTATAACGAAGAAATTCCAACAGGTTCATCTTCCTCTCCTCGTCAAACTCCGAAAACACATCATCCAAAAGAATAATCGGTAAAACATTGTTTCTTTCGTAAAACAAAGAAACTTCTGCCATTTTTAATGCCAGGGCTGCTGTTCTTTTTTGTCCCTGGGAAGAGTAGCGCCTTGAATCATAACCATTAATCCAAATTTTAAGATCATCCAGGTGCGGTCCAAGCAAGGTAGAACCTCTTTTCATTTCCTGCTCTCTTTTTGCAAGCAATTCACGATAAAAATTTCCCCTCATAATCTTCGGATCTTCATCAATACCGACATTACTGCTATAAGTTAATGAAAGGCTTTCTTTAGATGAGGTCATTTTTTCAAAAAAGTGGCGCGCCTCTTTTTCCAAGTTTTCGATTATCTTCAGTCTTTCATTGATCAAATCTACCCCTATTTCAGTTAAAGATCGATCCCAGGGTTCGATAAGTCGATCGAGCTGGGCACGGTTAAAAGTATCTTTTAGAATTTTGTTTCTCTGTAATAAAACCCTCTGGTAACTTTTGAGGTTTTGCAGATAACTGTAACTTAACCGCGAAGCTTCAAGATTTATAAAACGCCTGCGGATTGAGGGGCCTTCCTTTATGATCTGTAAATCATCGGGACTAAAAGAAATTACGGGGTATTGCTGCATATGCTCGTACCTGTTTACCGGGTTATCATTTATAGTAGTCTTGACCGGTCCCTGTTTTTGATACCCCACCCGGACAGTATCTTTAAACTCTTCGCTAACAAATATGCCTTTGATCATAAAGTAATTACTGTTCCAACCGATTAGTTCCTGGTCCCTGGCCGTTCTAAATGACCTTGTTACGGAAAGATAAAAAATAGATTCAAGCAGGTTAGTTTTTCCTTGGGCATTTTCACCGATTAAAATATTTAAAGAGGGGTTAAACATTATTTCTTCAGACTGGTAATTTCTGAAACCTTTGATCTGTAACCCCTCGAGATAGAACAAATAACAACCTCCACAAAATTAATTAAACTTTTTTATCGGTAAAACAAGATAAAGATAGCCGGGATCGTTTTCCATTCTGAAGATAATCGGCCCCCCGTTTCCATGAAAATCAATGATTACCTTGTCTTCCTCAATGATTCTCAAGACATCAAGCACAAAACGGCTGTTAACAAACAAATCAATATCTTCACCATTTTGTTCAACGGGAATACTTTCTTCCATACTGCCCAACTGGGAGGCAACTTTCGTTTCAAGGTTACTATCAGCGGAAACAAGGTTGACAGCCTGGTTTTTCCCCTGGGCCAGCAGGGCTGCCCTGCTGATTGTATCTTCAAAGGTTTTACGATCAATCATGATCCTCGTTTCGTATGACGTCGGAATCACCCCGCTCACATCAGGATATTTCTCTTCAAGAAGCCGGGAAGCAAAATACATCTCTCCACAATTGAAAGCGATGGAACGGCTGTCCATATTGAACCAAACTTTTTCTTCGCTATCATCAAGTAACCGCAGCAGCTCGCGTAAAACCCTCGCCGGAACCAGGCATTTTTGTTCTTCAAACGACCAATCACTGTGATTGGTTTCTTTTATGGCCAGGCGATAAGTATCCGAAGCGGTAAGGGCAAGTTTCTCATCACTAAAATTAAAAAGGACCCCGTTAAATGCCGGCCTGGTTTCTTCGGCAGATGCAGCAAAAATCACCTGTCTGATCATATTTTTTAAGATGCCCCGCTCGGCGAAATAGCTTTCATTTTCATTAATCTCAATGAAAGAAGTAGACGGATAATCCTGTGGATCAGCTCCGTATAAAAGAAAATGGGCCGAACCTCCGGAAACATCAATCCTAAAATTATCCCAGTTGACATCTATATTTACTTCCGGTGTAGGAAAATAACGCATTATATCAATGATTTTTGCTGGCAGGAGGATATCGCCAGTTTCATCGTTTTTACTTTCCATCCATGTATTTATAGTCATTTCCAGGTTTGTTGCCGAAAAAATGAGTTTATCTTCTTTAATTTGCATATAAATATTGTTGATTAAAGGAACAGTAGTTCTTACCGGTAAAGCTTTTTCCACAACCTCGAGATTTTCATAAAACTGAGAAGAATTTGTGGTTATTCGCATTTCATGTATCCTCCTAAACAAAAAAATAGATTAATCACAGGTAATAAATTAAGATTAAGTTATATATAAATAAAGCAGTAGTAATAAACCCTGTGTATATTGTTGATAAAAAAAATATAATCAAGTGAACCCTTATAAAGAAGGGTTCTTGCTCATTATATCACTAATTAAAAATGTGTATAATGAACTGAAAAGTTGTTAGTAGATCAGATAAGATTCTGGATAAAAATAAATCAAGCAAAATAATAACAGGTTATACACAAGTTAATCAGGAGTTTTCCAGAATGTTATTCTTAATTAACTCGATCCGGTTTTTAAAGTCGTTATCTGCTGTAATCATTTCTTCTATTTTTTTAAATGCATGCAGCACAGTGGTATGATCCCTGCCGAATTCTTCACCGATTTTAGGTAAAGAGTAGTCAGTAAGCATCCGACAAAGATACATGGCTGACTGTCTGCTTAGAGCTATGTTTTGAGTGCGTTTTTTGGAACGCACTTCTTCGGGGGTAACATTAAAACCTTCTGCCGTAGCTTCAATGACATTTTTGATAGAAATATTTTTTTGGCGGGTAAAAATTATATCTTGCAGCGCAGCTTCTGTCATTTCAAGGGTTACCGGTGTTTCAGATAAAGAAGCATAAGCGACTATACGAATTAAGGCCCCTTCAAGTTCACGGATATTGGTGGCAACTTTGTTGGCAATGTGCTGGATAACATGATCCGGTATATCGATGCCGTCGGAGAGGGCCTTTTTTTTCAAGATAGCTGTCCTGGTTTCTAAATCAGGGGGTTGAAGATCTGTGATTAAACCCCATTCAAAACGGGAACGCAAACGATCTTCAAGAGTGGGGATTTCTTTAGGCGGACGGTCGCTGGAGATAATAATTTGCCTGTTATTGTCGTGTAGAGCATTAAAAGTATGGAAAAATTCCTCTTGAGTTTGTTCCTTGCCGGCCAAGAATTGAACATCATCAATTAAAAGGATGTCCATATTACGGTATTTATTTCTAAATTCAAGAGTTTTATTATCCCTGATTGCGTTAATAAATTCATTGGTAAACTTTTCGGAGGAAAAGTAAAAGACCCGGGAAAAACCGTGATTAATCAAGGTATACTGTCCAATAGCGTGAAGAAGATGAGTTTTGCCCAGACCGACCCCTCCATAGATAAATAAAGGATTGTAGGCCCGGGCCGGACTTTCCGCTACAGCCTGGGATGCAGCATGGGAAAGGCGGTTACAAGCACCGACCACAAAGGTATCAAAGGTATAGCGGGGATTAAAAGAGGAAATGAATTTATTTTTTAAGTAACTATCATCACTGTTTTCATTATTTGTTGCACCCTGCTGAGTTTCCTGAGATTCAGCACCCTGTGGCTGAAGCGAATTATCATGGGATGATCTTTCAAAGTGTGAAGGAAGACCCTGAACTTCCTGCTCTTCTTTTTCGTCGTCATCGAATTCGGCCGCTATAACAAAATTTACAGTATAATCTTCGGAAGTTATTTCTTTAAGCGCATTGATAATTTGGGTTTTATAACGAGTTTCAAACCATTCCTTTGTAAAATCGTTGGGCACCTCTATAACAAGACAATTGTTTTCAAGAGAAATTGGTTTAGTTAAGTTAAACCAGGTTTCAAAACTGGGCTTGTATAATTCCTTACTCAACTCGGAAAGAATAAGTTGCCATATTTCATTAAGGTGGCTGTTCATAGATAGAACCTCCAATTTGAGCAAGAAAAAAGGATGTTATCAACATAATAACAAAGTTATTAACAAGTTATGTGGATAAATCAATAGTATCTGTGGGCTTTTCCCATCTGCAAAGATATATTATCAGATATCCACAGCAACTGCAAAGGAAATATAAAGGGCTTAAAATTATTTTAAAAGCAATTGTAAACGCAATGTGAAGATAATCGAAAATATCAGGAGAAAAAGGGTTTCTGTTACCTTGACAGTGTAGCTTGGATTACTGTATAATTTCCTTTGATTCAAACAAAAAAACAACCTTTTGGCAAAGGAGATAATATGAAGCGAACATATCAACCGAAAAAAAGAAAAAGAAAAAGAGTGCATGGTTTCCTGAAAAGAAAAAGAACAAAAGGTGGCAGAAATATAATCAGGAACAGAAGAAAGAGAATGCGTAAAAATATAAGCGCCTGAAAGGTGCGAAATTACTTTGCGTTTAAAGAAAAACTGGGAATTCAGGCGGGTCTATCGACACGGCAAGACAGTAGTGTCAAGAAATATTGTCCTTTATTACTGCCCCAATAAATTAGGTTATAATCGTATCGGGTTTTCCATTAGCAAAAGAGTTGGTAAAAGTGTAGTCAGGAATAGAATCAAGAGAATATACCGGGAAGCTTATTACCAGTTAGAGAATAAGCTACATCAAGGGTATGACTTTATATTGATTGCACGAAAACCGGCAGTAGATGTAACTTTTCATGAGGCAAGCAAGGAGTTGTATAATCTTTGCCGGAAGAAAAACTTAATTCAGAAAAAAGAGGATCAAAGGATAGCGGGCGCCCGGCAAAAATAATCTGTCTGGCGCTGATCAGGTTTTACAGGATATTTTTATCCCCTTTAAAACCACAGGTTTGTAGATTTTACCCTACTTGTTCACAGTATACATATGAGGCTGTTAATAAATATGGCCCCGGTAAGGGATTGCTAATGGGCTTTAATAGAATTATAAGGTGCCATCCCTTTAATCCGGGCGGATACCACCCGGTCGAATGAAATGATATTAGGAGGAGAATAGATGATTGAAACAATTGCGCTTTTTTTTGGCGATGTAATAAGTTATATATACTCAGTTGTCCCAAATTTTGCGGCATCGATTTTAATCTTGACGTTAATAGTAAAAATAATAACCTTTCCTTTAAATAACAAACAAATTCAATCTACGAGACGGATGCAAAAGCTGCAGCCTGAAATAAAGAAAATACAAGAAAAATATAAAAACGACAAAGAAAAGCAAAATAAGGTAATGACGGAATTCATGCGGGAAAATAAAATGAACCCGCTGTCAGGCTGCCTCCCGCTGCTGGTGCAATTCCCGATATTAATCGGTATATTCAGGTTGTTGAGGGCCCCGGATATTATTGAAACTAAAATCGGTGAAGCATTCAGTCCATTCCTTTTTCCCTCAGCAGAATTTATTAACCTGCTGGTGATGCCTACTCAAATTTTTGAAGACCCGGCTGCTCTAGTTACCCAGCTTACAGTAAATTTTACCAGTGAAGGGATTTATTACTTGTTCCCCTTAATTGCCGGGGGCACTACTTATTTTTACTCAAAAATATCTATGCCGGCCGAAAGCAGCCAGAAAATGATGCTTTACTTGATGCCGGGCATGATTACCGTATTTAGCTTCAGCTTTCCGATCGGTTTGGTATTATACTGGACCTTTAATAACATTATCCAGCTGGGACAGCACAGGTTGATCAACTATATTGATCAATTAAGGGGTAAAGAAGAAGAAGAGGTTATTGTTGTAGAAGGTAAAACTAAGGCTGTGGGAGGAAGCAACAAGGCTGTAGAAGGAAAAGCAGCAAACAAGGGTGAAAATAAAACAGAAAGTAAGGAAAAGCCTAAGAAAGAGGAGAAGAAAAAGAAAGAAGAAGACTTTTTTAAAGGATTTGCCGAATACGAGCCTGCACAGGCTAAAACGACTTCTAAAAAGAAGGAAGGCGAAGGCAGTAAATCAGAAACAATAAATGACGGAAAAACCAAGAAGAAAAAGAAAAAAGGGAAGGGTAAAAAATGAATGAAATAGAGGCAACCGGACGTACAGTAGACGAGGCGGTTGAAAATGCCCTTACTGAACTTGGCATAAAAAAAGATAACGCTAAAGTTGAAGTGAAAGAGGAACCTTCGCAAGGGATCCTGGGCATAATTGGCAGTAAGAATGCCAGGGTAGTGGTAAAACCTTTAAGCGACCAAAAGGAATATTTAGAGAAGTATATTAAGGATATGCTGAAGTACATGGATATTGAAGGAAGTGTCCATGTAACTGAAGACGATGAAAAACTAAAAGCTGAAATATTTGGGGAAAAAGCAGGAATATTGATCGGCCGCAGGGGAAGAATTTTAAGCGAGATCCAGTATTTAATTAGTGTAATCGTCAGAAGGCAGTTTAGCGGACTTAAAAAAATGGTAGTGGTAGATATAGAAAATTACCGTGATAAGCGGGAAAAAACACTGAGCAAACTTGCTAAAAGTGTGGCCCAAAGGGTGAGCAAAGAAAACTGTGAACAAGCCCTGGAACCAATGAGTCCACAGGAAAGAAGAATAATTCATCTGGCGCTACAAGATTTTCCAGGGATCAAGACATATAGTTCAGGAGAGGAACCTTACCGAAAAGTTGTTATTACTCCTCATTAAATTAACAGGCGAGAGACCGCCCCGGTAAGGGGCGGTTTTTTAATGGAAAATATCATGGAAAGGAGCTGATTACCCTGGTGGATAAAGATACTATTGCAGCAATAAGCACTCCCCTCGGTGAAGGGGGAATTGGGATAGTCAGGTTAAGCGGGGAGAGTGCGTTTAATATAATCAACAAGATTTTTAGCTGTCCAAAGGAAAAAGAAAAAGACTATCCAAGGCCACGCTACCTTTACCATGGTTATATAAAAGATTTACAGGGCAATATAATTGATGAAGTACTGGTTTCTTTTATGCCTGCCCCAAAAACTTATACATGTGAAGATGTTGTCGAAATAAATTGTCACAGCGGCATCTTTACTTTGAAATCTATCTTAAGGCTTGTTTTAGAATCGGGTGCGAGACCTGCAGAACCAGGTGAGTTTACTAAAAGAGCGTTCATTAACGGAAGAATAGATTTAAGCCAGGCAGAAGCCGTTTTAAACATGACGAGGGCTCGATCCGAGGAAGCAGTGAAGACAGCTGCAAGAGGCCTGCAGGGAGAATTAAATGAAAGAATAGAACACATAAAAGAGATGATTGTTCGAGTAAGAGCCCCGTTGGAAGCATCTTTTGATTATCCTGAAGAGTTTGCGGAAGAAACATTTGATTATCCAGCGCTAGAAGATGAACTTGAAGAGATAAAGCAGCAATTAGAGGAGCTTTTGCAGGGAGTAGAAAGAAACCGGGCATTTCAAGAAGGGGTTTCAGTAGCGATTATCGGCAAACCAAATGTAGGGAAGTCTTCCCTTTTAAATGCTCTTTTACAACAACAAAGGGCAATAGTCCATGAGATACCCGGGACTACACGAGATATACTCGAAGGGTATATGAATCTCGGGGGATACCCCATAAAATTGGTTGATACTGCAGGTATCCAGGAGGGGACAGATGATCCGGTTGAAAAGCAGGGTATCGAATTATCCAGAAAAGCTGCTGAGCAGGCGAAACTTTTGATTATGGTTACCGACGGATCAAAAAAGTTGAGCGAAGCTGATCAAGAGATCGCTTCACTAAAACATAAGGAGCAGGCCATGGTGGTGGCGATCAACAAAGCGGACCTTGAAAGAAGAGTCCATCCCGATGAAGTGGCCCGGCAGTGCCCGGAAGCGAAAGTAGTAGAAACAGCTGCTATCAAAAAAGAGGGGATCAAGGATTTGGAAAATGCCGTAACAGATCAGCTTGATCAGATTATGGAACCTGGCAGTGAAAGCCCGGTAATTGTATCGGTAAGACACGAGCAGGTAATAAAGGATGCAATTGCATGCTTAAGCAATGCATTAAATGCGCTGGCAAGCGATCCCCTGGAAATGGTAAGCCTGGAGCTGCAACATGCCAATGAAGCCCTGGGAGAAATAACTGGCGAAACGGTTAATGAAAAACTGCTCGATAAGATATTCAGTGAGTTTTGCCTGGGCAAATAGAAAGCTGGAGATGTGCTATGACCGCTAAAATAGAGAAGCTAGTAGAAAAAATGTTGAAGGATATGGCAATAAAACTGGAACCAGAGAAAGAGAAAAAGCTGGCGCATTATATATTATTACTGTGGGATGGATTAAAAAAGATTAGAATTACAGGAGAAAAGACCGTTGAAGAAATAGTGAACAAACAAATATATGATTCAATCTATCCCTTGAAGCTGGGCTTGCCGCTAAATAGTGCAAAAGTGCTCGACCTGGGGACAGGTGGAGGTCTGCCGGGAGTGCCTCTAAAAATATGCGTTCCCGAAATAGAGCTGTTTTTGATGGATTCCAATAAAAGAAAAGTCAACTTTTTAAAAAGGGTTATCCACGAACTTAACTTGAACGGGGTACACGTTTTACATGGCAGAGCAGAAAGCTATGGACAGGATCCTGAATGGCGAGAAACATTCGATCTTGTCCTGGGCAAAGCGGTTGCGGAAGCACCGGCCCTCGCTGAGTTAACTCTTCCGTTAACGAGGTTGCATGGGAAGGTGTTGCTATATAAAGGGCCACAGGGAGAGGAGGAGTTTTCCAGGGCAACTAAAGCATTGCAGGTTTGCGGGGGAACACCTCAGGATAACTGGGATTATAACCTTCCGTCGGGAGAAAAAAGAAAGCTGATCCTGTTGGAAAAAATAAAATCTACCCCTGAAGGATATCCGAGAAAAGAAGGCAGGCCGGAGAAGCGACCTATAACATA
>Ga0207421_10004571_pt1 | contig 15841 bp, 15 predicted proteins | sample SodLakKL_010_SED_4_FD_187542 | JGI IMG/M metagenome (GOLD analysis project Ga0207421, IMG submission 187542) | Alkaline sediment microbial communities from Lake Tanatar, Kulunda Steppe, Russia - 8KL_010_SED (SPAdes) (version 2) | ecosystem: Environmental > Aquatic > Non-marine Saline and...
TACTCCGATAGCGGCCAGGGCAAACGCAGTTGGATCAGTACGGTTCGACGGCGGCGGCCGAAAGCCGCTGAAGCGAGTACTCACCCGGCTCACCACACCACCAAGGGCCTCGGCAAGCGCCCACGACCGCCCGCTCGCCGCCGCGCTTCCAGGCGGGTTGTCCAACTACGTTTACCCTGCGGTAGCGCCCGGCGGCAACCGGAGCGGGCACACGCGAAAAGCCGTTGCCGGGGCCGCTCGCAGCCGTTCGGCCCGCCCCCGCTACCGCGCCGTCTCAGAGCGATCTCATCTCGTCGATTCTCGCCTCGATCTCCGTCAGCCGCTCCTGGAGACTTTCGATGGATCGTTGTATCCGCTCGCGCTCGGCAAACAGCTGGTCCACCGGGTCCTGCTCCTGCTTCTTCTGCGGCACCGAGTACGCCGCCTTGACCATGTCCGGCGTCTTTCCTTGGAGAAGGTCCTGCTCGGCCGCCTTTCGGCGGTCCTCGTTCTTGATGCCCGCCACCGTCTTCATGTTGTGGTACCCCAGCTCCGGCCGTACGTCGTACTGGTTGATCCGTATCAAGGTATTGGCCACATGCCGGTCCAGCTTGAGGACGCGCTCGATGTAGTCTTCGAACCGCGCATGGTGCTCGCGGCAGAGCTCCTCGGCCCGCCGCAAGAGCGCTCCCAGCTCCTTCATGAGCTTCCCGTTCTCCGTAAGGAACTGCTCGCGGATCTTGCGCGTGAGCGATGCAAAGTCCGGATGGTGCTCGAACACGCTCTCGTAAACGCCCAGCTCCGTCGCGCGCTCCAGAAGCTCGTGGAATATGCTCCGGAACTCCGTCGTATGCGGGCGCCCCTTGGGAGGCACCGCCGACCGCGTAAAATGCACGTGGTGGGCGAACTCGTGAATCGCCGTGTACATCAGCTCGTTGTCGTTTGTGAAGTTCCGGTTGTGGAGCACGATCTCCTTCCGGTCCGGGTAGTAGAGCCCGTGCACCTTCTTGCTGGTCTTACCGGAAAACACAAGCGAGAAATCTTCAACCTCCGGTTCCAGCCGCAGCAGTCGCGATTTGACCTGTTCCTGATTCATCGAGCTCCTCGTAATCCTCCGAAGTAGTAGATGCGCACCCTGAGCGCGACGAAGTGGACGCCTTGGGGCCCGGAGCTCTCTCCGCCATGTTGCCGCCCCAACGCCCTCCGCAGCATACTGGAAAACCGCTTGAAGAACAATGTGCTCCACGTCTCGAAGTTGGGCGGGTGCATGGCGGCGTCAGGCAAAGCCGGCGTGAGGCGAGGACTGTTGGGGGAAGTATCCCCCACGCTCCAGCCCGCGTGCCCTGCGGGCACCGGGGCGTGCTTTTCGGGCTCCGCTCGCGCTCCGCCCGGCACGCCCCTCGCGGTCTTCCGCTTCCCCCACCGGAGGCGAAGCTCCGCCTGCCTGCTCACACAGAAGCGCACGCGGGGGCGGAACCGTGCAGCTCGCCGCCGGGTTGGCGAGAGGGTCGATCTCCCCCTCCTTGTTTGTGGCCAAGGTCGGGAGTTTCTCTCCTTGCCGCGGCTCGTCTCCAGAATCTTCCCGCCGGGCCCGGCGGGGACAGCGAGCTCGCCGTGCCCGATGCGGACACCGTGCTTGATGCTGAAGGTGCCGGTGAAACGGGGCATTCGGGCGAGCTCGAGGCGCTCGTAGCTGAGCTCGAACGGAAGGTGCCGCGACTACTCGAGCGGTACGATGTACCCCGAGCAGCCGTCGCCCCTGTTCGCGGCGGCGTGCCGGTATGGTCAGGCGGCTACGGCTATGCCGATCTCGCTACGCGAGATCCGGTCGATTCCGACACCGTCTTTGCGACAGGCTCCATCGCAAAGGCGATTACTGCGTGGACGGTTCCGCGGCTTGTGGACGAGCGGACGCTTGCACTCGATGATCCGGTTATTGCTCATTCGCCGGATCGTGCTCGGGAGCGGCGGTACCGTGGGACCATCACGGTCCGGCGGGCGCGGCCGGGTTCTACACCACTGCGTCGGATCTTGCGCGTCTCCTTGCCGTGCTCCCGGCAGCCGCGGTGACGATCTTGGGCTTGGTGCTGGTCGTGGCAAGCTACAATCGTTATCTCACATCTCGCCGGCAACCCGTGGACAGTGAAGCTTGACCCCGTTCGACGTGGGCGATAGGCTTCGCTACGGCGCTACGGCGCTACAGCGCTCGGGGCCCGGGGCCCGGATGGCCGCGTATCGGCTCGCACCGGCCGGAATGGGATCTGAGAACGGGTGGCGTGCAAGCTGCCGGCTGGGCCGAGGTCCAGACGTACGTGGTATAGGCACTGGTTTCTCATGGAGAAGACTGCACTCATAACAGGAGCAACTCAGGGAATAGGCCGGGCGCTTGCCGCGCAGTTCGCGGAAGCCGGATGGAACCTCGTGCTCGTAGCCCGGCGAGCGGACCGGCTGCAGGAGGTGGCCACAACGCTTTCGACGGGAGCCGGCTGCCGCGTCGATACGATTGCGTGTGACCTCACCGGTGACCGGGCCGTGGACACCGTCGCCGGTGAGCTCGATAATCTGGGAATCAGAATTGGCGCGCTCGTGAACAATGCCGGGGTAGGGGACACGGGCCCGTTCGCCCGGAGTAACCGGAATCGGAACCGGGCCATGATCCAGCTGAACGTAACCGTTCCCACGGAGCTTACGTGGCGGCTTCTGCCGCACCTGCAGGAAGCCGAGCGCGCCTACATCCTCAACGTTGCAAGCATTGCTGCGTTTCAACCGGGCCCCCTTATGGCCGTCTACTACGCAACCAAAGCGTACGCGCTCTCGTTGAGTGAAGCGTTGGCCGCGGAGCTCCGGGGGACGCGGATCAGTGTAACGGCGCTGTGCCCGGGGCCGGTGCGGACCGGTTTCCAGGTCGCTTCGAACATGGAAGGAGCAGCGCTCTTGAAGACCCCTCTTGTCGCCGACGTTCAGACAGTGGCGCGGTACGGGTTCCGGAAGATGCTCCGCGGCAAGCGCGTCGCGGTTCCCGGAGCTCGGGTGCGGGTCGCCGTGTTCCTCGGTAAGTTCGTCCCGCGCCGTCTCTTGGCCGGAATCGTGAAGCGCCTTCAGGAGCGGCGCAACCAGTCATGAGCTACCTGGTCAGCCTGCTGTTGCGGCGGTCGGCACGTACTGTGGTGACGCTGCTCCTTGCCGCAACGGCTGTTTTCGTCATGGTACGGGCCGTCCCCGGGGATGCCGCAGCCGTTGTGGCGGGGCTCGATGCGCCTCCGGAGCGCGTCGCGGAGATCCGCGCGCGGCTTGGGACGGACCGCCCGCTCTATGAGCAGTACGTCGGTTGGCTCGGAGGGCTTGTCGTCGGCGATTTCGGCGAGTCACTGGTAAGCGGACGCTCGGTCCGGGCCGAGCTCGCTTCCCGGTTGCCGATCACGATTACGCTGGCGATTGCTGCCTTTGTTGTGAGCCTGGCCATTGCGCTGCCGCTGGGGGTGGCATCCGGAGCGCGCCCCGGCGGGGTGGTAGATCGAATCGGGGGCGTTTATTCGCAACTGGGGATCGCCATTCCCTCGTTCTGGATGGGCATTCTCCTGTTGTTGGCGTTCTCGGTTCGGTTGAGGTGGTTCCCGTTGTTCGGAGCGGAGAGTGTCCGGCACTTCGTGCTTCCGGCGCTCGCGTTAGGAATAGCACGCTCGGCGGTTCTCACCCGGATCGTACGCGGCTCGGTGACCGCCGAGATGGCCAGGCCCTACGTTGCGGCGGCGCGTGCGCGTGGAGCCGGCGAGTTGCGGGTCGTCGTCGCTCATGCCCTTGGAAACTCGCTCTTACCGCTGATTACGGTGGCGGCGGTTCAGCTTGGATATCTCCTGGGAGGAGCGGTTATTGTCGAGCAGGTGTTCTCCATTCCGGGCGTGGGAAGGTACGTGCTGACCGCAATCTACCAGCGGGACTTGCCGGTGGTGCAGGCCGCCGCGATAGTGGGGGCGTTGTGTTTCTCGGTTGCGTCACTGGTGGCGGACGTGCTTGCCGGAATCACTAATCCGAAGCTGCGGGCCTCTGCGTGAGCGGGACGAAGGCCGTTATGACGAAGAAGCATACCACTGAGCGCTATTCAACCGACGACGAGCCGGTTCTCACCATCCGGAAGCTCGGAATCGAGATCGACGCGGGGAACGGTCCTATAACGCCGGTTCGGGATGTGAACTTGACGGTGGCAGCCGGTGAGATCCACGCCTTGGTCGGAGAGAGCGGCGCCGGAAAGAGCGTGACGGCGCGAAGCACTCTCCGATTAGGAATGCCTCCCGCCCGCATTCTCCGGGGTGGTCTCGCCGTGTCCGGTGTCGATGTCGGAAATGCCTCAGCGGACGAGCTCCGCGAGCTGCGCGGCGGTCGCGCGGGAATGGTCTTCCAGGAGCCTTCCGGTTCGTTGAATCCTGGGCGCCGCGCCGGTATCGCAGTCGTAGAGGCGATCCGGCTTCATACGGGGCTGTCACGGCGGCAGGCATGGGAGCGTGCCTTGGAGCTTGCGGCGGCGCTTGAGCTCCGCGACCCTGAGCGCTCCCTCCGCTCGTACCCGCACGAGCTGTCCGGGGGGATGCAGCAACGGGTGGCCATCGCTGCGGCGTTGGGCGGCGATCCGGCGCTGCTGGTCGCGGACGAGCCTACCACCGCGCTGGATGCCCGGGTGGCCGAGGGGCTTCTGGAGTTGCTGAGGCGACTGGCTCGGGAGCGAGGTCTTGCCGTGCTGCTCGTTACCCATGACCTGGCAGGGGTAGCGGCCTATGCAGACACGGTCTCGGTCATGTATGCCGGATGTGTGGTAGAGCAGGCGCCTGCGGCGCGGCTCTTCGAGGCTCCCTTGCATCCCTATACGCAGAACCTGCTTATGGCGCAACCGGTTCCTTCCCGACGTGGAGAAGCGCTGTGGTATACAAGCGGCCCTGCCCCCGAGCCCCATGAATCCGTCGGCGGCTGTCCGTACGCTGCCCGTTGCCCGATCGCGGAGGAGAGCTGCGCTCGTATTCGCCCGGTGTTTCTCGAGTATCGGGAACGGCAGCGGTGTGCTTGCACGCTCGTGCCCAAGTACGTTTCCGCCCTGTTGGGCGAGGAGTGGGGGCCGGCGCTGCCGCTCCCGGCTCGGGAGCACGTTCCACTGAACGGCGTTTCGCCGAACTGCGGTTCACCGGAGGGCCACGGTTCACCGGGGGGTGACGATGCTTGAAGTTCACGACCTGCACGTAACGTATCGCAACCGGCGAGTAGGGACGCTCTCCGCCGTCGACGGCGTCAGTTTCTCGGTAGAGCGCGGGCGGACGTTCGGTATCGTCGGCGAGAGCGGGTGCGGCAAGACGAGCATTGCGCGCGCGGTATGCGGCTTGATTAGGGCTGAAGGTCGAATTATCGTGGACGGTCATCCGCAACACAAAGAACGGTCGACCGCGGTTCAGATGGTGTTCCAGGACCCCGAAGCGTCTCTGAACCCTAGGATCCCAGTCGGGTGGAGCGTTGCGGAGGCGCTCAAGGCGCGCGGTGTACCCAAGCACGAGCGGCGAGCGGAGGTCGAGTATCTCTTCGATGCAGTCGGGCTCAACCCGGATGGACGGCATCGCTTGCCCGGAAGCTTCTCCGGTGGGCAGAAGCAGCGCATCTGTATTGCACGGGCGCTTGCCGCGCATCCTTCGGCGATCGTTTTTGACGAAGCGACCAGCAGCCTGGACGTCTCGATTCAGGCGCGGATTCTTGACCTGTTGACCGGCTTGCAGCGGATTCATAATGTAGCCTACGTGTTCATCTCGCATGATCTATCGTTGGTCGGCTACCTGGCGCACCATATGGCAATCATGCGAGCGGGAGAGTTCGTGGAGTCCGGAGAAACGGAAAGGGTCTTTGCGCACCCGCGCCATCCCTATACCCGCGAGCTTCTGTCGGCGGCGCCGACTTTGCCCGAACCGAGACCGGACGCGCTGTTTTCGAGGAGGAAATGATGGAGAAGAAGGCCGTACGGCGGGTACCTTGGGTATGCGCCGGGCTTACTGTCGTGCTCATGTTGGCTATCGGCGCCCGGGACGCCGTCGGATTCGGCGCCGCGGAGCGTGACGCACAGGAGCTTGTGGTTGCCATCTCCGGCAACCCGGATACCCTGGACCCTCACGCGACCTCCGGGACGCTCACGTTCCAGACCATCCGAAGCATTTACGATACGCTTATCGAGGTAAACGACGACGGCGAGTTCGAGCCCTCTCTTGCGCGCTCGTGGAGCGTGGACGGTGATGGGCTTGTTTGGGAGTTCGAGCTCCGCGAGGACGTCACCTTCCATCACGGGGAACCGTTGCGCGCAAGCGACGTAGTTGCCACGCTCCAGCGGGTGATGGATCCGGATGCAGCCTACCCCAAGGCAGACGAGTTCGGTCCGGTCGACGACGTGGTAGCCGCGGACGACTACGTAGTTGAGTTCCGCATGGATGAGCCTCACGCGCCTCTGCTTGCTGCGTTGGCCAGCGGGTGGGGGGCGGTTCTGCCCCGCGATCTGATTGCCGAGGGGCACGACTTCGGTGATGAACCGGTGGGCACCGGACCGTTCCGGTTCGAGGAGTGGGTTCGAGATAGTAGGATCTCTCTCCGACGCTATGAGGAGTACCGGCTCGAGGACGCTCCGCGTCTCGAAGCGCTCACCTTTCGGATCATCGAGGAGCCTTCCGTCCAGCTGGAGGGGCTCTTTGCCGGGAGTTTGGATGCTATCGACATGGTGTTGCCCCATGACTTAGATCGCGTCCGGGAGAATCCGGAGACCAAGCTCGATGAGACGCTCTCGAGCCTGGCCATGGTGTTGGCGATAAACACGTCTCGGGAGCCGTTTGGGGACGTGAGGGTCAGGCGGGCCCTTGACCATGCCATCGACAAGCAGGAGGTCTTGGATCTGGCTTACGGCGGCGGTCACACCGGCGTAACCTTTCACAACGTCGGGGACCGGTACCACCCGGATATACCCGAGCCTTACCCATACGATCCGGAAGAGGCACAGCGGCTGCTGGAGGAGGCCGGAGTCGATCTTCAACGTACGATCACCATTACGGTGCCGCAGAACTACGAAGCACACGTGCAGGCAGCTCAGCTCTATCAGGCCATGCTCGAAGAGGTTGGGCTCTCCGTGGACATTCGGCTGGTGGACTGGTCTACATGGCTCTCGGATGTTTATGGAGCGGCACAGTACGACCTGACCGTAATCGGCCATACGGGGAAGCTGGATCCCGATGCGCGCCTGGCAGGTTACGCCGACGGCAGCTTCTACACCCGGTGGGAAAACCAAGAGGTGACCCGGTTGACCCGGCAGGCGCGGCGTACCGTGGATGAGAGCGAGCGAATGGAGCTATACGAGCGTGCCTTTCGCATCATCGCGGAGGAGGTGCCTCAGGTCTTCACCGGGACCAACTACCGGTACATCGGCCTGCGGGAGAACGTGGAAGGATTCCGGATGGACGGAGTGCTGGACACGTACGACTTTCGACACACTCGGATAGAGTAGGCGGGGCCACCGAGCGAGCCGGCGACTGCGCCGTTCGACCACCGCACAAGCCGGCAACCGCGCCATTCGGCGCCGCGCAGGCCGGCAACTGCGTGGGCCGCCGCTGCACGACCCGGCTACGGCGCGGGCCGGCGATTGCGCACGTTACGGAGCAGCATGCGATATCGATTGCGACAGAGGATTGCCCAAATGAGGGAAAAGCGCCGTTCCCAAGGTGCGCGTGGTGCTCCCGGCGAAGGCTCGCGCAGTGCGCCGGCTTCTTCGGGTGTGGCGGAAGGTGCGCCTCGGCCCACCGCACGATTCGGCGGCTTGAGGGCGGCTTCCGGGCGGCCCGGACGCATCTCGGGGTATCGCCGGCGGTTGTGGATTGCAGTTGGCTTGCTTGTGCTTCTGGCGGGAGCCGGGCTTTTCGGCGATCAACTGGCACCGACGAGTCCCGTGGCACAGGATCGCGACGCGCGTTTCCTCCCGCCGGGGAGCCCCGGATTCTTCCTGGGATCCGATGAGTTCGGCCGTGATGTGTTCAGCCGCGTCATCCACGGCGTGCGCCCGGCACTGGTGGTCGGGCTCGGCGCGGTGGGCATAGCGGCGCTGGTCGGTGCCACTTTGGGCATCATTGCGGGCCTTTCTCCCCGAATCGTAGATAGTGGGCTGAGCGTCGTGTTTGATGCGCTTCTGTCGGTCCCGACCGTTCTTCTTGCCGTCGTTATCATTTCCGTGCTCGGATTCGGTGTGACTCAAGTGACGGTCGCATTGGGAATCGTGTTCGTGCCTCTCTTCGCTCGTACGGCCCGAGTGGAAGCGTTTGCGGCATCCCGGGAGCCGTACTACGAAGCGTCGATGCTGCTGGCGGTTTCACCGCTCCGCAGGGCTGCGGTACACGTTTTGCCCAACGTCCTGCCGTCGCTTGCGGTTCTGGCGGCGACATCTCTGGCAATCTGTATCGGATTGGAAGCGGCCTTGAGCTATCTCGGCCTCGGTACCCAGCCACCCGACCCCAGCTGGGGGATCATGCTTCGTGATGCCCGCGGCCATCTTGGCCGAGCTCCGTGGCTGGCGGTGGCTCCCGGGGCTGCCCTTGCGCTCACCGTCCTCACCTTCAACCTCCTGGCCGATCTTCTAGCGGAGCGATTAGCTAGGCGGGACTGAGTCGCCGCCCTGTGGTCCCGAAGCCGATCTCAAGGAGGTGCGGATCAAGCTTGCCGCGCGGCTTCGTGGAACTGGCGCGCAACGTCACGGAGGGCGTCCTCTAGTGAGAACGGGTCGGCGTAGCGGCGCCGGCACGGTTCAGGGGCGCGGAAGCCGTCCGCCAGATTGTGGTTGCCCACCGCCGTCTCGAGGGGGGTATCGGGTAGAATTGCCTCTCCGGCGGCGTTGGTCGCGTGAGGCGAGCCGGGTGACCCCGGCTGCGGGACGCGAAGTGGGCGCTTGCCGTGCCACGCTTCGCCGAGACAGAGCAAGAGGCGTCGCGATCGATCGAGCGCTTTCTCCCAAAGCTCGAGAACAGGAGCGTCGGACCGGACGGTCGAGTCGCACGGGTGGGCCCACGGTGCTCTTTTGCGGTTGAGCACGTCGATGCCGGAAGGGACCGCCGGCGGATGGAGAGCATGGAGCCACTTAGGAACGTGGGACTCGCTATCGATTAGTGCAGCCAGGCGCCGAAGATCGGTGGCTTCGAGTTGTTCGTAGTACTGGAGCGCGTCGAAGTACGCGTTACGAATTCGCTTGGCGAGATGTGCGTCGTTCTGGGCGCGGCGGCTCGCGTACCGAAGTGCGGTACGACTTCGCGAGGTGATGCGCCATGCTTGGCGTCCCGGTAGACGGATACCGGAGAGGAAGCCGAATGCGGGGTAGGAGCGAAACCCTCGCTCCGAAAGAAGGGCGGTGTCGAGCAAGCGTTCCAGAAACACGTGATTCTGTTTCCTGCCGGAGCTCGCGGGATCCGCGGGATCTACCCACCCCGCCCGGTAGTTTATGTAGGGGTGAAGGGCTCGATCGAGGACCGCGTGAGTGATAACGCCGGCGGCGTATACTCCCTCGACCGACATAAGCGGGCGCTCGCGGGCGGTCTCCACGAACCGGGCGACAAAGCCCCCAATGCCCTTCCGGTGAAGGATAGCGCCGTAACCAAGGGCAACCGGGCGCCGACGCCGGCTGTGGAAGAAGATGTCCGGGCCCTGAGCTCCCAGTGTGAGGGGAGCCCGGAGCTCGTCGGGGAGCGGACTGCGCTCCGGGAAGGCTGCCTCGATCGAGTCGGTAGCGAAAAGCGTGTGTGCAACGTTTGAAGGCATTGGTCCATCCTTAATCCGAGCAGTCTCTCGGAATATCCGTTTGTCGCGGCGGTTTGCGTGACCACTCGTCCCAGCGACTGGTGATTCGGGGGGGCGTCGAAACCGAAGAGTTACCCGGCGGAGCAGCCCCTCATCCCAGCAGCCCCTCATCCCAGCGGGACCTTCCGCAGCGCCGGCGGCCGGGCACCCTGATCGGCCAGCGCCCGGTACGCGCGGTCGGCCGATCGTGTGTCCTCGCAGAGAACGAAGTACGCTCCGCCGCCGCCTGCTCCGCTGAGCTTTCCGCCGAGGGCGCCCGCTCGGAGGGCCGCCTCGAGCCGCGCGTCAAGTTCCGGCGTGCTGAGTCCCAGGCGTCTCAGCAAGCGGTGAGCAGCGCCGGTCAGGCGCGCCAGCTCCCGGATGCCGCCACCCGCGGATCCCTCTGCTGTCAGGAGCTCTATGGCTGCGTGAGCGATGTCTCCGAGCTCACGGAGCATCGAAGCGGTCTCAGATTCCGCCCGCCGACGCTCGCGAGCGATATGAGCAACGAGTTGCGCTGTGTTTCCTTTCCTTGGAACTGCATCACGCACGATCCACAGGGCCGGCGGATTCAGGGAGTGCCTGCGAGGCAGCTCCGGCGGCCGCGGCTCAAAAGCCTGCACCCCGCCGAAAAGCGCCAGCCCAGTGTCGATTCCCGATGGCGTCCCGTGAAACACGCGTTCAAGGCGATTTGCAAGCTCCCAGACTTCTTCGGCGGAACCGCTGGGCGGGCCTGCGGCCCGACCCTCGGGTGCGCGAGCCGGCCCGTGACCCAATCCGGAATCGCGTTGAGGACCGGATTCGGGATGGGTGTGTTCTCTCTCTTCCGGCGAACCGCGCGGCACGTTCCACTCCTCCAGCGCGGCCCGCGCCAGCGCGACGCACACCGCGGCCGAAGAGCCGAAACCGCACGCCGGCGGGATATTCGCCTCCACGAAAAGAGGGGAAGGAATCGGTTCGAGCGGGGGCAGGTGTAAGGCTGTCGTCGTCCGCGAGCGATCCTCTTCCGAATCGCCGGTCTTGCGGCCCCGGGTGTGGCGATGCTCACGCTCAGCGTCGGGCTCGCGGCGCGTTTCGAGCGCGATCCTATGATAGGCGGCGCAGAGCTGCTCGACTGCCGAACGGTAGCGTGAGTCGAGTCCGGCCACGTGTACCGTGGTCTGGCCGTATGTGACCGGGACGCAGGAGCGTTGCTGCGCCTCTTTCTCCGAGACATGACGGACTAACGCAAAGTCTTCGGTGCCGATCCCGACCGCCGGGTAGCCGTATACCGCGGCGTGCTCACCGAAGAGAAGGAGCTTTCCTCGGCCTACTCCCATCGCAGTCCCTCCGTTTCGATCGTGAGAGGAATCACCTCGGCATTGTCTCCTACGCCTGCGCCCGCGGAACAGTCCGGGTACGGCACGACGAGATAGGTCTCTGCTCCTGCCCCAAGGGGCTTCTCAACGCAGTGGGTAGTGGACTCAGGGGGGTGCTCCGGCTCGGCGGCGATGCCGATGGTCCTCCCGAGCTCTCGGCCGAGCGACTTTGCCTCTCGGATGCCGTCCACCACATCGTCTCGATGTGCGGCAGTGGAGAGTCGGCGTACTATCCGATTGTTAGTTTCAACGTATGCATTGGCTGCCGTCGGGGCCGTATTGGTCCACCGTTCGAAAGCCTCGACTGCTCGCGGAGTAGAGACGCTCCGTTCGCCATGTCGAATCCCCATCGGAGGCCAGATACGGTGATCGAGTCGGCTCCGCTCAGGCTGCGCTCCTCCTGTGAAGAGGCCGAGCCCTCCCTGCAAGGAAGTCAAGACATCGTAACCGCTTCCTCGTCCTCCCTGGAGCAACCGGTGTGCCTGGACCGCGATCTCCGCTACCAGAGCGGTTTCGTAGAGCTCGAGGGCGCGAAGCAAGAGAGCTGAAAGACAAACCGTCGCCGCTGCGCTCGAGCCCAGCCCCAACTTCATATCGGCGCCGAAAAACGGTGTTGTATCCACCGTGAAGCTACCGAGCTCGGTGTCGGCCGGATTGTCCGGAACGAGCCCTTGCCGTGCTGCCGTCTTCCATACTGCCTCGACGAGCGTCATAGGGGGCTTCGGACCGTGAGCGCCCGCATCCAGGGTGCCCTCTGCACCTCCTGAAGGCGTGGGAGTCGGAGCGGTCGGTGGAGCCGGGCTTGCCGGACCCGGGCGTGAGGCGGGCCACCGTTCTTCGCGCCCGCTGAAACGCGCAAGCACCCTGGTGGGGCCGCCGAGGCGGTGCTCGGCGTAAGCGCGGGGGGAGACGGCGATCGAGACTCCGAGCCCCCCCTCTCGCGTTACGGCGTACTCTCCGGCAACGAGCAGGTTTCCCGGTACGGACAGCCGGGTCATTCCTCACCTCTTGGTGCCACAGGAGTCCCGTTGACCAGCGGAGGGCCGGCGGGCCGGGAAGTGTAGATGAGAGCGCCCGGCACGGCTTCCGTGAGCCCCGAGCGAACTCGGCCCACCTGCTCTTCGGTAGTAAGAACCTTCACCTGCGCCCCCGCGTCCATCGTCTCCCACGCATCATATCCGTGCTCTCGTAACGACGCGCACGCGTGGATCGCCGCGACGCTCTCCGGCAACCAATAGATGACAGGTGGATCGGCGGAGAACATTGTGGCGAACATTCGCAGGTAGCTTCGTCGCATGACTGCTCCGAGCTCCGGAAGCAAGCGACGCCCCAAAGCATCGCGCCCTTGCGCCACCTGCTGGAGAGAGTCCGCGCACCACGCCGGATAGTAGGGGGAAGTCTCTCGCGCCAGCTCCATAGCATCGCGCGACGAGACGCGCTTAGGACCGCTCTGCATAACCAGGATCAGGATTCGCAGCTCCGGCCAATGGTCTTTGTCGAAGAGCGGCTCAGCTGCCTCGGATCCGGCCGGAAGAATGGTGAACCCTCCGAAGACGGAGCGTGAGGCGCTCCCACTTCCGATCCGGGCAAGCTTGGCCGCATCGCGGAGCGTATACGGGATGCGGCTCGCGTGAAGGTAGGCAAGCACGAGCGCGGCGAGGCCGCTGCTCGAGCTTGCCAGCCCGGCCGCCGTGGGGAAGCTGTTTTCGGAATTGACCTCGACCGCCGGCGGGGGGCTTCCCCCTTGCTTCCGTACGAACTCCTGGAGAGCTCTTAGAACCGGTGCGAAGCGCTCGGGGTTCTGGAGACGACCGCCTAACTGGATGCGATCACCCTCATCAGCCGGGAGGGGCCTTAGATATGTTAGGGTGCTCAGATCCGAGAGGCCTACCGCGACGCTCCCCGTAGCGGGGATATTGCGTGCTGCGCGTTGCTGTTTTCCCCAATACTTCACCAGCGCCAGGCTGGGCGATGTCTCCGCTGTAACCCACTCGTCCTTCAGCATCGTGGTGCCTCTTGTCTGCCCGCTCAGTGCCGGCTGGAACCCGAGCCTTCGAATCCGCGCTCTGTTGCTTGCTCGTTTCGGTAGCTCTCCAGCGCCTGAGCGGCGGCGTCCTTGTTATAACGCTCATTATCAGTGATTCGCTTTGCCACCGGTGATATCTCCCCACCTCGGGCCCCTGCCGCGTAGGCCAGGCGTATGGCGTGGAGGCGCATGTGTCCCTTCTGGATCCCTTCCCCGACCAGGGCGCTGAGCGCCGCGAAGTTCTGGGCCAGTCCCAGGGCAGCGGCGATTGCGCCGAGACGGCGCGCCGAGGGGTGGCCCAGGATCCGGAGCGCCAGCCGCGCGGCCGGATGGAAGCCCACCGCGCCTCCTACACTTCCGAGCGAGAGCGGAAGGGTGATCGACCCGTGGAGAGCTCCGTTTTCCACCCGATACGTCGTGAGGGGCCGGTACCCTCCGTTACGTGCGGCGTATGCATGGGCGGCCGCTTCGGTTGCGCGCGTGTCGTTTGCCGTGGCAAGCGCCAGGCTCGTGATGCCGTTCATAATCCCTTTGTTGTGGGTGACGGCGCGCTCCTTGTGAAGCGATGCGATTCGGTTCGCCTTCTCCACGCGTCGGGCCATTTCGGCTCCGTCCACCGAGCCGCGTGCGCATGCGGAGAACGGAAGCCGAAACCGGGCCGTGAAAACGCGGTCCGTGGCCGCGTTCGTCAGAATAGCCATGACCGCTCTGCCGCCGGACTTCGCGGCTAGAAGAGGCTTCACGCGCTCTGCCGCCGTGTTGAGGACATTCGCTCCCATGGCGTCACACGTATCTATCAGAAGAGCTGCTGCGACGGTTCCATCGTCGAGTCGCTCGATCTCGATGCCTCGAAAGCCGCCGCCGCGGGCGTTCATGCGTTCGAGCGGCTCGGCCAGCTCTCTACGGACTTCCTCTTCAGCTGCCCGGAGCTCCGCTTCCCCTTCCGTAGTGACGTCTTCCAGGTACACGTGCGCTCGCATGATTGCGGGCGAGGTTTCGGTCGTGAAACCGCCGTGGCGTGAGATCGTCGTGCCTGCATAGCTTGCTGCGGCAACGACCGACGGTTCCTCCAGGGCCAGGGGCACGTTGACCGGCTCGCCGTCCACTATTATCTCTCCGGCAATGCCCAGCGGAACCGGCACGTAGCCGACTGCCGTTTCTACCATCACGTCCGCGAGCTGCAGAACCTCTGCATCGGAGCCGGTTACTCGCTCTTCTTCCGGGGGGATACCCAAGGCCGAAGATAGACGCCTTCGGCGCTCCCCTATCGGCAGACGGCGAAAGCCGCCGCGAACTGAGAACGAGTCTCTCGAGTTACCTTGGGTAGCATCTCGGCTCGAGCCGTTGCTGTACTTTTCGGTGTGGCTCACGGCTTTCACTCCATCGAATGCGACTCAAACCATCCTATCAGACCCGGAACTGGTCGTCATGCGAAGGATCGGAGGAGGCGACCGCGGAGCTATAACTGCGGGCCAACTCGGCGAGCGCAGGCTCGACATATACCTTCCCGCGCTGTAGTTCGGTGAGTGTGCGGCTGCCGGTCAGGGTCATAGCTCCACGCAGAACGGCCCGATAGTGTTCGAGGCGCTGAATTACGGCATCTTTCCCTCCGGCATCGACGGCACGGATGAGCGGAAGGGCGAAGCCCCCCATGCACGCTCCCAGAGCGATTGCCTTGGCTAGGTCCATTCCCGTTCGAAGACCGCCGGAAGCCACCAAACGGTCGAAGGACCGACTAAGCACGTAAAGAAGGAGTCCGGAAGGGAGGCCCCATCCCTCGAACTCCCGAGCAACCGCGGCTTCCGCCTCCGGCAAACGATGACCTTCCACCTGGGCCCAGTTGGTGCCGCCGGCACCGGCGACATTCACGTACGCAACACCGGCGTCGAAGAGCTTCCGCACCTCATCAACGCCGATGCCAAACCCGGTCTCCTTAACCAGAACGGGCACCGGTGATGCTTCGGTAAAAAGTCGAATTGCATCCAGCACTCCCCGGAAGTCACGATCGCCGTCCGGCTGGGCCAGTTCCTGACCGGCATTCAGATGAACCACCAAGCCCTGGACCTCCAGCCTTTTCAGCATCTCTATGATTACCGGGTACTCCATCTCACGCAGCTGGACACCGCCGATGTTCGCCATAACCGGGACGTCGGGGGCAAGGCCTTTGAGCGTGAAGTGCTCCAACACTTCGGGTTTCCGGAAGAGTATTCGGATGCTGCCCATGCCTACCGGGACCCCCGCCTGCTGTGCCGCCGAAGCAAGCTCTTTGTTTGCAGCGTACCCACCGTCGGATCCGCCGGTCATGGAGGATATCAGAATCGGCGCGGATACTCGGTGTCCCAGGAAGTCGGTGGTGGTGTCTATTTCTTTCGCGTCGATCTCGGGCAGGGCCCGGTGAATGAAGTGGACGTGTTCCAGAAGCGTCGAACCGGATTCTACGCGGTACTGCTTCTTGTCGAGACAGATATCCAGGTGTTGTGATTTCCGTCGGCCGAGGGCCGCCTCGTCTCCTCCCGGCACGCTATCATCTCCTCTTGTGAATCAACACTCGGTTTCCCCCGCTGTACCTCTGTTGCCGAACGTTGCGCAATGGGACCGAACCCGTGTTGCGCGACGTTGCGCGACGCGATCGAACCTGTGTTGCGCCACGTTGCGCGAC
>Ga0207421_10004575_pt1 | contig 15826 bp, 17 predicted proteins | sample SodLakKL_010_SED_4_FD_187542 | JGI IMG/M metagenome (GOLD analysis project Ga0207421, IMG submission 187542) | Alkaline sediment microbial communities from Lake Tanatar, Kulunda Steppe, Russia - 8KL_010_SED (SPAdes) (version 2) | ecosystem: Environmental > Aquatic > Non-marine Saline and...
GGTCGCCCAAGACCGTGACTGGAGTGTCTCCGAGGTGTTCCGGCGTGCCCTTGAGCAGTACATTGCCGAGTGCTCCCTTGCTGAGCGGCCGCCGGACTGGTCTCTGCCCGAACCACGGTCCATGGGTGTAGAGAAAGTGACGCATGAACACTGGCGAGCGCTAACTGCCACCGATGAGGATCGCACGCATGGCACTCGCGATTGACACGAATATATTTGTCTACGCCCTCAACTCAGATAGCGACCTGCACGAGCGGGCACGTTCATTTGTGTGCTCGAAGCCGCCGGTAGAGATGATGTTGTGGTTGCTGAGCTTGTGCTGGTAGAGCTGTATCTGCTGATTCGGAACCCCACGGTGTTTCCGCGCCCCTATAGCGCAATTGAGGCGGCCGATACCTGCCTTCGCCTCCGCCAAAACCCGCTCTGGCAAGTGGTAGAGTGCCGTCCGATCATGAGTCGGGTTTGGAGCGACATAGCACAAGACCCAGTTTCCTCGGCGACGAATCATTGATGTCAGACTTGCCCATACTCTTCATACCGCCGGCGTGCGCAGCTTCGCCACGCGTAACGTTGACGACTTCACCGACCTTGGACTGTTTCAGACCTTCGACCCGTTGCGGTGAGCCGGTTCCTCTGCCGGAGCATCTTCCCGGGGGTTGACATCGCGAAGCACCGGGATCGTGTGTACTGCCCGGCGATGAAACGAAGCCTGCTTTTGGTTGAAGATGACGCAGCATGTCAAGGGCCATCATATTCCCCACGGGGATGAGCGCAGTTGCCGGTGATGGGAAAATCCGCAGCAGCGGCACAAACAGTCTCGTAACAGACACCGCGACATCTTCGTCCGGGAAAGCTGCAGTACCGGGCTAACCCCGGGGCTCCGAGATGGCCTCCACCGCCCCCCACACACAGAGGCCCCGGGATACGCGGCTACTGGATATCGAGCTTCTTCGCTTCGAACTCCTCACGCGTGAGCTCGCCGCGTGCATAGCGTTCCTTGAGTATGTCAATCGCATCCGGACGACTGCTTGCGCCAGGCGAGCTTTCGCGGGTCTTTACCAGGAGATAGCGGATTAGGACTATGGCGCCCACAATCACAATCCCCCAGAACGCAATCATGGCCAATGGCCCGATCCATCCGAGTATTCCCATAGACGATCCCTGTCCGAACGTGTACCAACCGTGCATATTCTCCTCCTTGTGCGAGTTGATCTATGCCTTAAGATAGCGATTGGTTGTGAACCCAATGTGAATCCCCGCCGTTGTGTTTGTGAATCTCATGCGCCCGGTTTCGACGCCGTCCATCATTCACAGACAAAGCGTAAGCTGTTCACACTGCATTCACGGACAATGCTTACACTCTGTCACAGTGACAAGCACACAAAGTGAGCGAGGGCTCACCGGGAGGTTTTACAATGCAGTACAAGAATCGAGTTAATCATCGGGTCGTTATGGTACCGGCGATTGCCTTTGCGCTGATAGCGCTGACCGCAACGGCCGCTTTGGCTCACGGCAGCCGAGAGGCGCGGGAGCGTCCGGTTCACGGCCGCGAAACAGGCGAGTTCGGTGTAACGGGCGAGTATGAGCGTGGACGCGGCTGGGACAGCGGCTGGGAGCGCGGCTCGGAGCGCGGCTGGGGCAACGCTCGCCATCATGGCCGGAATCGCGGCTGGGACAGCGGTCCCCGCCACCACCGCCGGGACGGCAGCTGGGGCGAGCGCCGGGATGAGCGCAGCGAACAGGAGCGGATCTCGGCCGAGACCGCCCAAAGCAGGCTGGATCAGGCGGTGCAGGAGTTCGGAGACGGCCGTTATGAGGTCATCGAGATCATGGAGTTCGAGAACGACTTCTACGCCCAGGTGCGCGAGCGCGGCTCAGATCGCAACGCCTTCGAGCTTCTGGTTGACGCCTACACCGGGCGAGTGTTCCCGGAACCGGGGCCGAACATGATGTGGAACACCGAATACAGCCACATGGGCCGAGACAGCCACATGGGACGCGGTAGCCGCATGGGACGCGGACCAGTCCCGTCGGGAACAGAGATGGATGCCGAGAGCGCCGAGGAGATCGCGAACGACTATGTCGCCCAGTACTCGCCGAGCGCCTCGGCAGGGGATACCAAAGCGTTTCCCGGGTATTACACGATGCATGTGTTCGACGATGAAGAGATCGTCGGCATGTTGAGCGTCAACGCACGAACCGGGCGAGTATGGTATCATGACTGGCACGGGGCTTTTCGCGGGATGGTGATGGGGCATCATGAGCCGGGGTGATCCTGGACACCACTGCCGAGAGTAAGATCGTGGGGCCCGCCGAGCGCGGGCCCTTCGTTTCTACGCGCAACGTACTTATACTGTCGGTGGGGGATGATTCATGGAACGCAAGATCCTTGTCGTAGACGACGAGCCGAAGATTGTGCGTCTGGTCCAGGGATACATCGAACAGGCAGGCTACCGTGTCATCACCGCATTCGACGGCAACGGATGCCTGCAGGCGTTTCGCCGTCATAATCCTGATCTCATAGTTCTGGACCTGATGATTCCTGCGCCTGACGGCATAGAAGTGACCCGCGAAATAAGGAAGGAGTCGGAGGTTCCGATCATCATGCTCACCGCACGCGGGGAAGAGAGCGACAAGCTCGTCGGCCTTGAGCTCGGGGCGGATGATTATATCGCCAAGCCCTTCAGTCCCAAGGAACTCGTGGCGCGCATACGTGCGGTCCTCCGCCGGGCCCCTGCCGCCGAGCGCGACGCTTCAACCGCAATAGGGGCGCCCGCAGGCACGCCGAACGCCCCGCGCGGCGATGAACAGCCGGTGGTTGCGGGCGGGCTGACACTTGACCCGGTTCAGCGCAAAGTGCGGTGTGACGGCGCCGAGGTAGAGCTGACGAGTTATCAGTTTGATCTGCTCGCTGTTCTGGTGCGCAATCCCGGGCGAGTGTTCACCCGCATGCAGTTGGTGGAGCGTCTGCAGGGTCATGCCTACGAAGGCTACGAGCGGACCGTCGATGCACATATGAAGAATATTCGAAGGGCTTTGGAAGACGATGCGAAGCAACCTCGCTTCATCGAGACTGTCCGCGGGGTGGGCTATCGCTTCCTCGCTCAGGGAGGATGAGGACCGATAATGGTTACCAGACTCTGGTTCAAGCTGACGGCCCTTTTGGCGGCGCTCGTGGTGCTGGGGTCCGGTGTCACTCTGTTCGTCGTAACTCAGATCACCCAACACCATTTTCGCGATTACATCGCCGAGCAGGATGCCATGCGGGCGCAGCACATCGCCATGAACTTTGCCTCCTACTATCGGGATCAGGGCAGTTTTACCGGCGCCGAAGCCCTGGTAGAGCAAATACCCCGCGCGCCTGGGCAGGACGAGCATCATATGATGCATGAGATGCGCGGGATGGGCGAAATGCGTGGCCCAATGCGCCGTGGCATGATTGGGTCGGCGGAGCCGGAACGGGTGGTACTGGTTCAGCACGACGGCACTGTCGCGGTGGATACCACCGACGATCCGCTCCCGCAAACCGTCAGCACGCGGGCTGCCGAGCAGGGTGTCCCGGTGATGCATGCGGACGCGCCGGTGGGCTGGGTGTTGGTCGGCTCGATGATCGACAGCACGTTCGACCCGCAGCAGCAGCAGTTTCTCGCTTCGGTCCGCATGGGGGTTGTTGTCTCCGCCGGGGCGGTTTCCTTGATTGCGCTGTTGTTCGGCTCGCTGTTTCTCGCCGGTCTCATTCGGCCGCTTCGGCAGCTCACTGCGGCTGCGCAGGCCGTGGGCGCAGGCAACTTGACGGTCCCGGTCACGACAACCGCAAACGACGAGATCGGCACCCTGGCAGATACGTTCCGCTCTATGCGCGACGCCCTCGCGCAGGCGGAGGAAGAGCGGCGGCGAATGTTCCGGGACATTGCTCATGAGTTGCGCACGCCGGTCACGCTGTTGCGCGGCGAGGTTGAGGCGATGCTCGACGGCATCTACCCGGTAAATGCGGATAGCCTGCGCTCCTTGCACCAGGAGATCGCCGTGCTCGATCGGCTGATCTCGGATGTACGCACCGTCTCCTCAATGGACAGTCCGGGATTCACCATCGAACGGAGCCCTACCGATATCGCGGCTGTTCTCAAACGGGTGCATGAGCTGTTTCAACGCGAAGCTTCAGACCGGGGGATCAGCATCGTGATTGAGACCGAGCCTGATCTCCCCGAGATAGAAAGTGACCGTGAACGGCTGCGACAGGTGTTGGCTAACCTGGTGTCGAACGCTATTCGCCATTCTGAGACCGCCGATCGCATTACGCTTAGCGCGCGACGTGCCGCTGGTGACGCTCGCGGAATCGAGATCATGGTAGAGGACAACGGCAAGGGGATACCCGAGGATGAGCGGATAGCAGTCTTCAATCGGCTCTACCGTGTTGACTCCGCTCGCAGCCGCAGCACCGGCGGGAGCGGGCTGGGGCTTTCGGTGGCCCGTCAAATAGTAGAGGCTCATGCAGGCAGCATCGCGGCGACAGAGGCCGACGGCGGCGGTACCCGCATTGTTGTGTTTCTTCCGCTACCCTGACGCGCGAGTGCAAACGGTTATTCGTGATCGTAGAACTCAAACGGCACCTGCACGTAGTTCAAGGGACAAGCTTTCGGTGAAAGAACTCTATCGATAATCGATTTCGTCGGTTGACCGCAGCCTTGTGTGCGCCGGCGAGACTTGTGTGCGCCGGCGAACAGACGGCCGTATCCCTGCATGCGTAAGCTTTATCTACCTTGAGACGAGGAGGAGGATTATTATGTCGTTGATTCAGTTGGTGATTGTCCTGGTTGTGGTAGGTGTGATCCTGTGGGCCATCAATAACTACATACCGATGCAGGCCAATATCAAGAAAATCCTGAATGTAGTCGTTGTCATCGTTGTGATCCTGTTCCTGCTGAACGCCTTCGGGATTATCGGCTCCTCAACGGGGATTCGGATCGGCCGGTGGTAACTCGCTGATCTGAGGTTGTCCGGCGAGAGCCGAGCCAAGGTGCTGTTGGTTATGGCACCAAGCGCGGCTCTCGTCTTGGTAGTGCTACAGAATACAAGCCTCATTCAGGGTTATCCAAGCGGTTCGGCGAATCGATCCCTTGATTCGCCTAAATTGGAGGAAAACGATGAAAAATAACGCAATCGCTCGAGGGGTTCGCACCGCGGGGGCGCTTGTCGTCGTGGCCCTGTTCAGCGGTCTGGCCGGATGTATGACGAACCCTACCACGGGCGAGCGCCAGTTCAACCTCATGAGCATGGATCAGGAGATCCAGATAGGGCGCGAGGCCGATACGCAGATCAGCGATACGATGGGGCTTTACCCCGATGAAGCGCTGCAGGACTACGTGTCCGGGATTGGCCTTCCGATGGGTGCCAACAGCGAGTGGCCCGATCTGCCGTGGACCTTCCGTGTGATTGATGAGGCGACGGTGAATGCGTTTGCGCTTCCCGGCGGTCACATTTATGTAACACGTGGGATTCTGGCGCATTTTAACAACGAGGCACAGCTTGCCGGCGTCCTGGGCCACGAGATTGGTCACGTGACCGCGCGGCATGCTTCAAACCGCATAAGCAAGATGCAAGTTGCACAGCTCGGGGTTGGGTTGGCTGTGTTGGTTGATCCGGAGTTGCAGCGTATCGCGCCGCTTGCCGGTGCCGGGATGCAGCTGTTGTTCTTGTCGTTCAGCCGCGGCGATGAGAACGAGTCCGACGAGCTGGGCGTGCGCTATATGGCGGATGCGGGCTACGATCCGGAGGCGTTGATCGGTGTAATGGAAACGTTGCGAAGAGTTTCCGCCTCCGGTGACGGCACCCGGCTTCCCGAGTGGCAGGCCACGCATCCGTATCCGGAGAACCGCAAGGAAAATATCCGCGAGCACATCCGGGATCTCGAACCGCAAGAGTACCGGTCGGACGGTCGCGACGAGTTTCTCGACAGAATCGATGGAATCGTCTACGGTGAAGACCCACGCCAAGGTTACAGCCGTGACGGGGTGTTCTATCATCCTGAGCTGCGGTTTAGTCTTCATTTTCCCGAAAGTTGGGCGGTGATAAACCAGAGACAGGCAGTGATCGCGGTCAGCGAGCAACGCGATGCGGCGCTTCAGCTCTCGATCTCAAGCGAGACATCCATCGATGCCGCCGCGGATCAAATGTATGGTGTCGAGCAGATAACCGGAGAGGGAATCACGGGAACGCGGATCAACGGGCTGACTGCCGGCATCGGAACCTTTGGGGCGCAGAGCGAAGCGGGCCGGCTCGAAGGATCCGTGGCATTCATCGAGTATGATCAGAAGATCTATCAGTTGATCGGGTATTCGGAAGCAGAATCCTGGCCGACGTATCGCGAAACGGTCAACGCTTCGCTGCGCAGTTTCGCCGCGCTGACCGACCGCGACGCGATCGACGTGGAGCCGATGCGACTGGACGTGATCGGCGTGGACCGGACCGTGACGCTGCGCCGGTTCTATGAAACCTACTACGAGGGCTCGACACCGCCGGTATCGATCGAACAGATTGCGCTGATCAACCAGCTCGAACTCGAAAGCCGCGTAAACGCCGGTACGCGAGTAAAGATGGTTCGTTGAAGTCTGCAACTATGCCACTGATTGAGGCAGGCGAGCAGTTGAAACGAGGCATCGAGGTACGAGGCCTGAGCAAAGAGTTTTCGGCCAACGCAGTTCGCGCGGTAGACGACGTGACCTTCGATGCAGCGCCCGGGGAAGTAGTTGGACTGCTCGGGGCCAACGGCGCCGGAAAGACGACGATCGTCAAGATGCTGTCCACATTGCTCAGTCCTACCTCCGGTACCATATCTGTCGGCGGTCACGATACCGTCGGCACTTCGCGGGCTGTGCGCGCGAGCATGGGGGTACTGTTTGGAAGCGATAGCGGGCTGTACGCTCGTCTCAGCGGTCGTGAGAACATCCGGTATTTTGCGGCTCTGAACGGCCTTAACCGCAGGAAATGTGAGCTACGCCTGGAGGAACTTGCAGATCTATTTGGCCTGCAGAGTTTTATCGACCACCTGGTCACGACCTATTCCAGCGGGATGAAGCAGCGCACTGCGCTCGCTCGCTCTGTGGTGCACGATCCACCGTTTCTGATTCTCGACGAACCCACTACCGCTCTGGATATCGGTACTACGCTGGTGGTACACGCCTATGTTTCCCGCAGTCGCAGTGAAGGGAAGACGGTAATACTCTCGAGCCACGACACGTTAGAGCTCGAGCAGCTGTGCGACCGTGTGCTCACCGTAGATGCCGGGAGGATAGTAGACGAAGCCCACCGAGGCCGAGATTTTGGCGGGGATGCCGGCTCGCTGCGGTCCCGATTTCTGGCGAATAGGAGCGTTACACAATGAGGTCGCCGGCCCTTGCGGCTGCAAGCGAAACCCTGATCGTGTTTCGCAAGGAAATCACCGAGTTGTTCCGTGACTACCGTACGGTGCTGGTATCGGTCGCCGTGCCGCTACTGCTCTTTCCGCTTCTCGCGGCGATCCTCGCCTACGGCGGACAGTTGGGCGGGATCGGACCGCCTGCGGAAACGGTGGTAGCCGTCTCCGGTCCGGAAACGGCCGGTGTTTCCGAGTTTTTGGCGGGTCGCAGCGAGCTAAATGTGGTGGAGCTCCCCTCCTCAGGTACCGTCCAGGAAGCCGTTGCCGCCGGCGGAATAGACGTCGCTGTGGTACTGGAGCGCGCAACAAGTCGCAGCGAAGCCGGTTCACCCAAAGTTGCCGTCGTATTCGACAACACCAACAACCGATCGCTGGCCGGCGGTGAATTGGTAACGGCAATGCTAAAGGAATACCTATCGTACCTGACGACCGTTAACGGGACGAACTCAGAAGACACTGAACCCGTCTCCACACCCTTTTCCATGCAGCTGAGCCCAATGCACCCCGCCGCTGCGGGCGCGGGAACACTCATCCTGTCGTTTCTCCTGCCGATGATTATACTTGTTTCTGCAGCCATCGGCCCGCTGGCGAGCGCCGCCGATCTAGGTGCCGGAGAGAAGGAACGACAGACACTGGAGTCGTTACTCGGAAGCCCCGCACGACGATCCACGATTCTGGCAGGGAAATTCGCCGCCGTTGCAACAATGGGGGTCCTCGGCATCGTCTCTTTCGCCGGCGGTGCCGGGTTCGCCTACATCGCAACGAGCGCAGTTACTGAAGGACTTGAGTTCACCGTGACCGCGCGGACCCTACTGTCGCTCGCGTATCCCGCCGTTCTGGCTGCCCTAACCTTCTCCGCAATCGAGTTTCTTATAAGCTTATATGCTCGCTCGTCAAAGGCGGCTCAAACCTTCTGTGTACCCGTACTGATACTCGCCTCGGCGGCCGGTTACGCGACGTTTGCGGTGGATATGCGAACGCTTCCGTTTTGGTACTACCATGTCCCGTTGCTGAACCTCGGGGTGATTGTCAAGGGAATTGTTCTCGGCAACTCCCATTCGGCAGGTATATGGGTCACCACGCTGTGGGTTGTCATTTACCTTCTGTGTGCGTTCAGTGCCGGGCGGCGGATGATAGAGCGCGAATCGGTTTTTCGTTCGGTCTAGTTTCCTTTCTCTGTGCGGCACCGCACAGACTGCGTTAGCCAACATAGCTAACTTATTACTATCAGCGCGTATATAGCGCGCCGACGTATTAGCCTCAACCTGAGGGAAGGAGTGTCAGATGGGTTTTATTATCAGCGCATTGGTAGTCGTGATTCTTGTAGTCGTCGTACTTCGAATTATTTGATCCGGCCGTTGTAGCATCGTAGCGCCACGGCCGGGCGCAACCTCGGTTCTCGTTGCAACCCGCGTGGCCCACAAACTCGTGTCACTCAGTAAATGATACGCGACCGGAAGGGGGTGTGGAGAAGGTCACGCCCGAACACCGGCGAGAGCTAACTACTACCGATGAGGATCGCACGCATGGCACTCGCGATTGACACCGATACATTTGTCTACTGCCCGCGCTGTTTACGGCGATGGTAAGCACGCCCAGGTCTCCGCACCCTGCCCTTTGTCGGTCACGTCGGCACCGATTACAGTTGCTCCGCCTCCGGCGACCGTCAAAGGGCGCTAAGCCGCCGGATCAGACTCTCAGGCCGGCACAACACCGCCCCATGGCCGTAGGGGATGAGTTCCGGCTGCGATAAAGGGGCGACGATGTAGCGTTCGTCGGCCTGGATGTCGTCGGCGGCCTGGTAAAAGCCCTTGGATACGCGGGGTGAGCCGGTAGATTTGAACTCAACCGCCACGGTTTGCCCGCCGCGCTCCAGCACAAGATCGATCTCGGCGCCCCCTGAGCTCCGGTAGAAACTACCCTTCCATTCCTGCAGCACACCCAGTATCTGCTCCAACGCGTACGCCTCCCACGAGGCGCCTATTGCCGGATGGCCAAATAGCGCATCCCAGGAGCGCAATCCCAGCAGCGTATGCAAGAGCCCGCTGTCGCGCAAATAGATCTTGGGGCTGCGCACCAACCGCTTCTTGGTGTTCCGGAAGAACGGCCGCAACAGCCGCACCATGAAGGTGGACTCAAGAATGTCGATGCACCGAGTAATGGTCCGCACAAACCGCTCGCGCCAACGATACGAGGCTGCTTCATCCGCAGCCAGGAAGCTCTCGGGAAACCCGCCCCGCAGCCAGTGTTGCATGAGGTCACCGTGCGCCGCCACTTCGTCATTAGCTGAACGGTTGGAGGTCAACGTAAGCGATGCGGCCGGCGAGCGACTCACTGCTTTGATGGAGCAGATCAGGCGATGCCGACCCCGGCACGAGGAATCGCCCCGGCCGGCGGTCGCGATCAACCAGGGCACGGAGCAGCGGGAAAAGGCCCGGGAAGCGCTGCACCTCATCAATACAGACTGTTTCGGGATAAATCCTTGCAAAACGTAAGTCAAAGTTATGTTTTACAAGGATAAAAGGGATCCGCAGATCGTACAGGAAACAGGAGCCACCGTTACGCTGCGAGGAAGTCCTATCACCTCAGACCGGGTGAGGAAAGCGATTGGCCGCTGTGAGTCCGTGTTTAGGCTCCCGTGCGAGACCGGAGAGACCGCAGCGAGGCGAGAGTATCGTCGGCCCCTGTGTTGCCGGATACCCCGAGGGCCTGCAGCCGTTCCAAAGCCTCGCTTAAGGATAAACCGAGCCGTTGCGCTACATCTCGCAGTGATAGCCGGCCGGAGCGATACTGCGTCGCGAGGAATACCTCGTAGCCCATGTACATAAGCTTGCGCATAGCCACGGACTCCTCAATGTGCTCGGTCGAACTCAAATCCTGCACGGCGTCTCGCAGACCTTCCGGGACGCGCAAGGTCTTAGTTTTCATTCTTCACCTCCACCCGTGAGCATCAGAACTCCGGTGGCGTACTGATCCGGACTTATATGTTGACGAAGCTCCTCGAGCGCCGCTCGCGCGGCGTCGTCCGTGAGAACTCCGTCCCGATGGAGGAGCACTATGATCACCGCCGGAACGGCGAAAGGAACAGAGAGAACTCGAAGGCGTCGTATAAACCGCGCATCATCGGAAGCAACGGCAGCGTATCCGCCGTGGCGAAACATAGCCAGAACTGCGTCTTCACCCCTTCGGTGTGTGTCGACGCCGGCCCCATCGTCCCACACTGCGATTCGGTTCAACTCGATGTTTTCTCTAACTAGCTCAGCGTCAGGCCTTCCTGCACCCGCGGTCACAATCTCCGTTTCCACCACCCGGGGAATCGCTATACTCCACGCAGAACACACAGCTTCTTTCAAGCCCGACTTCGTCAGCTTAATGAGACAGTCTGCGTCCATTACGATCTTCAACCGGATACCTCATTCGGCGGCTCGTAGTGCTTAATTGTAATAATCAGAACACAAACAGTCAATCTCCCGCGTTGCCTCACTGGGATTCTGGACAAGGCTCCCCCACACGCGTTGTCATCTCCGGTAGAAGAATACAGATTGCGGTTGCATATCGAGCACCTGGAAGACGGGCAGTACCTGGCAACGTGTGAGTCTTTGCCGGGGCTCGTAGCGCAAGGGCGAACTGTTCAAGAGACGATCGAGGTATCCCGACAGCGTCGGTAATGTGCTATGACCTCACATCAATGAATCTGAGTACGATGTTCGTTGCGGCTGCGGCAATATGCTGGGGACTATCGGGCGGGATCGGCGGCATTCTCACGGCCGAGGGCTGGGACCCGGTCGTGGTGTCGTTTTACCGGGGCGCAATCGGGCTGTTGTTTGTTCTGGCCTGGTTGGGCGTTCGCCCGCGCGGTAGCGGACTTGCGAGCAGCCGATTATGGTTCTGGTCGGCGATTGCCGGTCTGGGCGTGGCGGGTAACTTCGCGTTTTATTTCGTCAGCATCGCCGAGGGCAGCGTCGCGGTTGCGGCAACCCTAATGTACTGCGCACCGGTGTTTGTGTATCTTGTGTCGTTCACGCTCAAGCTTGAACGCCCTACTCTGTTCAAGTGGGCCGCAATTGCGATGGTACTTGTCGGCGTCGTGCTCCTGACCGGCGTGTACGACCTCGGCGCGGGCGAGGTCACGCCCATTGCCGCCGCCGCCGGGCTGCTTTCCGGCCTGTCGTATGCGCTGTTCATCTTCGGCTTCAAGTACGCCGCACCGCACGGCAGCCCGCAGGCAATACTCGTGATAGCGTTTGCGGTGCTCGGGATGATACTGTTCGGCTTGAGCGACAGCGGCCAGGCCGTCGCGGTACTGACCACGCCGAGTTGGCCGTGGTTCGTGGCCCTGGGGGTGGGCGGCGCCGGGCTGTCTTTCATTTTCTATATCGTCGGCCTGAGGCATACCGCCCCGGCCGTGGCCTCCATTATCGCGATGGTGGAGCCGGTTACGGCGTCGCTGTTCGGCCTTGTGGTCTTGCATCAAAGCGTGAGTCCGCTGCAGTTCTTCGGCATGGCTCTGATTCTCCTCACCGTAACCGCCCTCAGCGCATTCTCAGGCACTGAAGGCACGGGACGCGAGCCGCTTGCAACTTGCAACCACGGCGAAGGGATATCGAGGCAGAACAATTCGTGGTCGTCACGTGCTTCAACAGCATTATGGATCCTTGCAAAACGCAAGAAATAAACGGGCTCCACAAATACTGGAGTTAACAGAAGCCACCGGTACGGTGGGGACACGGTACGGTGGTGAGACGGTACGGTGGGGCGAGTTTCTATCGCCTCAGAACGAGTAAGGAAAACACCGATCTCACGTTTGTGATCGCTCTTCGAGCATCGTGCGAATCCCCTCGAGGTCGAGAAGCGCAACTTCCTCGCGGTCTTCGAGAAAGGGCTCTATGTCGGAGCGAATCGAGTGAGCATCCAGTTTATCCAGGCGCGAGATCAACTCGCCCGGCCAACTCTCGGCATTCGCTGCATTGCCGCTCTGCAGTAGGGCGTTTCGAAGAAGATCCAAATTCGGACTGACCGGTGACCGAATAGACAGATACCATACCAAGTCATACCAATCACGCCCCTTGGTATACGGGCGAGTGAGAAGCGCGTTAATCTTGCCGGCCATGAGCGACGGTAGATCGTGATGACGGACGGCGAACATAACATGGCGCCGGATAATTCGTGTCTCGGTATGTGCTCCGTCCGGTGGGTTCATGTCGATCTCAGCCTTAACCGAGAGCTTGCGACGCGGATTGCTGTCGGCGCTCGCCTCGTACAGGAGACGGGCGGTCCGGACCCAGATTGCCTCCATAGCTCCGCTTGATTTCCGGGAAGTCGTCACCTCGAAGCCCTGTCGGGTCAAATCTCTCTCAATACGCTCGGCAAACCGAGAGATGTTCGGTGTCTCCTCTCCTTCGGCCGAGAAATCTAGATCTTCCGAAAAACGGCGAACCTCGTGAACGAATCGGAGCGCTGTGCCGCCGACGAACGATAACGGCAGAAACGCGCCGGCCGCGTGCATCGACCGTAGAATCATCGCTTGAAGGTATTCACGGATAATGTTCACTCGCCGTCCCGGATCGCGCTCGCCCGCGGCGATCTGAAGCAGATGATCCTTCACGTCTTCTCCTCTCTGAGTAATGCAGCGATGAGCCCTACGGCGTGCTCCACCTTCGGTGATTCGAACTCAGCAGCCATCCGCTCCAATTCCTCGGCCGCCGGCAGCGAATCCGGATCGAGGCGCAGTTCGTCGATACGATCGGCGTTCCACGGCCCCGGGGTCAGGTAGAGATAATCGCAGACCGCCTTGACCGGCGTCGCGATGAATACCTCGATCTCCATAATCCGCTCGGCGCGGTAGCTGTGGAACAGGCGTGGCCGGACGGTGCGGTAACTGAAAGCACCGAACGCATTGCCGAAGCGGGCGGTTTCCCGAGGCGTCACCGAGGTGAGCAGTGTTGCATACTCGGGGATGACTCCGTGCCACGACATCGCCCACTCCAGGCTGATGTACGACGGTTCGTACAGCACGTTCGCGAGTGCCGGAGCATGCACCGGAACCGAGCGATACTGCTCCGACAGGGTGTATAGTCCACGACGTAGCTGCAGCACGGCGCCGGACCGCTTCCAGCGCGAGAGCTGCACCGGCAGCGTACGCTGCTCGTCGGGAAAGAGTGTCTTCAGAGATTGCAGGTCGAACCATGGCAGCTCACGCACCGCCGCATGGAAAACGCTCCACCTCATTGGCGTAGTTTAACAAGCATGTTAATTTTCTACAACACAAGACAGAATCCGTTATTCCGTGTTTAGGCTCCCGTGCGGGGCCGTATGCCGGCGCGTTGGCCGTCCGGCGGCGGGGCCGTCCGGCGGCGAGCGGCGGCTTCGATGGATTGCCGATGGGATCAGTGCGTCGGCTCATGCTCCGAAGAGGCTTTCAGGGAAGGCCAGTTCTGCAAGGGGAACAACCTCAACGCGATCGGACAGCGAGTAGCGACGAGACCCGGGGTAGATAACGGCAATCCGCTCAAGCCCGAGGTCGACTATCGCGGTGCGTATCGACTTGGTGAGTTTAGGGGCGTCGGCTCGCTTGCATTCGACACCGAAGAGCCGGTCACCCCGACGGAGCAACAGATCGATCTCTGCGCCCTGGTGCGTCGCCCAAAACCAGACCTCGTCGAAGCTCTCCCCCGTCAGAACCTGCTCGATAACGAATCCCTCCCACGATGCACCGACCTTGGGGTGTGTCACCAGTTCCGTGTCATCATGAATGCCAAGAAGCTGGTGGAGCAGTCCGGTGTCCCGGATGTAGATCTTAGGCGATTTCACCTGACGCTTGCCGATATTCGCGTACCACGGTTGAAGCTGACGCACCATGAGCGCGTCGGAGAGCAGATCAAGGTATCGTCGAACGGTGGTAGGCGCAACGCCAAGCGCAGTGGCCGGTTCGGTGGAGTTCCAGATCTGTCCGTGATAATGAGCGAGCATCCTCCAGAAGCGAAGGAGCGCGGTTGCGGGTACTCGCACACCCCATTGCGGAAAGTCGCGCTCGAGCAGAGTCTGGATGAACTGTTTTCTCCAGGAGAAGCTGTCCTCCTCGGTGGACGCCAGCCAAGCTCGCGGAAACCCACCCCGAAGCCAGAGCGGCCCCGCGGCCTCGGGCCCCAATTCGGGCAGCACGAGCCCTCCGATCTCGATGCGTTCCATTCGCCCTGCGAGGCTTTCTGAGCTTTGCCGAAGCAGTTCCCCCGATGCGCTTCCCAGAACCAGAAATCGAGAACGCTGCTCACGCCGATCGCAGAGCACTCGGAGAACCGGAAAGAGATCGGGGCGTCGCTGTACCTCATCAATCACGATTAAGCCACGAAGCGGCTCCAACGCAGTCTTTGGTTCATCCAACCGAGCCAGGCCGACGGGATCCTCGAGATCGAAATAATTTATCGAATCCTCCCGAACAAGCTCACGTGCAAGGGTAGTTTTGCCCGACTGACGGGGACCGGTAAGCACAACCACCGGACTGCGCGCTGTTGCAGTGCGGATCTGATTCAGAACTGCGTCTCTGGCGATCATCGTCTGTCATTTTACCATGAAAAACAAGCATTAGCCCATCGTATTTCTTGGTCTAAACAGCAGCGCGACAAGCTGAAAGCGCATTGCGCTGAAGTTAAGCGGCAGGTTCGCGGTGGGGAACCGTTCCGAGGTATCCGATGACATGAATACACGCGGGAAGCAGCCCCGGCCTCACCGAAGAGCTCCCGCTCGGCGCACTCGGGGCTCCCGAACACAAGGTTCAGAAACCCGCCCAGCCGCACACCGAGCGCACGCAGGATCCGGTTTATCCCGATAGCATCAATCTCAGAGCGCAGGTTGCCCGCATTGTGGCGGCTGCCGGCCATCTCTGCAAGGATATTTTTCGGCAAGCCCTATCTATCGGTCACCTCCTCTGTCCAATCGATGACCCGCAAACCCTCAACGCGTTCAAACTCCCGGCTATTATTGGTCACCAGGACTAACCCGGCGCTCCGGGCGTGGCCTGCGATATGAAGATCATTGACTCCGATTGTCGTACCTTTCCGCTCCAGATCCGCCCGTATGTCACCATAATGGAGCGCTGCATCGGAATCGTATGGAAGCAGTTCCATCCGTGAGACGAAATCCTCGACAGTGCGAAGGTTTCGCTCGGGCACAGAGCTTTTCTCAACACCGTGCATCAGCTCAGCAAATGTAATTGTACTGATACCTATCTGGCCGACATGCTGATTGAAAACCTGGCGGAGGGCCGGCGGACGACGCTTGATCACATAAATCACGATGTTCGTGTCCAGCATGTATTTCAGCATTTAGAGCGATTCCCGATCACGCTGTTCTTGTGACGCCCGTTCAGCCATAAAATCGTCGGTTACTCCCTCGTCGGTTCCGTCGAAGAAGTCG
>Ga0207421_10004576_pt1 | contig 15826 bp, 12 predicted proteins | sample SodLakKL_010_SED_4_FD_187542 | JGI IMG/M metagenome (GOLD analysis project Ga0207421, IMG submission 187542) | Alkaline sediment microbial communities from Lake Tanatar, Kulunda Steppe, Russia - 8KL_010_SED (SPAdes) (version 2) | ecosystem: Environmental > Aquatic > Non-marine Saline and...
ATTCCGCCAGGATTCGAACCTGGGACCCACAGCTTAGAAGGCTGTTGCTCTATCCAGCTGAGCTACGGAACCATTTGAAGTTGCCGTGCAATGATGCCTGAAAATCTCCGGCAGCGGTAAGCTACCTCAGAATGAACAATTACCGGAAAATTTTGTCCGTCCTTTTTGGCCTGTTCTATCCAGGCGCGGCATTGCTGCATTGGCTGTGCAAAGGTACGACTTTACGCTTAATTGTCCAAAATCACGTTAAAATATTTGCCCGTAAAGCCCCGCAACTATTAGCCCTCCCAGGGCTTGAGTTTCTCCGGGGCTACTGTATTGATCAGGGCACGTGCCAGCACCAGGCTCGAATCAATCACCGGAAGGCCCTCAGCCCGGAGCCCCTTGTGAACCATGGGAAATTCCGTACAGCCAAAAACCAGCAATTCAACACCCCTCTCCTTAAGAGACCGGCAGGCGCGGTAGAGCAAATCAAGTGCTTTGTCATAATCGCCATGGGTCACCGACTTGATTCCGTATTCGGAATGGTAAATGGCCGAATGCAGCCGAGCCTGTTCCTTTTCCGTCACGTTGATCACCTCCAGGCCATAATCTTCAAGACTGTCGTACAGTTTGGTGATGTGTGTTCCGGTGGTTCCCAAAACCCCGATACGCTTGGCTCCCGGATAATAATGACGAATAAACCCGGCCACCTCTTCAATCATATTCAGCAGGTGAATGTTTGTATCATGGGATAGCAACTCCTGGAGAATCACATCAAATATGGGCGGGGCATGTGCTGAGTTACAGGCCATCCCGGCCACCTGTACTCCCAGGCGGTCCATCTGGAGCAATACCCGTACAATGGCATGAGCGGGATTATCATTAACCCGCCCCATGATGAAAGCCGTCCGGTCATTGATTTCAGATGGAAGAGAAAAAAGCAACTGAGACAGATGTTCCTGGTCACTTCCCGCCAGTGTCTGAGAAATGATCTTGGATGACAGGTCAATACCGGCACCCGGCCCCATGCCTCCCACAATTCCAATACTGCCTTTTTTTATGTCCATATCGCTATTCCCTGGCCTCCAGAATTAGTCTTGCCAATGTGCCGAATTCTTCGTGGGATACACTGTTTCCGCGGTCATAGGTATCCACACGGTGAACAATGATCAGGTCATCGTCCGGAAAGATCAGCATATGATGGCCACCGGCTCCCCTGGCCGAATAGGCGCCATCCGGGATGTCCACATCCGGATAGTGGGGGAAGGTATTGAAATCCCTGGCCACCCACCACATGTAACCATACCCGTCCGCATCATACAAAGTGGCATCTGAATGATAGCGGGTACTTTCATACACCCAGTCTTCCGGAATCACCTGCAGGTCTTCCCAGCGGCCATTCCGGAGCATCAGCAAACCGAAACGGGCCAGGTCGCGGGCATCAATGGCAAAAGGATAGGCCGGATGGATCGACTCCTCCCCGGTCACATACCAGCCATCATCCGCTTCAAACTGCTCCATTCCGATGGGCCGTGCAATTTCCTCCTCGATGGCCTCAAAAATATCTTTACCGGTCTGTTCCATAAAAATGGTTCCGGCGGCATTGAAATCCCAGTTGTTGTAATACCAATGCGTACCGGGCTGAACAAGCAGTCCGGTGGGCTTCAGGTCCTTCATTCGCTGGGATTCATACAGGGCATCGTGATAGATCCCTGAGCGCGATTTCATCAGATCCCTGAACGTGGCCGTGCGTTCCAGTTCCGTCAGCGGAGGATCATCATCAATACCCAGATCCTCCATGGAGGCATCCATGGAGATGGTCCCGTCGGCCACATAGTTTCCAAAAAGGGCGCTGAGGAAGCTTTTCCGGATGGAATGGGTCATGTATTTCGTATCCGTTTTGCCCCATTCATCCACAATCATCCCGTCAGACACAATCATCACCGCAGCAGTGGAAATAGTTTCCGAATACTCCCTGGCAAGAGCCAGCCTTTCAGCGTTAAACCCCAGGTGCTCCGGAGTTTCCGCCTTGTCCCAGGTTTCACCGGGGAAGCGCTCCACCTCAGTGGCGCATCCGGCCAAAAAAATCGCAATCATCAAAAAAGAAAAAAATCGTACCATAGATAACAATGTTTGATCCTTTATTAACATTCGACCCTAATAACATTTGACCCACTAATAACATTCGACCCCTTCGGGGTCAAAAAAACCAACAACCACGTTGGCCCTTTAGCATGCCTCAGGCAGCTTTCCCCTCACGCTGCCCATGAGAACCAACAACCAGAGAGTGCGAAGCACTCGACTAACCGGAGTGGCGAAGCCACGACCTGTCAAGGCCTCCACTTCAGGCGGTCATTCAGGTTCAGCATATTGTATTTCTCCATGATCTCCACCACCTTATCCAGGGATATGGCTTTTGCCTCATTACCATTATTTCCAATCATGTCTTCCGCCATAAACATGGAATTATAAATGGCTTCCTGCGTGGCTTCCTCCACCGCCTGGAAAAAAGTGTTCATATCATTATTCCCGATCAGTGAAGGGGTTTCAATGGGATCCCCTCCTGTTACATAGGGAATTGTATAAGCCGTCGAAAAGGCAATTGCAAAATCACCCGATCCGTTCGACATGAAGTTGGTGGTCCTCCCCATGCCGACGAATGACCGTTTAGCCATCCGTTCCAGGTTCCGCTCCGATAAAGGGGCGTCGGTGGCGATCACAATCATGGCCGAACCGTCCTCTTCCTGCCCGATCCGTTCTTCCTGGTACTCCCGGGTAAATGGCACCCCGTTGATATTGAGTATCCGGCCAAAATTGGCCTGCACCAACACCCCTACCGTATAGGTCTCTCCACCGATCTGATCAGTGATCCGGGATGCGGTTCCGATACCAGCCTTCCATCCCAGACTGGTGGTACCTGTGCCGGCACCCACATTCCCCTCGGCAACCCGGCCTTTGGCAGCACCGTCGATGGCCGCAAACACATCTTCACGGGTCACATGCTGCCCACGGATGTCATTAAGGTATCCATCATTGGTTTCCCCCACCAGGGCATTGACCGAACGGACATTTTCATTGCCCGGCTGCTGCAGCATCCAGGCCACGGTGGCTTCCACTCCCGTACCCACATCCAGGGTATTGGTCAGCACAATGGGCGACTCAATGTTGCCAAGCTCTTCCACCTGCAAGGAACCGGCCATCTTGCCAAAACTGTTGAAACAGTATATGGCACCCGGAACCTTTTCCCGGAAAAGGTTACCTCCGTGGGGCAAAATAGCTGTTACACCGGTACGGATGTGATCACCTTCAATACGGGTGGTATGGCCCACCCTGACCCCAGGAACGTCGGTGATCATATTCAGGGTTCCGGGCGTCATCAATCCCACATCGACACCGATATCCGCAGCTCTTGCGCGATCATGGACAGTGGCGTTGGTACTAATACCAGCACTGGTATGATTACTGGCGCTGACATTACTACCGGGACTGCCATTTGCATCGGCATTGACATTGCTGCTGCCACTGGTGCTGGTACTGGCATCATCCGTGGCTCTGTTAGGGTCGGCCGCCCATGTGCCGGCGGATAACCCCTGCGCATGCAACCCGGCCAAAATCATCAACAAAACCATTGCTGTTGCCGAAATACGAGATAATTTTTTCATGATCATTGCATTTTATACGTGCTATTAACATGGGATCCCTTCAGGATCCAGAAAGGGCACATGCCCAAATTCATCCATGATTTTCACCCGCCACAACGAGGGGGCGCAGCCCCCGACCAACCAACAACCTCTTCGCCCGTTCCCAAAACCATTGGCAACTTCCCCATCACTCCGCCCATGAAAACCAACAACCGGAGAGTGCGAAGCACTCGACCAACTGGAGGGGCTTTAGCCCCGACTAACCGGAGAGTGCGAAGCGCTCGACCAACCGGAGGCGCATCAGCGCCGACTAACCGGAGTGGCGAAGCCACGACTAAAGTTCCCCTTCCCCGGTCTGGTAGATCATATCCTCATCACCAATGTAGGGTCTGTCCGATACACCACCCATCTCCCTGTCCATATCAAGAGGATAGAGATACTGACCACCATTTACATAATTGATCTTTGTGATGTCTGCTGGTCCCCAGCCGGGCACTTCTATCTTGACGATGGTGCCGGGATATTGTTCTCCGGCAATACCTGTTTCGTAATAGCCCCGGAAGAAATGCACCCTGGTTTTATGCACCACGATGTCCATCTCATCAAAATCGACTCCCACCCGGGCATGCCACTCAGGATTGGTCACCTGCATCAGCGCAGGGGTCACCACAATAAAATTATTGTCTCCAAAGCCAAGTACCAGGTAACGGTCGTCGAGCAATTCCACGGTGGCATTGTCGAGCTGCACCGGGTCACCGGAATACATATCGGTGGTTCCGGCCACTTCAATGGGCCCGGTCTGGTCACCTGCCGACCACCCCCTGTCGTGCGCCTCCTTAAAAAGATCCTCGTCGGCCAGTGTGCCGATGGCAAAATTGGAAGCCCCCTGCCGGATCAGTTCATTGGTGATCCAGGTTGCTCCCCCGGTCCGGTCACAGCCATCGGCGATCACCACCGGGGTTTCCTGACTGGCCACTGCATCAAGTGCACGGGCAACACCATCCTCTACACCATAAATATCCTTGAACACAAAATCTTCACGGTGATCCCAGAAAAACTTGTTCATATCATCGGCAATACGGTCTGCCAGTTCCTGATCATCATTGGTCACCACATATATGGATGCCCCGTTATTGGGAACGTCAGCGTATGCAAATCCGAAATTTACCGACACATATACATCTTTCTCGCGATTTTCCCATCGGCGCGCACGTTCCATGATCTCCCTGGCAGGATAGCGTACCGTGGCCTGGAAAAAGCTGGGGGTGATCACACCGGGTTTCCGGGTGGCCACCACCGGACTGTATGTGCCCTGTAAGGCCCGGATCATTACGTCAGCAGCCCTCTCTCCCATCAGGGCAGCATCATAATGGGGAAAACGCTTGGTGGCAAATACCGCATCGGCGGCATCATCTGCAACAAGCTCCGCATCCACACAGGCATGCAAGTCAAGGGAAGCCGTAATAAATGCATCCGGACCGAGAATATCCCGCACCATGCGGGCCAGTTCAGCTTCGGGTCTGGCAATTCCGTGCACAGCCATTGATCCGTGTACTGCCAGGTGAATCCCGTCAAAGGGTCCTTTATTGACCAGGTCCTCAATCATTTTTTCCGTATAATATTCCCACACTTCCATGGAGTTCCAGCTGCGTCCGGTTCCGCCAACAGGCATCCCTGCCGGAGAAGTGATCCCGACCAGCTCCACACCCCCGTAGGCAGCCATGCGTTCTTCGAACCCGTCAATATAAGCCCTTCCGCTTCCACCCCCCAGAATCTCACTGGTGGCCGGGCCTGTGGCCAGCCAGTCTTCAAGTCCTGCGGGGCTGGGGCAATACGTACAGGTTTCATGGACAAAAGAAAGCACTGCTATGCGGTAGGTATCCTGACGAAGCGGCACAGTGCGCTCCGCCCTGGGCTGGGCAAAAAGATTGTTTGTCAGGCCCGTGATCATCAGGGCCATCATCAATGAAAAGGCATAATAGGTCTTCATGTTGATTTATTTTGGATGGTTTTATTCGATTGACAAACAAGGCAAATATATATAATTATCATTTGTTGCTCATGATTTCAGAAAAAACTTGCATATTTGACTTTCGTTTATCAATCCCTGATCGGCCGGAAGTAACCGACCGATAGAAAGATAATTACCGCTTAACCAAAAACCATCACAACATGAAGATTTTATCAGTGTTTCTTTTAATTTTTCTTTTCAGTCTGCCCATCATTGCCGGCGTCTCAAACAACAGTTCGGCCACCGCTTCTGCCTCCTGTGCGATTTCGGAAGCAACACCGGGGGAAGCAGCAACAACGGGTGAAGCAACAACGGGTGAAGCAACACCGGGGGAAGCAGCAACAGGGGAAGCAGCAACAGGAGAGTCAGCGGGGGAGTCAGCAGCAACGGGGGTTTCAGCACCTCTTTCCCATTACACCCCGGGGAATCTTACAGATCGCCTGGACAGCATCATGGAGCTCTTTCACACCCATAACAACTTCAACGGAACCGTATTGGTTGCGCAAAACGGAGAAGTTGTCTTTGGGGAGGGCTACGGGTACGCCAACATGGAACACGGTATCCCCAACAGCCCGGAAATGAATTACCGAATCGCGTCCATTTCCAAACAATTTACCGCCCTGCTGATTATGCAGAAAGTCGCCGAAGGAAAAATGTCGCTGGATTCAACCATCAACACATATATTCCGGACTATCCCAGTCCACAAGGGGAGGTCATTACCATTCATCATCTGCTCACACATACCTCAGGCATGCCGCACTATGCTGGCATCCCTGACTTTTTCCCCCGTTTCGGCAGGCAACTGTTTGAACACAGGGAATTCGTGGAGCTTTTCTGGGATCTGGAACTCATGAGTGAACCGGGCGAGGAGTACAGCTACAGCAGTTTTGGGTATTATCTGCTGGGATATATTCTGGAAGAGGTTTCCGGAAAAACATTTGATGCATTGCTGGATGCCCGTATCCTTCAACCCCTTGGGATGCATGATACAGGTATTGAAGACCACCGCCAGATTGTAACCAACAGGGCCCACGGATACGACATGGTACTGGATGGATTCCTGCGGGCGGAATTCCGCGACCTTTCCACAGCCCTTGCCACCGGCGACATGTATGCCTCCCCTCTTGACATGGTCAAATGGGATCAGGCCCTGCGCGATTATACCCTTCTGGACAAGGAATACCAGGATCTGAAGTTTGAACCTGAACTGGATGGTTACGGGTATGGCTGGCGGATCGGGCACATGAAGCTCAGCGAAAATGACAGCCTCTATTACAATGAGCACACCGGGGGAACCAACGGATTTACCAGTATCGGCACCCGGCTGCCCGAAGACGGATATTACATCCTTGTTTTCTGCAACACCCGCCCGGGCGAGATCCGGCCCATCCGCGAGCAAATTGTCAACGCATTGTATGACAAACCCATTGAGTTTGAACGTTCGGTTCCGATTGCAGCGGCACGCATCCTGGAAGAGGAAGGGCTGCAGCAGTCGATGGACTTCCTGAAAGAACTGGCCGATGCCGGCAATGATAACGGCGATGAACTGACACTGAACCACATTGCGCAGATCGGCAGAGATCTGATGCTGCTTGACAGATACAGGGAAGCCACCGACTTTTTGGCACTGGCAACCCGCTTGTTTCCTGATTCCCCCCGGGCCCAGATGCTACTTGGTGATGCCTGGTATGCAGCAGGGGAAGAGGAAAATGCCGTCACGGCCTATGCCAGGGCTTTGCTGCTGGATCCTTCGCATAATGCCACACTTCAGAGGCTGCAGCGAGTTACGGATTAACCACAGCAGCAACCGCCTTCTCCGGCAGCTTCTTTACCCACAACCTCTACTTTTACAGGAGTGACATTCTGCACGTTATCACTCACAGGGCAGCGGGATTCCACAGCATGCATCCATTTTTCCAGGGTATCTTTGTCTGCATCGCAATCGGGCTTCAGGCAAACTTTAATCTGCTTGTAACCTGCACGGTCCTGGTCGCTCTTACCGAACAGTTTTGCAGGATTGAGCTCACCTTCAATGTCGATCTCAAGACCCCGCAACTCAAACTTCATCTCCTGAGCAATCAGGTGCCCCATCACATTCAGGCATCCCGCGAAAGCGGCCAGCATATACTCTACAGGGTTGGCTGCCTGATCCGTTCCACCCAATTCTTTGGGTTCATCCACGATCATTTCAAAGTTCCTGGCTTTTACATTGGTCCTTGCAGGACTTTCACTGTGTGCACTGATCTTAAATTTTAAGTCTGACATATTTAGATTTTTTAGGTTGTTAATACAGTAACAATCATGCAAAAAGCCTGCCACATTGGTTGTGCTGGCAATATGTCAGGCCGGGCGGCATGATTGCCGACAGGAGCCGGGAACCAAATTTGCAACATTTTAGCAAGGGAGGCATGATTACTGCCCGGGGTAAAGAACCATGCCTGAAACCGCAGGTATTTCCACCCGCATGTTTCCATCTTCAACCACATAGATATCACCGGTGAAATGATCGGTAACCTGCCCTGGCGAATGCCCCGCCACATGCGGGGTAAAAGATAGCTCATGAGGCTCTTCTCCGCGGTTGATCAATACCACCACCAGGTCATCCTCCGTATGGCGGACAAAAGCCAGAACACCGGCATCATCGTCGGTGGCAGCAACTGTCACCTCGCCGGTACGCAGGGCCTCATGGTCGGCGCGCAGGCGGCCAAGCTCACTGTACCAGGCATGCAGGTCATGGTCAAAAGCCACAGTATCGCGCGGACGGGTACGGGAGTAAGGATGATTTACCTCATCATCGTACTCAAAATCAGGCCATAGCATGGGCTTGCGGTCGTCAGGATCATCGGCACCCCACATACCGGCCTCTGTACCATAAAATACCATCGGTGCTCCGGTCCAGCTATACTGAAACAGAGAAATCAGCCGCTGCACCTGTCTTTCATCTGCATTGGGTGCGCGCACATCGTAGGTATTGTCAATGTCCCTGATCTTACTCTTCTCTTTATAGGCATGGTCGCTGTTCACGATCATGCTGGCCAACCGCTCCGTATCATGTCCGTCCATCAGATTCTGCATGGCGTAATTTACCTGTTGCGGAAAATCATCCAGCAGCCCAAGCAACCGGTCACCGAATTCGGAAGCGGTCAATGTCCGGTGAATGAAAAAGGCATGGGTGGCATAAGCCCAACGGTAGTTCATCACGACCCCGAAAAGGTCATCACCCACAAAATCCCTGGCCGCATCATCCCATATCTCAGCCACCGTAAGAGCTTCGGGGTTGATTTCATAAACCAGGCTGTGCCAGTCGCGCCAGAAATCCTTACCCAGTTCTTCCACCACGTCCAGACGCCAGCCATCCACACCGCGGCTCACATCGCCATCTGGGGCCATCCAGCGCCGGGTCACATCAAAAATGTGCTGTTTCACTTCCGGGTGAATATCTTCACCGTCTTCGGCAAACTCAGGCAACCCCGGATACCCCCACCAGCCTTCATACTCAAAACCATCATCAAGGCTTTCATCAAAACGGGTGATTTTATACCAGTCGCTGTAAGCAGAGGCCTCTCCATGCCCCCGGATGTCCCGGAATGCCCAGAAATCGCGCCCGGTATGATTCCACACCCCGTCAATAATAACCCGGATATTGCGCTCCCTTGCCTGCTCCAGTAAGTCCAGAAACAGTTTATCCGCAGAGGTCCACTGCCAGGTGTCCGGATCATTCGGATCTTCCTGTTGCATGATCTCCCAGTCCCCTTCAGGATCAGGTCCGAAATGCCGGTCGATGTGATGATAATGGCTCGCATCATATTTGTGAAGCGAAACGGCATCAAATACCGGGTTAAAATAAATGGCCGTTACCCCCAGGTCTTCCAGGTAGTCAAGTCTGTCGATCACACCCTGCAGATCACCGCCGTACCGCCGGGTATATACAAAATCATAGAATTCAGGACCTATCCGCTGCTCCCATTCCGCACGCTGATACCAGTCGCCGTTCCAGGGAGAGATTTCCCACCCTTCCGGGGCACCCAGGTCGTATCCATGAGGGTCTCCGACCCTTTCGGCAACAGGATCATTCGTGGTATCCGCATTGTGAAACCTTTCAGGGAAAATTTGGTACCACACCACATTTTTTGCCCAGTCCGGGATATTCGCCCCGGTCTGCACTCTTTCAGTTTCGCGGGCTGGCTCCCGAGATTCACACGAAATAAGCAATGTGGCCAACATCGTGCCCGCCATTGCCAGGAAATAGCTCATCGATTTCATATAAAAAGCATGTTTGTGAATATTTCAATGAAGTTACCTTGAATTCAATGAAGTTACCTTGAAAATAAACGGCACGGAACTCAACCCATCCCCCGGAAAAACAAGCCCGGATATTATCTCAGATATGTGATATGTTTAAATTCGTGGCATGTTTAAACCGGAATGCAACCAAACACCAACATGGTAAACTGGCAGCCATCACCATAAAGATAAATGATTTTCATCAACACAGGGAAGAGAACAAATCAGGGGAAGTGAACAGAAGTGAACAAATAGCGTATTATTCGGTTTACCATGAAAAGATTGATCACAAACTTCTAAAAACATACTACTATGAGCAAGCATTATGCACAAGCACAATGGCAAGGCAACCTTGTAAAAGGCAAAGGCCAATACAAACTGGAAACAAGCGGTTACCAGGCCGGTGTTCATTTTTCTTCCCGTTTTGAGGATGACAAATCTGCCTCCAGCCCGGAGGAGCTTATCGGTGCGGCCCACGCCAGTTGTTTTTCCATGGCTTTCGCCCACGCACTTGACACCAGCGGATTTGAGCCGGTAAAAATCGAGACCACGGCAGAAGTAACATTGGCCAAACAGGGTGGTGGTTTTGCCATTTCCGAAGTATTGCTGAAAACCAAAGGGGGGGTAAAGGGAATTGACAAGGACAAATTCCTGGAAATTGCGGGACAAGCCAAAGAAAACTGCCCGGTATCCAAAGCCCTGACAGGTACATCCATTAAGCTGGAAGCCGAACTCACCTGACCTCATCTTCCGCTGTCGCGATAAGCAGACAACCAACACCACGAAGCTTGCTGAACAGCAAATGGCTTTGTGGTTTTTTTGTATCTTGCAGTCTTGAAAATGGGCTTCCGAAACTCTTCTGTACAATTTATGCACACAGCACACGTTTTTCCATACCGGAAGGCATCCGGAGTCATTGGCTACGGTATTCGATTATATTCCGGCAAACTGGATATCGCATGCCGGCAAACTGAATCACATGCGCTGAACATAGCAAAGCCATTGCTGCGGACGTCCTGAAAACCTTATGCCGCCAACGAACAAAACTGTTGTTAAGCGTAACACAATACAGATAACACTATAAATAAAGATGAAGCGAATAATATTTCTGTTGATTATATTAACCGGGTGCAGCACCCTTACGCCCCTCCAGCGGAGCAAACTCATTACTGCCTTTCACCTGATTGAGGATAAAAACTACGTAGAAGCCCACGAATTTATTGAAGAAATGATTCAGGAGGAAGACGCAGCACAATGGCCCCGCACCTGGCAAGCCAGGGGGCTGCTCTACCAAAACGCCTATCAGGAAGGAATCAGGAGAAACAACAGGGACCTGTATGAGTTACATCCGGATCAGCTTTTCACAGCTTATGAATCTTATGAAAAAGCCCTTGACCTTGGTGCAGGCAGAGGCATAAGAAAACAGTTGACGGCCAAATACGTGCTGCTGGTCAACGACTTCCAGAAAATGGGGGAAAGCCGGTATGAGGATGAAAAATATAGTGAAGCCCTCAGGGCATTCAATACCGCGATGGAAATCAGAGAGGGTGAGCTGCTGAACCTGGATCCTGACACCAACCTGGTCTATAACATGGCCATGACAGCCATTGCCGGGGAAAAGCACGACGAAGCCATAAAATTCCTTATACGCCTTGACAGCTACAATTACAGCCCCAATATTTCACATTTGTTGTTTGAAGAACACATCCAGCAGGAAGACACTCTGGAAGCCGTGAGAGTACTTGAGCAGGGCATCAGTAAATATGAAAAAAACGAAGAGCTGGTGCTCCTTTTGACTGACATGTATTTTGAACAGGGTCGCATCGAAGAGTCCCTGAGCCTGCTTGCAAGAGAATCAGCCAGATCACCTTCCAATTACATATACCCATTCACCAAAGGATTGATCCTTCAGAAAACCGGAGAATACAAGGACGCAATTCAGGCCTATAAAAGATCCGCAGAACTTGAACCTGAAGATCCTCTTGTTTATGCGAACATTGCCACCTGTTATTATAATATCGGGATTGAAATTGAAGAGAACGCAAGAACCATTGATAATAACAGGCTGGTAATGCAGGAAAGGGAACGCTCTACCGAAGCCCTTGAGTCTGCTACAACATGGCTCAACAAAGCGCTGGAACTGGAAACCGAAGATCAAAAAGCAGTAGCCATTATCAGTGAATTATCCTCACTGCTGGATATCACTGAAAGGGTGGATGCCCCGGATGATCCGGCAGAAGAAACCGGCGACTAAATACTGAAAGCCATTGTAATCCCCAAAAACTGCTTAAACTGCAAACGCGGCACTTCCTTTTCACTGCCATCAGGAAGAATGACGGGGTCGTCATTGTCATCCAATACCGGGAAAAGCACATTTTCATCGTAGATAAAATGAAAATTCATACGGACGGTTAGATACCAGCTAACCTTCTTTTCGAGGTTTATCTCCCAGTCAACATCCACATTCTGAGGTTTTTCAAGATAATTGGAAAACAACCGGACGGAGTTCTCAATTGTCAGATCCTCAAGCAAAGAAAGGCGGTTTTGTACCACAAGCTGCCCACCCATTTCCTGACGTGAACGCTCTCCCCTTTCAATACCATGTGCACGCTGATTAATGGCGGTTGTGTCAAGTACAAATGTATTTCTGTAAGACAGCGCAGAAAAATTAAACTTGGTGTCTTTGAAAGGTTCATATTCGAAGCCAACCCCCACAGTAAATGTACCCGGACTAAGAAATTTGGAAACAGGAATTGAGTCGTTTGGATAGTTATACCCCCTGGCAATTTGGGTTTTTCCATAAAAGACCGAGCTGAAGTCAAAATTATCGCTTATGTCTTTGTTAAACTGAGAATTCATCTCCAGGATGTCTGTATTGGTCCGGAACCCAAATTCTTCAGAAAGAACACTACCATATCGCAAACGGGCGCTGTTGGTCCATTTAATCTCCGATTCTACATTCCGGTACTCGGCACTCCCTCTCAGGTCAAGCAAACTGGAAAGGGCGCTCTGGCCACCCCTGGCCCAGTTAGAAAGGTAATTCTGATTCAGGGTAAATGCGCTGGACAGACCATATCGCCATGTTCCGGGAATTTCCTCCAATGGTCGCAGCCCGACCAGTGAACGCTCAGGCTCCACAGTGGTAATGGGAATATCATCAGCGGCAAGCTTTCCCATCCTTTCCACATGAATATCATCCTCAAGTATTAGCTGAAGTTCATGTTTGGACGGATTGCCCAACCAAATTGTAATGGAGTCATTTTCCTGGTTTTTGACCCAAAACCTTTCCAGGTCATCGGGTTCTGTTGTGAGCCAAAAAGGCCTGCTGTCGCCCATGGCATCTTTAATATGCAGGGGTATCGAGTCGCGACGGTCTGTATATTCAAGTAGTTCTTCGATAGCCATCATGAGAGAATCAGGCATTTGTGTTCCGGGAACTACATAAAAAGGAGAATCTTCATCGGCAACAAATTCCTGATAGGTTTCTGAAACCACGATGCGCTCATAATCAGGCATAAAAAAAACCTCTTTACGGGAATCAGGTGGCAAAAACGGCGGCCGGACTTCCTGCCCGACTACCTTGTGCATCTGAATGTTCTTCGATTCAAGATACAGGCTATCAATAAAAACTTCAGTAATGGTATCACGAGCCTGCTTAATGGAATCGATCACCATTTCCACATCCGGAATGGTATCCAAACCCCATAAACCCAATGTATCAATCTTGTTTGTTACAATGGTCTTTTTCTCTATAAAAGGATCCTTTTCCAGGGCAAGGGTATCCACAATAAATGTCGAATCATTGAGCCAGCGCAAAGGAAGTGTATCATGCCTGGCCAATTCTTTCAGCTCAGGTCGTACAGACTCATAATCAAAACGATGTAACCTTTGGCCCACGCTATCAAAGGGCTCATTGTAATGATCAATCAACCGCTCCAAAGACAGATGGATGGTGTCGCCGGCTTCCCTCCATAAACTATCCCGTTTCAGCAAATTGACTATATATTCAGAAGCCGAGGTTGGCGTAAAGGTAATGGTGGGCCGGGAATTCGTTTCATTGTTATTTGATGCGAAATAATCAGGAGTTGCCCCTACAGCGAAAAGACAGGTGATTCCGCCTAGCAAAAGGATCAAAATAGCACGCATAGTAAGAAAAAAGATAATTGGTTTGCAGTAGCAAATTTAATGTAATAAGCGAAACGTTGCTACAACAAAAAGATTGTTCAGGCAAAGAGGTATAGTTCCCCTGCCTGAACCTTTTACCCTGAGGCAAAACAGCTCACCGAGCCCACTTATTATCAATGGCATACTTTCCGGGACCACTGTATAGCAGGCCAACAAAAACAACAAAACCTTTTAACGGATGCAGTACAGAGTTCAGGGGGTCTCCGTCAGCAATATGCATAATGGTGGCAATTAGCATGGTAAAGGCCAGAAGCAATGCCGCAGGACGCGTCAGTAATCCCACAACAAGCAGGATACCCCCCGCAAACTCAGAAATGGCAGCCATAAAACCCCAAAAGGCCGGTGCAAAACCCAGTCCAACAAGCCCCATGCTTTCACCAAGCCATGTCCAGGTATCCACGCCTCCGGTAATTTTAGGGTAACCATGAAGAATAAACATGATTCCAAAACCTACCCGAATAAGGAATACGGCGGTTTTCAGAGATTCATCCGAAGAGTTAAAAAGCTTACTTTTCATCGCGTTTTTGGTTTTAGTTCATATATAAACCTCTACCAGAAACGCATCCAACCGGTTAAATGTTCATTAAGACCTGATCATCAATGGATCAATGCCGGAGGGGCAATTTGGGGAAACCCGAAAAAATTCGTATACTTAGTAATTTCATCCAAACAATACTTCCATCATGAAAACAGTTGGCCTATTTTTGTTCTCAATACTGCTGACAATGGCCCTGCCACGTGAAAGTCAGGCACAGGTTTATGCCGGTGGCAACATTGGATTCCATTACAAGGACGGAACCTATCTTGATGTGGCCCCCCTGATCGGGTATCGCTACAATAAACTGGACATTGGCATCTCCCCTTTTCTGTCATACCGCGACAGGAGAAACCAGGACCCAAGGTATACCTACGGAAACCGTACATTTGCCCAAATTACCTTCATGCCCAATGTTTTTGTCCACGCAGAGTTTGATGTCAGCAACATTGAAAGGGCCGACGGCAGCCGCAAATGGATCAATGCCTTTCCCGTTGGCGGCGGTTACCGTTACAACCTGGGCGACAGGACCCAGGCTTATGGCATGGTTTTGTACGACCTGATGCTTGATAACGACAGCCCGGTTGAACAGCCCATCGTCCGCGGGGGTATCATTTACAGCTTCTGACGTGCAACCCTTCACAAAAACCCAACAAACCCCACAAACGGCAAACTTCCCATCCCGCAATTAATCATTGCAAGACAAGAAGGTTTACCGCGAAGTCCGAGGTATTTTAACCCGGTTACTTCATCCCAACTGGCGGTGAATCAATATTATGCAGCCCCGAACAAGCAGGCAAAGGGCTGCGGGTGGTCATTATTGCAGTACAAACCTGAACTGAAATTTGACTGTCTGATCATTAAATGCGGGGATTTCCAGCTCCGGAAGTGACTCCAGCATCCGGCGCCCCTCGGCAACCAGCACCCTGTGGCTTGATGACTCCCTTTGATCGGAATCGGTCAGGGCATTGGCCACAATGATCACCTCATCTGCTTCCACGTAGTTCCCGTCAGGCTTCTGTCCGGTCACTTCCCTGATAGCCCCGTCATTGCCTACACGGGCATACAATTCAACCACACCAACCTGGCCCGATTCGGCAGCCTCTCTGGGATACCTCATATTGGCCATGATGTACTGTTTCATTTCTTCCACCGAGGTGATGCCGGAAGCAGCATTTTCTGCATAC
>Ga0207421_10004577_pt1 | contig 15825 bp, 13 predicted proteins | sample SodLakKL_010_SED_4_FD_187542 | JGI IMG/M metagenome (GOLD analysis project Ga0207421, IMG submission 187542) | Alkaline sediment microbial communities from Lake Tanatar, Kulunda Steppe, Russia - 8KL_010_SED (SPAdes) (version 2) | ecosystem: Environmental > Aquatic > Non-marine Saline and...
TCAAAGTAATATACCATGAAAAGAAATACTCTTATCAAAACTACAAATAAAGACACCTTTCCTTATTTTAAAAAATTTCTCCTTTATCCTATTCTCTTTCAAAATAATATATCCTTCTTTTCGTGTAAAATTTTTTCTATTCTGGTTCCTGTATAATCCAAGTTTATACCTTCAATTCTTATAAATCAAGTTTTTTTTACTTATTTTTACTGGTTACTTAACTTTACGTTTCTAAAATTGTCATATGTTGCCGAATAAATCCACAATCTCCTATTACTCCCTGAACTTACGCAGGTAAGTTTCAAGCCCGTAAAAGAGCGATTCTGCCGCTTTTTCCCTGGTTTCTTCTTTTTCCAGCATCGCTTCTTCATCAGGGTTCGACACAAACCCGATTTCCACTAAGGCCGAGGGCATTTTTGTTTCCTTCAAGACCATGAAGCTCCTAGTTTTTACCCCGCGGTCTCTTAAACCGAGCGCGGAAATCATTTCGCGCTGCAGCTGCTGGGCCAGGAATTTACCGGCATCACCCTCATCGCTGTTGGAGCAATAATAGGTTTCTATACCGTTTGACTCGGGATCGCTGTAAGCGTTGGCATGAATACTGACGAAAACATCGGCATTTTCTTCATTGGCCAGCTCAACCCTTTTACTGTTGCTGACAGTTTGATCGCCGCTCCTGGTCATTTTCACCCTGGCCCCGGCTTCAATGAGCATTTCTTCCAGGTAAGTGGCCACAGCCAGAGTAACTTCTTTTTCCATCAGTCCGCTTTCCCCGACAGCCCCTGGATCAGCCCCGCCGTGTCCAGGATCAAGAATGATGTAGTTGCCTTCAAAGGGGTTTTCCGATAAGTCAACCGGCCTGACATAGTCACCGTGGACCCAGCCTTCTTTATCATCCGGGGTAATCACCTCTAACCATATTCCCTCATTGGCGGTAACTTCAAGCACAGTACCTCTAACCAAACGGTCTAAAACTTCGTAATCGGTGCTCGGCCCACTTCTCAAATTAAGAACGGTTATATCGGCAACATCGACAGCAACGTGTTCCCTGTCTTCAAGATCTTCGATTTTTTCTTCCCGGTCCTTCTCAGGTATCTCTCTTTCGGGATCTTCCGGATCTTCGGGCTCTTCCTCTTTCAGGCTTTCCACCTCGGTATTTGCTATCTGTTCCATAACGGCCAGGATATACAGGTGATAGTCCTCAGAAGGCGACCACCTTTCACTTAAATCCTCGACATAGATTACAGAGCCGGACCAGGACTGTGCAGCAGCCACGTTATAACGGTCGTGGGTATCGCCGATCGGGCTTAATCCCGTATAAGCGGCCATATGATTATAGTGGGCCCGAACACCTTCTTCGGGATCTTCAAATTTTTCATAGTTTTCCGGATCGTCTTCTTTAGCGTCACCTTTTAAAATCCCGGCATAGTTATGCCGGTCAGAAGGAACTTCATCGCTGTAATGGCCCAGGTTAGTTTCCAGGGCGGCCTGAGCAAAAAGCACTTCCGGCCGCATCCCAGTTTTTTCGGAGTACTCCCAGTAAAGCGGGACAAGCTCTAGCAATTCCTCTGCCGCATTATTTTCCTCTGCCCATTTCATCGCCTGTTCTTCCATGACACCTGCCGCACCGACAATCGGTGATCGCGAACCCGGGGGATCAAACTCCGCCAACAAATCTCCTAAGTCCATTCCGGGATTGCTGATGGTAGAGGCTCCCCCGGAAGTTGCCACTTTGTCGGAGTCCGGGGTTATAGAATTGATTTCTTTAGAAATCTCAAGTTTCTTGGCTTGATCACCGGTAATATATTCTTCTAAATCAAACCTCTCTCCTAAGGCAATCGCTTCGGCATAACGATCAAGCACATCCTTGTAATCAATATGTTCTCCGTCATGATTAACCAGGGCATACAATTCTTTCTCAGCATAATCCTCGTAAAAACCATTTGAATCACCTACGAGTTTCAAAGCATAGGCATCAAGTAGATCTTCGTAGTTGTATTCATAATAACTGCCCTGGTCGTTTGTAACGACAAATGCTTTCACGGCAGCTTCCACGGGTGAGGCAACCCAAAATAACAGGGCTAAAACCGCTGTTACAATCAGACTTGTTTTCTTCAAATAATCCAGCACCGGCGCACCTCCGGTCAATCAGCTTTATTCATTCCTACTTTGGACAGTAAGATCTTCTTTTAAAGCAGCTTCTTCCACGCTTTCATCGACTACCCCGTAAAACAGTTGCACATCTTCTAAGTACCTTATTTCCAGTCCCGGTATCACTACTATATATTCTTCCGGGTTGTCAGTTTGCAAAGAGATATAAACCAAGTTTTTACCATGCAACGACAACCGGTCTCTTTCTTCCTGGCTCGGAATCACAATGTCTAATGCAAAGTCTGGGATCGTTTCCCTTTCTTCATCGCCTTCACCGCCGGCAGCAACATCGCTATCCTCTTCTTCAACACCTTCATCGTCTGATTCAACTTCAGGTTCAGGCTCTTCTTCCGACTCCGCTTCTTCTGGAGGCTCCGGATCAGGTTCGGGATCGGGTTCAGGTTCGCTTTCTTCAATCCCCACATCAGCGGTATCCGCTGTAGTATAATGGGGATCACCATGTTCAAGCAAAGCTTTAAGCATTTCCGGGCTTGATATCTCGTGACCGTCAATAATTATACTTACTTCTCCGGTAAACTCGATTTCTTCAGGGATTTGTTCCAGGGTAGAACCGGCAGCATTCACCAGGACACTTTCAATCGTGCCGGCACCTTGCATGGTGATAGCCTCGTTTAAAACCAGGTAATCAATAATCACATCTTCCCCTGCACTGAAAACATTGTTCAGAGCATCCTTGGCTACATCTAATTCTTTAAAATATGACCCTTCGATCAATTCAAATTTACCGGCTTCAGAGGTCACCCTGAGCTGGTTGAAATTGCCTTCCAATTCCGAAACCCCGGAAGCCGAAATAAGGGCCTGATTTACTTCTGCGCGACCAAAAAGATAAGTAGTTCCTTGAAGGCGCATATTCTCAATCACCATACCATCCGGATATTCAAAAGTGCATCCGGAAGCATTGCTGTCTACTCGCAAATGCTCTATTTTCTCACTGTCTATGACTACTTTGGCATCCTGCACCGCTACTTTAATCGTTTCAAATTCTCCGCCGAGTTCAATTTTTTCATCGGTCTTAACCTCTACAGAGCGGATGCCGTCTGTTCCACCTGAAAGGTTTTCCACCACTCTTGTTCCTGTCTCCAGGCTGACCTGGTCGATAATTGTTTCACCGGAGGCGACCAAACGCACTCGCCCGTCAGGCCTGTTTACCTTGACTTCCGCAAAATCACAGTTGAGCATAAAAATAGATTTGACCCCGCCACCCTGGACCAGGACTGCTCCTTCCACGGTAACGTCGACCAAATCCACTTCCCCATCGCCAATACCGGAAGCTAGATGCAAATCACCTGTAATACGCACATCTTCCAGTCTCACGCCGGGAGAATCTATGGTATAGTCCCCGTCAATCACTTCGGTTCCGTCTTCATCAACCATATCTACACTGCTGGTGGCAAATACCTGGCGCAGTGAAGAAGCTACCCCAAAACTGTCCGTTAACACCAGAGCCAGTACAGTTGCAACCAGCACTACGGTGGCAAAGCCGACCAAGATAGTGGGATTAAGTTTGATTTTTTTTCTGCGCTTTTTTTTACGCCACATAGCCCTGCTCATCCAGGAAACCTCCTAACCCGACAGTCAGCCTAAAAAAAGAGATACGAATAAACCTGCTTCGTCAGCCAGGCTGCCTTAGCTTTGGATAAAGCCTTAGGCCCTATAGCTTTGCGCCCTCTGCCTTTCAACAGGTTTGCCCTTCTCGGTCAGGTTCGCCAAAGCACGTTTAAATTTATTAACACACAACAAATATTTCTAATTTTTCATAATAATATTATCAGCCCGTTTAGCATTTGTCAACATAATTAATGCAAATCCCCTCAAAATTTAAACATAACTGCTTGTGGCGAACATATTATTCTAAATCAAATACTCTAAATCCTGCCTGCATAATTAATTTTTTTCCATTATTACCGTTTATATTATAAGTTTTACAGCTGCACCCAAATCCTCCATATGTTACCCTAAAGAAATTAATAGGAAATTTAAATTCCCTGAAGAATTATTAATAAAACCGGGGAGTAAAAAACAAATCATGAAACGGAGGTTTTAAGCATGCATTACTGGCAGAAAAAGGGCGCTAAAAATACTGAGGCAACTGTGGATGCAGTTTGTAAGCGGGCAAAAGAACTGGGGATCAATCACGTGGTCGTGGCATCCAACAGTGGAGCGACGGCAGAGTTGTTCGCCGGGAAAGGGCTTGAAGTGGTATGTGTTACCCACCATGTAGGATTCAAGGGCCCCGGGGCAGATGAAATGGAGCTGGAAACCCGTAAAAAATTGCAGGAACAAGGGATTAAGGTACTAACTACAACCCACTTGCTTGCAGGAGTCGATCGGGCCTTGCGCTTTAAGTTCGAGGGGGTTTACCCGGCTGAAATTATATCAGCATCCTTGCGCATCTTCGGACAGGGAATTAAAGTAGGTGTCGAGGTAAGCGTGATGGCTTTGGATGCCGGCCTGATCCCCCATGGCGAAGAAATTATCGCTGTCGGTGGCACAGGTGGTGGCGCAGACGCTGCCTGTGTGCTTGTACCGGATCACTCCAACCAGTTTTTCAACACTACAATCAAGGAAATAATTTGCATGCCCAGGGAAAAGTAACAACCGAAGCAATTTAAGATTATAAAGGGGGCGGTTTCTGTAGTCCCCTTTTTTATTTAAAGTTAATTCTCTTCTTGATCAACCTTAAAAACTTTTAATAAAACCCGGCATTTACTCTTAATGCATAATATACTGGGCAAGCTTTATTTCATTTCGTCAATCATCTCCACAATGCGTTCGTGGTATGAATCAGAAGGGGCCCACTTACCGCTTAAATCCTCAACTGTTTCCACCTTTCCGGCCCAGGACATCCGGGTAGCAGAGTCATAGCGGTCGTGGGTTTCACCAACCGGAGAAATTCCGACATAGGCACCCATATGGTTAAAATGAGCTCTGACCCCGTCTTCAGGAGAGGCAAATTCTTCATGGTCTTCGGGCTCGTCACCATTAACCCCGCCTTTTTTGATACCTGCCCAGTTATTGTACTCCGCCGGAACAATTCCGCCAAAACGCCCAAACCCGGTTTCGTACGCCGCCTGGGCATAAAGTACTTCCGGGCGAATCCCGGTCTTTTCACCAAACTCCCAGTAATAAGGGGCAGCATCTACATATCTTTGATGAGCATTGTTGGATTGGGCCCAGCTTACAGCCTCATCCAAGCTGACTTCAGCCTGCCCCAGGATCTGAGTTTCTTCACCGGATGATCCCGGTTCCGAATCATCTTCATTTTTATTTTCTTCTTCTTTATCTTCCCCTTCTTTCTCCTCCTCTTCTATTTCCTCTTCTTTATTTTCTTTCTCTTCGTTACTTCCTTCATCATCAGATTCTTCATCCCGGCTGCTTTCTTCTTCCCGTTCCTCCTCTTTGTCATTATCATTCTTTTCTTTTTCATTACCAGATCTTTCATCTAACCCCAATTCCTCATCTTTTTCCTCTTTTATATCACCTTCTGGACCTGCATCACCGGCCGGGATTTCTCCACCGGAGGGGGAAACCGTCTCAATATTCCCCGGTAATTCGGCCTGCCTGGCATTACCGTTACCAGCATACTGTAGCAAATCAAACTTATCGCCGTTGCTTAAAGATCCGGCATAATAATCGAGAATATCTTTGTAATCAAAATAGCCGTGCCCGGATATTTTAAGGGCGACAACCTCTTTTGCTGCAAACTCTTCGTAGAGCGCTCCTTCTTTGCCCATCAACTTCAGGGCGTAAGAGTCTAGAAGCTCTTCATAAGAAAATTTGCTGTAAACACCATCATCAGCCTTAACAATAAATTCTTCCACAGCCGCCCTGGCGGGTATGCTTAAAAATAAAAGCAGGATCAGCGAGGCAAAGAAAACATAGACTTTGTTCTTCCAGGCTGAAACTAGACCGGAAAACACTGCGGGAAAAAAGAAGTTACCATTTAATAAAAAATCATTTTTTGTCACAAAAAAGTCCCTCCTTCATGAGGGACCGACAAAGGTAAAACAAAACCAGTTTCGGCAGTCAGGCTATCGTAGCTCATAAACTGAGCCTTAGACCCTGAACTTTGCGTCCCTGCCTTTCGACAGGTTTGCCTTTGTCGGTCAGGTTTTTTTGCCTGGAAACGGCCTTTTCATAAGCCAGTTCCAGGCCAAAGCAACTTTTAACCTCCACTTTTGAATAAAAAAACCCTGCTTCGGCAGCCAGGCTGTCCTAGCTCTTTAGTTGAGCCGTAGACCCTTTAGCTTTGCGCCCCTGTTTTTCAACAGGTTTGCCTTTATCGTCCAGGTTTTTCCGGTAGCCCCGGAAGCTAACTCAACCGGGTGCCATAATTATACAGCCATCTACATCTATATATATTTTAAATTATTCCTACTCTTTTGTCAACAAAATGAGTCCATTTTTTTAAGCATTTTGCCAAAATATCCTGCCAGGAGCCAATCAGGCTAATTTATTAAAAACCTGGGCAAAATATTGCATGAACGCACAACCGGTGACCCACTTACAACCTAATTAGATTTCTTTGTCAGCCAACTCCAGGCACCGGTCTACCGCCTCCAGGCCAAATTTTAGCTCTTCTTCGTTAATTGAAAGCGGCGGGGCAATAAACAGGTTATTCCAGCGCAGATAAACATAAACGCCCTTTTCACGAAGGCACTCCTTGACCCGGCCCATGATCCCCGGATCCGGCCCGTTCCAGGGAGCCAGGGGGTCTCTGGTCTCCCGGTTTTTTACCAGTTCAATCGCTGAAAAAAGCCCGATTGAGCGCACATCACCGATGGCTGGATGATTATCTTTTAGTTCCTGCAAGCCGCTTGAAAGCTTTTCTCCCATCTGCTTTGCATTACCAAGGATATTTTCTTCTTCAAATACTTCGATGGTGGCTATGCCGGCGGCACAGGCCAGGGGATGCCCGCTGTAAGTGAGTCCGTACATGAACATTTTATCCTCGTAATAATCGGCAATTTTTTGGTTGACCACGATTGCTCCCAGGGGGACGTACCCTTGAGTAATTCCCTTGGCCATGGTAATCACATCAGGGACTACATTCCAGTTATCCACACCAAACCATTCACCGGTGCGACCCCAGCCCGACATAACCTCATCGGCTACCAGCAGCACGCCAAATTCATTACAAATTTCTCTTAAGCGGGGCAGGTATTCTTTCGGAGGGATAAAGACACCATTTGTTCCGGTTACCGGTTCGACAAAAACAGCAGCTATACTTTCAGGTCCTTCATAAAGCATCATTTCCCGGACATGTTCGGCGCATTCCAGCTTGCAACCCGGGTAACTCTGGCCGAAACTGCAGCGGTAGCAGTACGGGTCGAAGAAACGGACTACACCGGGCATGAGCGGTTCCGCTGAGATCCTCCTGGGATCGCCGCTTATACTGAGCCCGCCTAGAGTGGAGCCATGGTAGGATCGGTAGCGGCTCATCACTTTATAGCGCCCGGTTACCTGGCGAACCAGGTTAATGGCATTATCGTTCGATTCTCCACCGCCTAAAGTAAAAAATACTTTGTTTAAGTCTCCCGGGGTGTACCGGATAACTTTTTCAGCCAGTTTCGCCCGGGGTTCACTGCCAAAATTAGGAGCGATAAAGCAAAGCTTTTCTGCCTGCTCTTTAATCGCTTCCACCACTTTCGGGTGCTGGTGTCCGATATTGGTGTTCACCCACTGCGAGGAAAAGTCCAGGTATTTTTTTCCTTCCCGGTTCCAGAACCAGCAGCCTTCCCCACCGGTAATTTCATCGTAAGGCATCGTCCCCTGGACCGACCAGGGGCGCAAAACATACTTCCTTTCCAGTTTTTCAGCTCCAGACACTAGAGGCACCTCCTGCAAAAATACAGTTCCTTCGTGAATATACTACTTTCTTGAAGTTAAATTTCTGTTTTTTAGGTGTTTTCACCTTCTTTTTTTTTGCAAAAAGCCGGTAGTTTAAATTTGTAAGTCAGGCTTTTGCTTCTATTTAGGGCACAGGGAGGCAGGTAAAATAATCCAATAATTTTTTTAAAAAAAATATTAAAAAAACTATTGACATAACAGGCAGACCATGCTATTATAATTTCACCAGGTTCCGAGAGGCTCAAGGCAAGCCGGGTCTGGTTCAAGAGGAGAAACCGGTGGAAGAAAAAGGCGAAAGCCTTGATTGAAAAACCGGCAGTATCCAGGAGAACCAGGCAGCTGCAAGGGACGGCAGCAGAAAGGTAAAGTTCAGGGTAAAACCGAACTTAACCGGGAAGCGCCGGAAAAACCGCAGCGCAGAGTCTGAAGAAACTGGCCGGAGGTTGGAAAGTCGCCTGTAGAGGTGACGGAACAACCGTAGAGGGTCGGTAGAAGTCAGGTTCTGCAGGCAAAACCGCAGGTCTGTTGGAACCTGGTTCTTTTATGTACTTTTTTTGTGTCTGCTCAGGCCTTGCTGCATTTTAGACCGGTGCCGTCTCTTCGCGGCCTTCAGGAAAGTAAGCCTTCGCACCTGTTTGGTTAGCATTGGACCGAATACGCTTTGGCCACCGAACATGCCTTTGCAAGTCTAGCGAGTTAAGATAATTAGTAAACAGAGGTCTACTGGGGACGATTAAACTCAGCGATAAACTGCAGGTTTCGATAATTCTCATTGTAATCAAGGCCATAACCGACCACAAATATATTGGGAATATCAAAACCCTTGTAGTCAACGGGCACATCCACGATGCGCCGCGCTTCCACATTCAAGAGAGTACAAACCTTAAGGCCGGCAGGGTTCCTGGTTTTTATGTTGCGCAGCAAATAACCGAGGCTCAAACCTGTGTCGACTATATCTTCAACGATAAGCACATGCTTACCGCTGACGCTTAAGTCTAAATCCTTGGTGATCCTGACCACCCCGGTGGAATCGGTCTGTTCGCTGTAATGGGAAATACTGATAAAATCTATGGCAAAAGGAATCTGCATTTTACGGGTCAAATCAACTAAAAAATAGGTGCTGCCACGCAGGACACCGACCATAATCAAATCCTTGTCTGCATAGTCTTCAGAAATATTTTTGCCCAGCTCATTAATTTTTTCTTCGATCTGTTCCCGGGTGAAAATTATTTTTAGCTGGTCTTCCCCGTAAAACTTTTGATCGCTCAAGTTTCCTCTCCTTCATCTTCATAATCATCCCGGCGATCATCCTGCTCCTGATCGATGCTGTGTTTTTTAAGCAGGCTTTCAAAGCCCCGTTTATCAATCAACTTGACATTGATATGAGGGTATAGCTCGTTCATGCGCCTAATTTTACGGTTCTTTTTCCAGGCCTGTTTCGGCTTCTGGGTGGTCAGCTCTATAAAAAGGGCCTGGTCGGGCAAATAAAAATCGGGGGAAAAAGCTTCCACCACGTTGCCTTCACTATCCCACTCCAGGAGGAATGTCCGCGGCTCATATTCCCAGCGGATCCGGTAAAAATCAAGCATATGAGCGAATTCCTCCTCACTGGAGTGCATAAAATGCTCTGTTTCGTTCTCGGCAGGGGTGGCAAAGACGCTGTCTTCGATTTCAGGTTTCGGAGGAGCATCTTTAATTTCCCGTGGTTCGGCATGAATGCGGTACGCTCCGACAATGATGTCAGCTACATCTTCTAATTCCATTATCTCTGTATTGAGAACCAGGTTATAAAGGCGCAGGTTGTTCCAGTTAACATCGAAAACCTGACGGTAGTAGCGGATCATGTTGCGATCTTTTTCCTTGACCAGTTTGACTGCCGTATCGGAATTGAGATCGTATGTTTTCATCACCCGCTGAACGCGCCTGGTAAATTGCGCAATAATCCTTACATGTAAGGCCGGGGGGTAATCCTTAAACAAGATCGAACCACCACGACCTAAAATCACCAGGTCGTTGCGGATAGCCAGGTCGTAAATATATTCATGGGTTGCCTCGATATAACTGCGGGCGGCTTCGTCTTGTTCTAAGTCAAGATCTTCAAGACCTTCCCCGGGCGGTTCGATGCCGTGTTCGGCCAGCCCCCGGGCAATCGAATCTTTGTTAATTAGAAGAAACCCCGTTTTTTGAGACACAAGGCGGGCTACAGCCTCACCTCCGCTGCCGAACTCACGCGAAATTGTGATTATGCTCAAAAAACAACCCCCGTAATTTTATTTAAGGAAGCCGCTGATGATCGCCTCTTCCGCTTCTTCTTCGGTAAGGCCCAGGGCCATCAGTTTAGTCAGCTGTTCCCCGGCAATTTTACCAATAGCTGCTTCGTGGACCAGTTCAGCCTCGGCATTTTCTGCCCAAATTTCAGGAACCGAGCGTACTGTAGCATGGTCCATAATGATTGAGTCACACTCCACATGCCCGCGTCCGGGACCGTGGGCCAAAAGGCGGGGGTAAAAACTCTGTCTGGAATTGTCCTGGGCTACAGAACGGGAAATAATGCGAGCAGTGCTCTCCTCACCCATCAGTTTAACCACCACGTCGGAGTTTGCCGATTGTTCGCCGTGGGTAAGCAGGCGTTCATACATCACCAGGCGTCCACCAGCTTTTACTTCAGCCTCTGTAACTCTCGAGGTTTTGTCGACCCCCCTGATCTGGACCAGTTCCAGTTCAGCATAACCCCCTTCTTCAACATACAGGACGGTCTTGGGATTAAGCACCCGTTCCCCGCTATCTTCGCCCTCACCAAAATGCTTTTCGGTATAAACTAAGCGGGCCCCTTTACGCACATATATTTCATGGACCCCATCGTGCTGACTCTTTCCGGAGCCGGGGTTATGGATACCGCAGCCGGCAACCAGGGTTATATTTGCCCCCGACCCAATATCGATATGATTGTAAACCAGGTCTGATAGTTCATTCTCGGTAAGAATTACCGGGATGTGGACAGTTCCTTCCTTTCCCTCGGCGACCACTACATCAATGCCGGGTTGATCTTTTTTCGGGGTTATTTCAATGCCCTCTAAAGAGCGACGTTCAATACCTTTGCCGTCTTTGCGGATATTAAATGCCCCGGGCGGTTCACCGTGCAGATCGGCCACTTCTTCTAAAAGTTTTTTATCGAGGGCAGTCAGCATAGATTTCTCCCTCCTGTTGGCAATTGTAACGGCAAGAACACTCCGCGCTTGCTTTGATCCGGGGCCAAATTTCATCTCTGCTGCCGCGCATACTGACAGTGCCATCTTCAATAAGGATAATTTCATCTACCATATTTAAGATTTTCTCCTGGTGCGAGATGACCACGGTGGAAGTATCTTCGCGGTGGGTTCCCCCGATTACATTGATTAATTGTTCAAAGCTCCACAGATCAATGCCTGCTTCCGGTTCGTCAAAAATACGCATCTTTGGATTTTGGGCCAGCAGGGTGGCAATTTCAATACGCTTGATTTCCCCGCCGGACAAGCTGTTATCCAAAGTTCGCTCCAGGTATTCGTCCGGGCAGAGCCCAATATCGCGGAGCACCTGGCAATTTACGCTGTCTGAGTATTTCATGGCCATTTCCAGCATGTCTTTGACCGGCATTCCCTTAAACCGGGGTGGATGCTGAAAAGCATAACCGATGCCTTTCCTGGCCCGCTCAGATATGCCAAGCTCGCTGATATCTTCCCCGTTATAAAGGACCCGGCCGGATGTGTGCCTGTAAATTCCCATGGCCACCCGGACTACCGAGGACTTTCCGCTGCCGTTAGGCCCGGTTATCGCATACATCTTGCCGGCCTCGAAGTTTAAGTTGATATCATGTAAGATTGGGATTTTCTTCTCTTCTGACTGGAACTCAAGGTTTATATTCTCCAGGGATAGCAAATTAAGCTGATTCTCCTTTCGCCGGCCTAAGCTTCCTTTTCCTGATTGATCACCGGCATCAGTGTTTTTGGGTATCTCTAACTTATAATTTAATAATTCGACAGGAGCCGGTTTATTCCTGCCCACGGCCTTGTAATGGATAGGTAATTACAAAGCTTAGCTCCTTTAAAAAATTTTTTTCGAAAATGTGGTGCCTGTGTACACAAAAACTGTTGACAAACCGGATCACCACCCCTATAATTTAATGTAGTAACAGTGACTACATTAGGGCGTGATTGCAATGAAGAAAAACTATATCGGCATCCGCGAAGCAAGAATAAATTTAAGCAAATTGATCCGGGACGTCCGCAGCGGGATGGAAATAATCATCACCGACCGGGGAACACCCGTTGCCAAGCTGGTTCCGGCAGAGAGAAAAACCCTTTCCTTAGAAGAAAGGATCAGAAACTATGAAAGCTGCGGGCTAATCGAGGTTTGCTCACAAGACGGGAAACAGGAACCGGAAGAACCGATTGAACTACCGGAAGAATATGCCCAAAAGTTTATCAAGGAGGAGCGCAATAATGAATGAGCGGATGGCGGTAATTTACTGGGACTCATCCGCCCTCCTGTCGTACCTGTTCAAGGACAAGCACAGCGAGCTGGTCAAGGAAAAAGCACAACAAAGGGGAGTTCATCTTTTAACCACCCTGACCATCGCTGAAGCCTATACGGTGATCAACCGGATCCAGAGGGAAAACCTGCTGCCGGAAATGCTGATCGAATCAATCTTTGATCTACTCGAATCCGGTCCGTGGAGCAGGTTAAATATAGTGCCTGATAACATGGCCCTGCGGCAATTGGCCCGGAAATGGCCACTACATGGATCGGGCCTGTGGCACCTGGCCACGGCAAAAACCCTGCAGCGGGAGTTTCCCGAACTAATGATCCTCACCCTGGACCGAGAACTGGCCCGGGCATCTAAAGGAGAAAAGCTAAGGCTTTGCCTGAGAATACAATAACCAATGAAAGGGGATTAAAAAAATGAAAATGTGGCGTTGTGAAGTGTGCGGTTACCTGCACGAAGGAGAAGAACCCCCTGATATTTGCCCAAAGTGCGGGGCACCGAAAGAAAAGTTCGAGCTGTTAGACGAGGAAGAAGCAGAAATGATGCGCGATGCCCTGGCCACCAGGGAAAAGTACAACCAGATATATGAACACTTAGAAGCAGTTAACCGCATTGCCCAGGAAGGAATCGACTTAAATTTAGATGACGGTTGTAACCAAATTTTTAGCCAAACCCAGAAAGATATCGAGGCAGTGCACAAAAAAATCAAGGAAGAGCTGGCCGGTCACGCAGCAGATTGCGTCTGGGTAAAAGTGGCCAGCGACGGGTTGATGGAATAAAAATGCCGGCCCACTTGAGCGGGCCAGAGCAGGTAAGAATATAAAAGTTTTACAGGCAAATTTAAAAGCTTGGGGCAAACCCGAATAAAATCGAATTTAATTTTGCCGGTTAAAGTGCCGGCGGGTTGCCCCGGATATCGCTTAAACAAATAACCCAAAATACGAAAGGAAATGAGGTGAATATCTATGGGTAAAGCGATAGGTATTGATCTAGGAACAACATTTTCCGCAATGGCCTCAATAGAAGGCGGCAAGGCGGAAATCATCACCAACGCTGAGGGGACCAGAACCACTCCCTCGGTAGTTGCCTTTAAGAAAGATAGTGGAGAAAGGTTGCTCGGGCAGGTGGCCCGCAGACAGGCTGCCTTGAACCCGGAAAGGACACTTTTTTCAGTAAAGCGCTTTATCGGGCGCAATTATGATGAAGTTGAAGCTGAAATGAAAAATGTTCCGTACCAGGTAGTTCCAGGCCCGAACAACGCGGTGCGCTTTAAGATCGACGATAAGGAATTCGCCCCGGAAGAAGTATCGGCCATGATCTTAAGAAAAATGGTCGACGATGCTTCCGCCCACTTAGGCGAAAAGATTACCGATGCCGTAATCACGGTACCGGCATACTTTAACGACGCGCAGCGCCAGGCCACCAAGGACGCCGGCAAAATTGCCGGGCTGAACGTGCAGCGGATCATCAACGAACCGACTGCCGCTTCGATGGCCTACGGGCTCGATAAGAAGGAAAATGAAACAATCCTGGTATTTGACTTGGGAGGCGGCACATTTGATGTGTCGATCTTAGAAGTCGGCGAAGGAGTCTTTGAAGTCAAGTCTACCCACGGTGATACCCACTTAGGTGGCGACAACTTTGACAAAGCGATCGTCGATCATTTAGCTGACGAGTTCAAAAAAGACCAGGGGATTGATTTACGCGAAGACAGGCAGGCCCTGCAGCGCTTGATCGAGGCTGCCGAAAAGGCTAAAATCGAGCTCTCCTCCACCATGGAGACTCAGATCAGCGTGCCTTTCATCACCGCCGATGCCGGCGGGCCGAAACACCTCGACATGAAACTGACCAGGGCCAAGTTCGAAGATCTGACTCATCACCTGATCGAAAGGACCCGTCAGCCAATCAAGGATGCGTTAAGCGACGCCAAGCTGAGCGAAAAAGATATTAATGAAGTTATCCTGGTTGGCGGTTCGACACGCATCCCGGCGGTACAAAAGCTGGTTAAGGACATGATCGGCAAGGATCCGAACCAGAGCGTAAACCCTGATGAGGTTGTCGCTTTGGGCGCAGCTATCCAGGCCGGAGTGCTCGGCGGTGAAATGGATGACGTGGTTCTGCTTGACGTCACTCCGCTGTCTTTAGGTGTTGAAACCCTGGGCGGCGTGATGACCAAAATCATCGAGCGTAACACTACCATCCCGACCCGGCACAGCGAAGTCTTCTCAACCGCTGAAGATAACCAACCGGCAGTGGACATCCACGTCCTGCAGGGTGAGCGCGAACTGGCCAAAGATAACCGTTCACTCGGTCAGTTTAAGCTCGAAGGGATCCCGCCTGCTCCGCGCGGCGTGCCGCAGATCGAAGTCACCTTTGACATCGACGCCAACGGCATCTTAAACGTCAGCGCCAAGGATAAGGGCACCGGCAAAGAACAATCGATCACGATCAGCGGTTCGACCAACCTTGAGGAAGGCGAAATCGAAAGAATGGTCGACGAAGCCGAAAAATACAGCGAAGAAGACAAGAGACGGCGCCAGGAGATCGAGGAACGCAACCAGGCGGACAGCCTGGCCTACCAGGTCGAACGCCAGCTCTCCGAGCTCGGCGACAGCATAGAGGCCGGTGAAAAAGAGCGCATCGAAAAACTAATTAACGACTTAAGGGAAGCAGTCAAAAACGAAGAACCGATCGATAAAGTCCGCAACCTGCACAGCGAGCTGCAGCAAGCCGCCCACTCCCTGTCGGAAACTGCCTACCAGAAGACGGCATCCGGCAGTGAAGGAGGCGAACAGCAGTCAAGCGGCGGCTCGGACTCGGACACCGGCGGCGCAGATGAAGATGTCGTCGACGCCGACTACGAAGAACAGTAAACCGTAACCGTTAGTTGTAAACGGTTAGGGGTTCATGAGCAGGGCCGGTTCTTAAAAGTTTCCCGGCCCTGCTTTTAAGAACCTTTAAGTTGGAGGTATGGATATGAAAAAAAGGAACATGGGTGAAGATAACGATAACAAAAATAAGGAAACAAATAAAAAGATGAACGAAGAAGAAACCAAAAAGTCTAAAGGATCGGGTAACAAAGCTGCTCAAAAAGGGCAGGAAAAGCAAAGAGAAGAAGAGCCGTACTGGTTTGAAGAAAAGCCAGATCCCGAAGAAGAAATCGAAATCCTGCGCCGGGAACTGGAAGAAGAAAGAGAGAAACATACCCGTACCCGGGCAGATTTAGATAATTTACGCAAACGCATGGAGCGGGAAATCGAGAATAAAAAACTCCATGCCAA
>Ga0207421_10004579_pt1 | contig 15822 bp, 16 predicted proteins | sample SodLakKL_010_SED_4_FD_187542 | JGI IMG/M metagenome (GOLD analysis project Ga0207421, IMG submission 187542) | Alkaline sediment microbial communities from Lake Tanatar, Kulunda Steppe, Russia - 8KL_010_SED (SPAdes) (version 2) | ecosystem: Environmental > Aquatic > Non-marine Saline and...
AAGATATGAAACGCAGGAGATACCCAAAAAATGGAAAGGGTGTAAAAACCTTCCAACAAATCGCAGGAACTGAGATTGGCCGTGCATTACTGACCCGCAATATGGGTTACCAGTACGGAACCGATCGCAACATCTATTCTGCGCTCGGTTATCCGGCCACCAGGGCCTTAACTTTTGAAAGTTATTATGCCCGTTACCAGCGTCAGGATATTGCGAAAGCCGTTATTGATAAGCCGGTTGATTACACCTGGAAAGGTCGACTGGACATTGAAGAACCCCAGGTTGAAGACGATACCCAGTTGACTGGGGCATGGAGAGGTTTAGAAGAAGAACTTGGTTTGAAAGGGATTTTCTCAGAGGTGGACAAGTTGACAGGTATAGGCCGATTTGGGGTTCTTCTCCTGGGTCTTGATGATGTTAAGAGTAGAGACGGTTGGAGGGAACCTGCAGAGGATGCAAGAAGACTTCTGTATGTGAAACCCCTCGCGGAAGGGAACGTTGAATTGAAGGATTGGGAAAAGAACCCGTCCGATCCACGTTACGGGATGCCTCGGTTTTATTCCATAACGGTGGGGACGCCTGGTGAACAAGGCACTATGCAAATTGATGTTCACCACAGTCGCGTTATCCATATTACCGATGGGTTGGGTTCTGGGGTGTACGGGACACCGCGGTTGCAGAGCGTTTACAACCGCTTGATGGATTTGGAAAAGATTGTTGGTGGTGATGCTGAGATGTTCTGGCGCGGAGCCCGCCCCGGGTATAATTACAGTTTGGATCCTGAGTATAAGATGGGGGATGATGAGGAAGAGACGCTTCAAACAAGGATTCAAGAGTATGAGCATAACTTGAGAAGGTTCATTGTATCACAAGGCGCCAGCATCAATTCCTTAGCCCAACAGGTAGCTGATCCATCTAACCACGTGGATGTCCAAATCCAAATGATCAGTTCAGTGAAAGGCATCCCCAAACGGATCTTAACAGGTTCGGAACGCGGTGAGCTTGCCTCCAGCCAGGATCAGGAGGAATGGTTGAGCACGATAGCAGCCAGGCGGGACGAGTTCGCAAGCCGGAAGATAGTTAGGCCGTTCGTTAACCGGTGTATTGAGCTTGGAATATTACCGCCCCCGCAGGATGAGCGTGAAGGCTACACCGTCAGATGGGAGGACTTGTTTGCCAAGAGCGAAAAGGACAAGGCCGAGATAGGTAAGACGCGGGCGGATGCGCTGAAGGATTACGCAGGCGAGGCGGCCGCTCAAGTTATAATGCCGCCCCGGGCGTTTTATGAGATGGTTATGGGCTTCAGTCCTGATGAGGTTGATCGGATTGAAGAGTTAGTCGGGGCTCAGGTACGCGAAGAAGAAAATGATTTTGAAGACGAGGAAGAATGATATGCAATTGCGCACATAAGAGTGATATTGTGACGTTCCAACAGGCCGAACGTTATGACCCGACTCGCACGGTTACGGCGCGGAATGAATTCGCAAGAGAGATGAGCAAGAGGTTCCGTAGATTGAGGGGAATGATCCGCGAGGCGATTGTGGAGCGTGATGTGTTTGGGTTGCAGGCCTATGGACTTCCAGCAAGAGAGGCGTTTGACTTCCCTCGCGACAGCCGCAAGGTGGCGGCCTTCATGGAGTGGTTGAGACAACAGCAAGTGGATCAAATATTAGAGGTCACCGATATTCAGCAGGTGGGCGAAGGAGTTGATCGAGCCTGGACGAATAAATACATACAACGGAATTATGAAACTGGAGTTAAGCGTGCATCAACCGAAATGAGAAAGGCCGGGATCGACGTTCCTACCATGGAGCAGAGAGGAGGCGTTGATGCCGTTATGGGAGGAGCTGTCCATGCCGATCGCGTTGGGTTGCTTTACACCCGGGCGTTCGAAGAGTTGAAGGGCATAACTGAGGCGATGGATCAGCAGATTTCTCGGGTGTTGAGCGAAGGGATGGCTGAAGGACAGCACCCGCGTACGGTTGCGAGAAGGATTAATGCTACCATCAGCGGAAAAAAGATGGGTGAGTTAGGAATAACAGACACGGTTGGAAGGTTCATCCCAGCCGAAAGGCGGGCGCGTATGATGGCTCGGACGGAAATGATTCGCGCACACCATATTGGGATGGTTCAAGAGTATAAGAATTGGGAGATTGAGGACGTGCGTGTTAGAGCCGAATGGCGGACGGCCGGCGATCGAAGGGTTTGTGAGGAGTGCGCCGCGTTGGAGAGCAGAACGTTCACATTGAAGGAGATTGAGAACATGATCCCTTACCACCCGGAATGCAGGTGCGTGGCATTGCCGAAAAGGCCTCAAGACGCGCGCTTGGGTGTTCAGCCAGAGATAGTAGAAATGAGATAAAAACGATAGGCAGATGGAAAAGAAATTGAGAATACATACTGAAACAGGTCAACGTTACCAAGTGCGTTATGAAACCCTTCAAGGCAGAAACCACTTGGTTGTGCCTGTGGTAATGATGGTGGAGGGCGTTCATGCAGGAAGCCGCGGGCCGGTTCTGCACCTGGCTGAGGAGTTTGAGAGCTTCACTCCAGCGTGGAACGGCATCCCGGTTACAATCGACCATCCCAAAAGGGACGGTCAATTCGTTTCGGCGAACGATCCTGAAATGATTGAGACTTCCACCGTCGGGCGAGTGTTCAACACCCACGTCGATGGAGAGAAACTCAAGGCCGAGGCCTGGCTGGATCAGGAGAAACTGAAGGAGGTTTCGCCTGAGGCCTTGTCACATATTGATGGAGGCAAGGAGTTGGACGTGAGTGTTGGTGTATTCACTGAGGATGATAATACTCCCGGCAATTGGAACGGAGAGGCTTATGAATCAATAGCAAGAAATTATCGACCCGACCATCTTGCCTTATTGCCGGGAGGCGTCGGAGCCTGCTCCTGGGAAGATGGTTGTGGTGTTAGAGCTAATGAAAAGAATGAAGGAGGAACTGATGTGAAACAAGATGTATTCAAAAACAAGGAGGATCTTGTGGCCTTTGCAACAGGTTACAAGGAGCTGATAGATCGAGCCCGTCAGAAGTTGGATGCTATGGATACGAACACCCGGGTCCACTTGTTGGAAGAGGTGTTCGAGGATCATTTGATCTATCGCGTGGCAACCGCCGAAGGCGAGGAGAGCTTCTATCGGCGAGAGTACTCAATCAACGAGGATGGCTCCATAGAACTCGAAGGCGAGCCGCAACCTGTTGAGAAGAGGACAGAATTTGTTGCGCTGTCCGATGGACAAAAAGAAGAAAAACAAATGTTTAACTTGAAAAAATTTTTTGGAATGGGTAAAAAGAAAGATGAAACAGTTAGCACCTGTGTCGAAAATAAGGTGCAGGAGCTAATCGACCATGAGGGCACTCGTTTCACCGACGATGACCGCGAATGGTTGGAAGGACTCGGCGATGTTGAGGTGTTGGAGCGTCTGTTCCCTGCAAAGAAGCAGGAGGAGGATGAGCCAGCCGCCAACAGCGACGAGGGAGGAAAGGAAGACAACCGCAAGGTTACCAAGGAGGAAGCCATGGAGGCTCTTCAGGGGTTGTCTCAGGATGAGTTCATGAAGTTCTTGCCCAAGGAGGTGAGAGAACAGATTGAGCATGGGTTGAGCATCCATCGCGCCGAGCGCGAGAAGAAAATCGACCACATCATGAACAACACCCCGGAAGGCACCTGGGAGCGGAAGACCTTGGAAGCCATGGAAACTAAGACGTTGGAAAGCCTTGCCGCTTCGGTGAAGCCCAAGGCGGATTATTCGCTTAATTCCGCAAGCAACGAAGCTGGCTCGGAGCCTGAGGAGAAGTTGCTTCCCTTGGGTGTTAAGGAGAAGAAAGAAGAGAAATAATTGTTGAACCTTTTTAAACGAGAAGATTATGTCTAAGAAGACTATTAAATTGAAGAAGTATGTCGACAACGTGGAGGAGCGAAAATCAGCAACCGGCCAGGATGATATTAAGCCGGGAATGCTGTTGGAGCTTGACTCTGATGGCGACGTAAAGAAGCACGATGACGAGGATGGCAATGCCGCTCCGCTGTTCGCTCTTGAGGACGAACTCCAGGGCAAAGGCATCGAGGAAACCTACGATGCGGAGGAGTCTGTGTTCGTTTGGGTGTGCGTGCCTGGTGAGCAGGTGTATGCCATATTGAAGGATGGAGAGAACGTCAATGCTGGGGCCTACTTGGCGTCGAAAGGCGACGGCACTCTGAAGGAGTGGGGTGAACCCGGCAGTGCCGGAGAGGTCGCATCCCGCTCGGTTGTGGCGCAGGCGCTTGAGAGCGTCCATGCGGACGACGAAGACACAAGGATCAAAGTTCGTGCGCTGTAAAAAATGAATGTTGAATTGTAAAAATGGAGAAGACAATGAATGTTAATATTGATTATGTAGGAAAGGAAGCCAGTAAGGGTTCTGTAGCGCAGCACCTCGTCGCCAATTCCAAGCTTGAGCCCGGTCGAATGAGGCCGTGGATCGGCAAGGATGGCGGTGTGTACGTAACCGTCCACACCGGGGGTGATCGCAAGGATCCTGCTAATTACAAAAGCGTTCCCGTAATGGCGAACGGCACGTTGAGGCGTGACGAATGGAAGCAGCTGGATGAAGCGGTTCATCAGGTTGCTGAACAAAGGTTGGTTGGGTTTCAGGATCTAACCGATCGCGGGTTGACTTACAACCTGGGCAATGCCATGGGCACCACGGTTCTTGAGCATCACAAAATGTCAGATGCCCTTGAGGCAGAGCTGAGCATGGATGCCGTAACCCGTACCCAGGGCGATAGGGTGGAATTCTCAACCGAATATCTGCCCATTCCGATCGTTCATTGCGATTATGAAATTAATGAGAGAGTTCTTGAGGCTTCTCGCAGAATGGGTAATCCACTGGAAACCCTTCAAGCCGAGCGTGCCGCACGCAAGGTGAGTGAGGAGCTTGAGAAGATGCTTTTCACCGACACCAAGTATAACTACGGTTCGGGGAAGATTAAGAGTTTCATCAATTACGATGACCGTAATGAATACAGCCTGGATGATAATTGGGATGCCTCTGGTGTTTCCGGTAAAGGTATCATCGAGGATGTATTGGGAATGAAACAGATGTCCATAGATAATTATCATTATGGGCCTTGGGTTCTGTACATTCCAACCAAGTACGAAACCAAGCTGGATGAGGATTACGATGACACCCGCGGAAACACCATTCGCGAGCGTATCCTTGCTATCCAGGGGATACAGGACATTAAGGTGATTGACATGCTGCCTGCTAATAATGTTCTGTTGGTGCAGACCACTTCCGACGTTGTGCGTATCGTACGCGGTATGGATCTGCAGAACGTTCAGTGGGAGACTGAAGGCGGCTTTGTTCACAAGTTCAAGGCTCTGACCGTACAGGTTCCCCAGATTCGTTCTGACGACAACGGCAGGTGCGGCGTTGTACATGGATCATAAGAACAAGCTGTTAATCACACAGCTTAATCATTCGTAAAACCTAAAAATGAATAATTATGGCTACTAAAAAGAACACAGGTGAGAAAACTTTCATTAAGAGAGGTGGCGGTTCGTTGCGTCTGAAGGACGGCCGAACCATAAAACCAAATGAGAGGTTCTATGCGAGGCTGGAGTTGATACCCATGTCCTTCAGGGATAGCATTGAGGAAGTCCAGCCGCGGGCAAGGGCTTCTAAGAGCGCTTCTGAGGAGGAGTCGCAGGCTGAGGCAGATGCTCAGAAGGAAGAATACACCGTAGAAGCAAGGCAGAACGCCCCGGGCTTCTATGATGTGAAAGACTCCTCGGGGAAGCTTCTCAATGAGAAGGCTTTGAGGAAGGAAGATGCCGATGCTTTGAAAGAAGATCTTGAAAAGAAGTAATGAGCGCAGGGCAGAAATATTGGACAGTCCCCAGGATGTGGGAAGAAGGGGAATGCTGGATTTTGGGTGGAGGCCCTTCATTGCCGGAGCAGTTTGGCGTCCCTGAGGACGTCATACAAGACGTTCGGCAAGGCCGCAAACCCGTCTCGGCATATTCTCCTTTCCTTTCCTCAATCCACAACAAACACGTCATAGGCGTTAACATGGCGTTCAAGTTAGGGGAATGGATCAGTGTTCTGCTGTTCGGCGATGAGGAGTTCTACAGAAGGAACAAGTTGGATATCTTGCGTTGGAGGGGTTTGCGAGTGAGTTGCGTGAAAAGGTTATCCGGCTCTCGTAAGGATGACCCCATGCCGAAGTTCGTTTTTCCAGGAGTGAAGATGTTGGAAAAGGTGAATACACAGAAGAAAGGCATCTCGCCGGATCCTTCGGTATTGTACATGAACAACAGTGGCGGAGCGGCTATAAACTTTGCTGCCCATGCTGGAGTGAAGCGGATTGTTTTGGTGGGCTTCGATATGAACGAAACCTCAACAGGTACTCATTGGCACCAGTTATATGAGAAGAGGTCAGGTTGGGAGCCTCCGTTCAAGAAGCATTTGAAAGGTTTTCCTGCGATTGCTCGGGATGCTGAGCGTATGGGAATCGAGATTATTAACGCCTGTCCAAATAGTGCGATACAAGAGTTCAGAAAAGCGAATGTAAAGGATCTGTTATAATGGATAGAAGGTACAACATAGTCTTGCTACTGAAAGAAACTGAGAAGTTCTGTTTTTGGGATGTGCGGCTTATTACTCACCATATCAGAAAGCATTGGAGTGGTGAGCGGGCGCCTCGTATTGTTTGTCTATGGGACAGAGCGACGAGCGTTTTTGAGCTTGGTAGTTTTGAGCTGTGGCCGATGCCGCATCCTGATTACCGGGACTGGTGGTGCAAGATGAACCTTTACCATCCTGATTTGGATTCGTTGAGACCGTTCTTGTATCTGGATTTGGATACCGCCGTGCTTGGGGATTTGAAGCCGTTGATGGATAAGATATTGGATGAGTTCCCTGATGATTTTATAATGCTGGAGGACTTCAACATTAAGGATCAGCCATCAGGCGGGGTCATGTGGTTCCCGGCTGGCGATGATGAGAACAACAACACCATTCTGCAGGCTTTCGCGGAAAGAGGAGAAGAGGTTAGGCGTACTGATGTGTTCTTGGAAAAGTATCGTGGGAAGCCGGATCGTTACTTCCAAGATTTTACCAATGAGATTGAAACCTTCAGAGTATTGATGAAACGCGTAAAGAAGACGTCTACACGTGGGCGGTGGTTAACGGAAGTTAATCAGAAGACAACTCTCGTATGTTTCTGGGGCAAAACGAAGATTCCTGCGGGTTGTAGAAAGGCCGATTGGGTGAAAGAGTACGTTAAGGATTTTGAAAACAGTTAATCATGAAGAAACCTATTTTCATAACAGGCATAGAGAGGAGCGGTTCGTCGATGATTGCGAAAATCGTTGGGGATTCTCCTGAGGTGTTCGTAGGCAACACCAAACGCATGCTGGAGAACGAGCGGTTGGAGTCGTTAATGATTTCGCGGTACGTGCTTGAGGGGTGCGACCCCATGGCACAAGACCCGTTACCGGAGCCGTCGTCCATTTCCATACCGGATTGGTGGAGAGGTGCGGTGTTGGAGGCTTTGGAACGCGATGGTTTCGATGCGGAGCGGTATGAAACCTGGATGTACAAAAGCGCCAGGCTTCTTCACACCTGGCCTTTGTGGGCAAAAACGTTCCCAGAAGCTCGCTGGATCATCGTTAGGAGGCGAACTGGTAGTATTGCCCAGTCATGTAGCAAAACCAACCATATGAGAGCCTATGTGGATAAATCGGATTGGTTGGTGTGGGTTAGACATCAGGAGCAGTTGTTACGCGATCTGGCGAACAGCGGGGTTCAATCAAGAATTGTATGGCCGCATAGAATGGCTCAAGGCGATTTCACCCAAATACAAGATACATTTCATTGGTTAGGATTGCGTTGGAGGTCAGATATCGAAGAACATATGAATGAAATACTGAAAAACAGTCGCGATGATGAGGACTACAAAAGAACAAGTTAGGGAAATAATTGATACCGGGTTGGAAGATAATGAGGTGGATGCTTTCATTAGCGGGGCGAATTCGATGGTTAATGCCTACTTGGCGGGTGAAGGTTTGAGCAGCACTCTGTTGGAGGAGATTGAGCGTTGGTTAGCAGCTCACATGATAGCGTCCACGCGCGAGCCTGCAGCCAAGCGCCAGGAAGCCGGCACGGCCAAGATCGAATACTTTGGTCAGTATGGCATGGGTTTGGATTTGACTGCTTACGGACAAATGGTTAAGTCGTTGGATACGAGCGGTAAGATGGCGGCTGCATCTAAGAAAAAGGTCGATATAAGATTCTTGTAATATGGGTATACTGAGTTTTATAAAAGAGGTTTGCGTACAGAAGGCGGTGTATTGGGGTTCTCCGGGCTCGGATGGTTATAAAAGGACATACGCGGATGCCGAGCAGTTGGAACCACCGGAGGACGGAGTCCGTTGGGATGAAACGGCCGAGGTTATGACCGATGACCAAGGCAAGGAGTTCGTTACCAAGGCTCAGGTTATGTGTCCAAAAGAACTGGACGTCGGTGGGTTGTTGTACCTCGGGGATAAGGAGGATTTGACCGAGGAAGAAAAAAGTGACCCCCGTAAAGTTGAAGGGGCTCGTGAGATTAGACGCGTGGACAAGACGCCATTGTTTAAGTCGAAGGATGAATTCGTATATCAAATATATGTTGGATAATGGGACGTAGAGTTAAGGCTAAAAGACCGTATCTTGAAGGATTGGACAAGGTTATGAAACGTCTAAACACCGAGATAAATAACATAGAAGGCGGAACGTTGAAGGGTTTGATCGGAGGTGCTATCGTTATCCGTCGGAGCATGGATGATCAATCCCCCAAGATACCGATAGGTACTACGGGTAACCTGCGGTCAAGTTGGTTCGTTGTGACGTCCCGCGGAGATACCGCCGAAGGGCAATCACCGCAGTTCAAAGGTAGAGGATCTGGACATATGGCCTCCGATCATAATCGGGTAGTGGATCAAAATCGTAGTAAGGCACAAGGACAACGACAACCGTATGTGGTTATGGGGTTCTCTGCGAATTATGCTGGCTGGGTTCATGAGATGGTTGGAAACATAGCATGGCGAAGGCCTGGGAGTGGTAACAAGTTTTTCCAGGCGGCTATCAGGAGAAACTTTCGTCCGGTATTGGAGGAAATAAGAAAAAATGCTCAAGTTAAATGAAAGCGGCAAGCGAACATATAGCAGGAATATTGGAAGATTGTAGTGATCTGGGTCTTGAGATAGGCGAGGACTTGTTCATAGGAGCGGAGCCTCCCAGTCCGGATAATTGCGTAACCGTTTTTGACACCCCGGGCCGCGAGCCGATGATAACTCTTGATGGAAAGAAGTATTATTACCCAGCCATACAGGTAAGGGTCAGAAACGTTGATTATCGCGATGCTTATTCCATTGCCTGGGATATATATGACAAGCTCAATGGATCAACTTATGATGTTGAGGATGACGATGTAAGATATACACTGATAACCGGCGACGCCGACCCTGCGCCGCTGGATAGAGACGAAAATGACAGGGTCAGAATGATTGTTAATTTTGAAACCCAAAGAAGAGGAGGAGTGAATTATGAGTAACAACAGCAACGCATTAACAGGTGCCGGTACTAAGTTTCAGAGAATGGAAGAAGACTCATCCCCCGCAGAATTTAAAACCATAGCGGAGGTGAGGTCTATTTCAGGGCCTGACAAAAGCCGAGACACCGTTGAGGTGACGCCCTTGGACACGGATGATGGTTATCGGAAGTTCATTGCATCAGTACGAGACAGCGGAAGCGTTTCGCTGACTATGAATTTCACCCGTGATGGTTATGAAACCATCAACGATGATTTCGAGGACGATGAAGAGAAGAACTATCAAATTGTTCTTCCTGATGATGAGGAAACCACCCTGGAGTTCGAAGGGTTGGTGACTGAGCTTCCACTTGACATAACTCTTGATGATGCGATTACGGCAGACGTAACGATCAAGGTTACAGGTAAGGTGGACATAACCTATAACACTTAAGAAACCGGGAGTCTATTCTAATCAAGAATATAATCACTGATTGTAAAACCCTAAAAATATTAAATCAAAATGACACGTTACATTAATTACAACGGAGAGAAATGGCCTGTGAGAATGGTATACAGTGTTTTTAAGCGTATACAAAAAGACCAAGGCAAGAGCGCGGACTTATCCTCACAGGACATAGAAATGAATGAATACATGCTTTTCTATGCCCTTCAAAAAGGGTGTGAAGCGGAGAATATTGAGATGCCTTTTAAGGTTGAAGACATGGAGGCTGTGCTGGATGAATGTTTCTGGGAATTCCAAAAAATTATCCAGGAGTTCAGGCCCCCTGAGGATGAGGAGCCTGGGCAAAAGAAAAAGAAGGAGGGCAAAGGCTCGGGAAAGTAATGAAGCGGAACCCGGATGATGATATGGATAGGCTGTATGGTGCTGCCATAGCGAGATTCGGATTAACGCCTCGGCAGGTGTATGAGGAAGTGACGCCAAGAGAGATGTATTATGCGATGGAAGATTTTGAAAGTACTAACTTCGGCCCATCGCGGAACCTCTCAGAAGTTATGCGAATGGTGGCGTTCTATGTATTCAACACCAGTGTTAAGAAAAAGGACCGGGCTCGGCGTCCTTCGGACTTGTTCAAGTTCAGCTGGGAACGGGTTACGAAAACCCAAACTCTTGAGGAACAGAAGAATGCGTTACATGCCATCGCGGCGGCGTTCAAGAATAGGAACAAGGAGAAAGGGGAGCGAAAAAAGAAGAAAAAGAAAAAAGGTAAATAAATGGCGAACCTTGGAGAACTTACAGCTGTATTAACCGCTAACACCCAACCGTTGCGAGACGGATTGAGACAGACTGAGCGTGCTGTTGAGCAGTCCAGCAATCGGATGGTTAACAGCATGCAGCAGTTCAACCAGTCTATGCAGCGTGCTGGTGATCGCATGATGAAAGTCGGTAAGACAATGTCTATGTATGTCACAGCCCCATTGACTGGTTTTGGGGTACTTGCCTTGCGTACAGCCGGTGAATTCGAGTCCTCGATGAAGAGAGTCGAAGCCATTTCTCAAGGCACAGCCGATGAAATGGAGGCTCTTGAAACGCAGGCGCGTGAGCTTGGCGAAACGACTATGTTTTCTGCTTCTGAGGCTGCGGACGCTATGAGCTACCTGGCGATGGCTGGTTTTGAAGTCAATGAGATGATGGGAGCTATGCCCGCAACATTAGACCTTGCCGCGGCCGGTCAGATGGAGTTGGGTCAATCTGCTGATATTGTTTCAGATGTTATGCAGGGTTTCGCCATGGATACCGAGGAAACTGAGCATGTGGTTGATGTACTTTCCAAGGCCTTCACCACAGCCAACACCACTCTTCATGGACTGGGTGAAGCTATGAGTTTTGCAGCTCCGGTTGCTCATACCTATGGAGTTGCCATAGAAGAAGCGACTGCGGCTGTGGGATTCCTCTCAGATGCCGGTATAAAGGCCGGGCGAGCGGGCACATCGCTACGCCAGGTGATGTTACGGTTGGCTGATCAGGCGGATGATCTGGGACTTAACATACGCGATTCTGAAGGCAACCTCAAGGATCTTGCTGATGTGTTGGAGGAAGTTGAGAATTCTGGTCTTCAAACTTCAGAGATAGTTGAATCCTTGGGCTCCCAGGCAGGGCCTGCGTTCGCAACCTTGATCGAAAGGGGTTCTGAGGAATTACGAGAATACACCGCGCAATTAGAGGATTCTGGAGGTACTGCCGAAGAGGTTGCTGATAAGCAGATGGAAGGGCTTCAAGGAGCCTTGAAAGAATTGAGATCGGCTTTTGAAGGGCTTCAAATTGCCATTGCCGAGGCAGGTCTATTAGAATTTGCCGCCGATCTTGTTGAGAAGGTTACTGGTTTGATAAGGCGTGTGAGTGATTGGAATCAAACGACGTTGAAAACCATCACCATAATAGGCAGTCTCGCCGCGGCAATGGCGCCGCTATTGGTTTCGTTAGGTATATTCGCAAAGACAGCCGTTCCAGCCGCCATTGGGATAGTGAAGACGTTCAAAGCGGTCGTCGTAGGGGTGACAGGCGCGGTACGGGCTTTCAACACGGCATTAGCGACGACTCCTATGGGAGCTTTCGTAGGGATATCAGGGGCGGCGATAGCCGCTTGGTGGGGTATACAAAGAGCGGTCTACAGCACCACGGAGGCTCAAAAGGCCTTGAATAGAGTACAAGACCAGATTAGTGGGCGGTTTGATCAGCAGGCTGCTGAGATTGACCGTCTAACGCGCGTGGTTGAGGATGGTAATATCCCTCTCAACGAACGGCGCGAAGCCGTTGAGAGGTTAAATGAGTTGGTTCCTGAATATAATGCCCAGTTGACGGAGCAAGGAGAATTGATTGATCATAATACCGATGCTCTTGACAAACATCTTGACCGCCTCAAGGAAGAAATCATCCTGGAGGCTTTCAGAGAAGAAATAACTGAAGCCATACGGCGTCAAAGGGACGCTCTAAGGGAGTTGGAAAAAGCTCAGGATGAGGCGATAGATACGCAAATGAGATCGCATGGGGCGATGGAACGTTCCAACCACGTCATGGATGACACCAACTCCAGGATGAGGCAAGGTACATGGGAGGTTAATCAAGCTCGCCAGGCGTTGGAGGAGGCGGAACAGACCGTTGAGGCATTGGAAAATGAATATCAACAATATCTTGAGACGTTAACGTTCACCAATGAAGCCACTGAGGAACAAACCGAAAAGCAGGAAGAGGATAACGAGAAGAAGGAGGAAGGTGCAAGGTTGGTAGATAGGTATACGGCTTCACTCCAGGCGTTACAAATAACTCAGAGATCCGGCATCGAGATAATGGACGAAATGATGGAGAGTGTTGATCGGGAACTTGAGAAGCTGGATAAGGTCAGCCGCGAGTACGAGGATATGGTGGATATCTATGAACGTTATCGTGGACAAATGGTTCAGGCCGAGGAGATGAATGATCTGTTCGGTGATAGTTATGACATGGTAGAAGAAAAGATGCGAGCCACGCGGAGGGCTATAGAACGGCTTACAGAAGAATATGGGGCCCAGAGCCCAATGGTTCAACACCTTATGGATCAGTATGAGGAGCTTGAGAAAAAGATGGATGATACCTCCGATGGTATTGCGAATACCGAACGTCTCGCCAGAATGGCAGGTAGCGCGTTCGCTGGCATGGCAAATCAAATAGGACAAGCTGCCGCAGGGGCTGAGGCAAGCGTTGAGGATATGGTAAGTTCAATGATTGATAGTATGCAGCAAGCCATTAATATGATGTTCGCTGAGGCGGCCGCGAAACTCTTATTAGAAGGAGCCACGCAAGGACTCGGAGGATTAGCGTTGGCGGCCGCTGGCATAGGGGCGTTGAAAGCTATGTGGCAAAGACACGTTAATCCTGATGCCGCTCCCGAGCCGCAGGGCCTGGCCCGAGGCGGCGATGTAACCCGAGAAGGAGTCTTTCAGGTTGGCGAACGCGGTGTTGAGGATGTCTACTTGCCACGCGGCGCGGCGGTTCGTCCCGTGCCGAGCGATACCAAAGGAGGTGGTTACATAGCATCCACCAAGATAGATATGGGTGAGTTGTGGATAATGCTGAAGGAGCAGGAAGCACATAATGACAGAAACTACGGATCTTAATTATGAGTTACGGAAAGAAATACGAAGCCAAGTTTACACCGTTCTATGAAACGCACAAGAAGCGGGTTGAATTCCATCTGAAGGATTACACCGGCGAGGTGTATGAAATGGAGTTTGGAGAAGGCGATAATTTTGTGGTTCGCAAAAGCCTTTCCTCATCCCGGGAACGCGACCAAATCATAATGGGAAGTGAGCTTCGTTTTGATATCGTGTTAACCCAAGACACCTTCGATGAGGAGGACTACAAATCGCTTCAGGAGTCAGTATATAGGGATTGGAAGGTGTATTACCGTTATGATGATACTGATGAGTTGATTTTCGTCGGCTTCTTACAGCCAGAGAATATAAGACGTTCGTTGTTTGATCATAACGTCAGATTAAAGCTCTCGGCTAATGATGGCTTGCAGGATTTGGACAATTTCGACTTCACCGACGAGGATGGCGAATGGATTGAGGATAGGCTGTCCACAATGGAGATTCTCAAATATGCTCTCAAACCTCTGGATCAAGAGTTAGATTTTCTTGTCAAACTAAACATTCAACACACGGAGAACCAAGGCGACGATGACTTAATATTCGATATTAACAACCAGGACGCCGGGCGCTCTATCCGGCCTGGCGGCGACGGACGGACTGAGATTGACAGTTGCGCGGGAATGATCCGTAAGGTATTGAGGCCTTTCAACTGCGTGTTACGACAGGATAGAGGTTATTATCGTATTCAAAACCTGGGCGAAAAAGAAACGCGCGACTTCCTCGTAAAATGGGATTCGCTGGATGTGGAGAGTGGTTACCCCCAGCCTTCAGCTGATGTGGTGGATATAACTGGCCGTAACTTTGAACGGCGAGGAGATATTTCCATGGTAGCACCTTATCGGAGGGTTGATCATAAGTTGATGAATAGGAATCTGGGAGAAATCGTGGTTGATCTTGAGACGTTGAGGGATTATGATGAGACGGAAGGTGGCTGGGATTACAGTGGTTATGACTTACGGGGCGAGGATCCTGACCAGAACCTATATATGAGGTTGCCTGTAAGCGATGAACAGGACGAAGGCGAGCGCGCCGTAAAGATGAGAGACCCAGTCTATATGGAGCCTGAGACGGATGCCGATAGGCTTCACTTGAGGTTTTCTCATAACCACGACTCCTTGCCAACAGGAACCTATGTTGATTATGAGATAACTATCCAAAGGTATGCGGATGATGATGGAAGCCCAGGAGCTCTGATTGGTGAACGTTCAATGACTATCCTCGGTTCCGCAGCCGGTTATGAGCGGTTCTACAGCCCCGATACCTCCGTGTTCCGTGTGGATGAGTCGGCTTGGTATAATGTTCAGGTCGAGGTTATTGTTCATGTGGAAGAACTTGAGGATCCTGAGAATGGAAACGGCAATGACAATGGGGATAATGATAATGGTAATGGTTTTGAGGATTTCTATGTTAGGTTCAGGGACTTCTACCTGAGTCGCATATTTGATGAAGAAGAACATATAACTTTTGACCGCCTCTATAGAGGCACGTTCAGCGACGGTCGTATTACAAGAGATGAGAAAGAGATTTGGTACGCAGACGCCCCAAGCGCTGGTGATTTGGCCGGGATATTGATAGGAGATGATCGCACCTACGGATGGTCTCGTTATGGCGAAACTGAGGAGAAGCCGTTACTGGAAATATTAACGCTTGAGAAGATACGCGCGCGTTCCAAGTTCGTTGAGCATATAGAACTAACGGTTCATGATGATAATGATGAGATAACCCCCAGTTCTATTATCAAGATAGATTGGGACGATGGTGAAAGGCATTATGACATAATAAGCTACGAACGTTCTGATTTTCAATCCTTCGCAAAACTCAGGCTTCAGGAAAGGGTGGAAGAGGATCCTGATTATGAATTCAAAATGGTTCCGTTGGACAGCGTCGAGGGTACGGAAACGGTCACTGGCGAGCGCGTGGACGTTACCTCAGTGATGTGGCGGAACATTGTAAACAATCCTATTACGGAAGACAAGGTCGATGAATGGAATGAGGCTTATAACAAAGCCCACGAGCATAGCAATTATAATGAGCTTGAGAAGATAGAAGAAGGCGATGTTGATAAATGGAACCAAGCCGCTGATGATATTAACTCTCAT
>Ga0207421_10004581_pt1 | contig 15820 bp, 18 predicted proteins | sample SodLakKL_010_SED_4_FD_187542 | JGI IMG/M metagenome (GOLD analysis project Ga0207421, IMG submission 187542) | Alkaline sediment microbial communities from Lake Tanatar, Kulunda Steppe, Russia - 8KL_010_SED (SPAdes) (version 2) | ecosystem: Environmental > Aquatic > Non-marine Saline and...
CTTCAAGACTCTTTCAGTGATGGACTTGATCTCGACAACACGTGGACACGCAACGACGCCTCCATTGTTTGGGAAGATGGCAAGGTCAAGATTCCATTCTCTTCCTCGTCTACCCCTCTCTTAGAGACTCAGGATGCCTTTGTCTTGGGGGGTTCTTACTTCTTTGCTGATCTGTCCGGTCTTGAAGATCTCGGAAGCGGTAACTTCTATTTCATGTTCCGCATCAACGTATCGAACTGGGTGAGGTTTCGATTCTGGTGGAGCACCATCGGCCAGCCTTATTTCACTCTTCAGAGAAACCTGGGTGGGTCAATAGTCTATAGTACTTCTATCGCCTACGACTCCGAGGCTCACAGATTTGCAAGGCTTAGCCGAGACGGAAACACCGTGCGGTTCCACACGTCTCCTGACGGTTCTTCTTGGACCCAGGTCTTCGCTCCTACGTGGAACGTAGTAAACGCAGCGGGTATTCTCCTTTTCTTTTCATCCGGAAATCCGGGTGGGGAGAGAGCGGTTTTCCTCAATGCAGTCAACGTCGTGGTGCCAGACACCCCTCCCGGCGAAGACGCTGAGATCCCGGTACCTACGTCCTCTTCTCAGGCGTTCTTCCTCATCCCCTCGATCTACACCGAGAGGGAGGCTGGGGTACAGGCACCGATCTCGGGAGCAACCGCAAAGAGCCTCGTACCTAACCTCTTCACGCAAACACAGACCTTTGTATTTGCGCCCCGAACCACCGCCCAAGGATCCGCGCTCTCCCCGACCGTAGAGACGGTGTGGAGTGCGTTCGTTGCATCTCAGGCAGCAAGTGCTGTGGCATCTGCTGTTCCTCCTACCACGTCAACCGTTAGATCTCCTCTGGTCTTCTCCCCGGTTGCTTCTTCTAGCGCCTCTGTCTTGGGTCCCCAGGTTGAGGCCACACAGACAGTTCCCGATGCCCCCGCTGACTTCTCCGTCACTCCCCAAGGAGCACAGGCACTTCTCGTGGCCAACTATTCGGTGAGTGGTGCGTCTGGTTACAGGATTCGATACAGAAGGAGAAGCAGACCATGATGGTGCTTTGCCCTTTGGGTGGTGATCTTCTGTGACCACACAGCCTCCCCCTATCGAAGTTGTCTACCTGTCTCTGATCGAGGCTCCAGAAGAGGACCTCGATCCCATGGGCTACAACCGGCTGCGTCGGATGCGGTCTTCTCTGGGTGTTAGTGAATCTACCTTCCAGCACGGTAACTCTGCCACACAAGAGTGGGCTAGGGTCGTCCGTTGGCAGTCCGGGCCTTCCATCACCACGGGATGGGACTACAGCACTTGGCGTCCCGGTGTGGATGAGAACGGCCAGGCCCGAGTCGGGTTCAACATCCCCCTAAGCACTACCGGGGTCGCGGGGGTTCCAGATGGAGAGACGTATCAAGCCTTCTACCGGGTGGTCGTAAGACATGTTCGGGGAGAGACGGTTCTCTCCGAATCCGTAGGAGATCCCTGGGAACTGACATCTACTGGCGAGCACTCAGCCGATGGAGCCCTCTACCTCCCCATGTGGGAGGATGGAGAGCACGCCTGGGAACGTGGGGATGAACTTCACCTAGAACTTCAGATCATCTCCAACGCCTTCCAGAGAACTAACTTTGACACCAGAGAGGGTATCTCCTTCATCGAGGTTTGGGAGGGATACGAAGAAGAAGAGCATTTCCAAACACACATCGCTACAGATGTTCGAGGAGATACCCCAGACACGGGGTCATCAAGAGACTTCTTGTCAGTAGAGAGCCCACAGGGGTCTCCCACCACCATCACAGAGACCTTCACCACTTCCGTCTCTCTTGAACCACGGGTTTTATTTGTCACCCCTCCCATCTCCTCGTCCTTTATGAGGGAGATGGCTGTTGCGAGCCTTGATGGAGAGATCCGGGTAAAGGGAAAGGTCACTGCTGGCATTGATTTTAGGGGCTCTGGCACCAGACAACTTCGTGTGCGGCGTCGATCCTATTCATCCGGTTTGTTTCTTGACAACTGGGAGAGTGGTGAGTCCGTCGCTTCGATTTCCTCTTCTGTTGAAGCGCGGGAGTTCGATGTTGTCTTTGGTCCCGTGTCTCACGGCTCTCAGCCTCAGACTTCTATTGAGTATCTCTATGTAGAACTGTGGGCATCCAACAACCAGGGCAACAACATCACCGTCACTGCTGAGGTCAACGACGAGGAGAAGACTGCATTCTCCTTCGAGATCGTCGGCCCGGCGGGGGTTATTGTAGAGATCCCCTTGATGGTGGCTTCCGCCTCTGCATTGGATCCTGTCGTTGATGCAGAGATCGTCCTCGACACGTCGGCGGAGGCTCTCACCTCCAGCGCGACTGCAAAGGCACTAGACCCTCAGATCGAAACCCAGTGGAACAACGCTGTCTCAGTCACCACGGCTGGGTCTTCTGCTTCATCCCCGAGCCCGGAGATCTTCACCGAGTTCTTCTTCGGAGTCACAGTAGAGAACCCCACCGCATCTGCGAGTGCTGAGGCTCTGGAGCCTGGGGTCGTAACCACCAAGAGCACGTCGGTATCTATCCCGCCGTCTTCTGCCTCTGCTTCTTCCTCTGCGCCCACCGTTGCGGCACAGAAGCAAACAACCGTGTCTGTGGGGTCTGCGACCTCTACAGCATCCATGGAAGCCCCCACGGCTCGTGCAGAGATCCACAGATCTGTCTCTGTGCCGATCTCCTCTGCCCAGGCGTCCTCCTCTGCTCCTACGGTCACAACCCAGTTCTTCGATGAGTGGACTGAGGTTGATGTTGGTGACGCTGATCCGTGGCTGCTAGAGAACTTGAACTTTGGGGCTGAGTACGAGGTCCAGGTCCTGGCCTACAACCTCGCCGGGGAGTCTGACTGGTCTGAGTCTGAGTACGGAACGACCGCATCGTTCTTGCCAAAGGCATCGGCAACCGCCCGTGCTCTGGCTCCTGCGGTCTACACCGAGGAACTCTTCCCGGACGTACAGGTCTCGGTTGGTGCTGCCCAGGCCACTGCCTCTGCGCTGGCTCCCAGTGTTCGTGTGGACAACCTCGCAGAAGCCCTGAGAGCCTCTGCAACGGCTTCTGCCCTGCCCCCGGTGGTACGGGTCCAGAAGACCGCCCAGATCGCCGTAGAGACAGCCTCAGCCTCTTCCGGGGCCATCCCAGCGTCGGTCGTCCTCTCCAAGAGCGTGTCGATCACCTCGGCGGGCTCCACGGCACAGGCACTGACCCCCACCATCTACACCGGTCGGCACGCGGAGGTCTCTGCTCCGGTCGCTGTCTCTAACGCAGCGGCGCTAGACCCACAGGTCTCGGCAGCCACGAACGTGTGGATCGGGGTTCCTCCCTCGACATCCGATGCTGGTGCTCTGGATCCCGAGGTCCTCACAAACTTCAACGCCTTTGTTGTTCCGAGCCCGGCAAGAGCAGAGGCTCGTGGTCTGAGCATTGTGCTCATCTTGGAGGGAACGACGAGGATCCCGATCCTCCCAGCGTCTGCTTCTGCCCGTCTCCTGGTGCCAGCCACGAACGGGATCGTGGTCGCTCGGTACGTCGTTCTGTTCACCAACCTGAGAACGAGCGCCTCGCTCGGCTCCCCTACCCAGACTCTGGTGCTTCCGCTCTCTGATTCCTCCGCGACGCTCGGTAGTTCGCGTCAGGACCTAGAGGTGCCGAATAAGAGTACAGAAGCGTTTATGGACCGCAATCAGGAGCACAGGACATGAGGCTTGGACCCTTCTACGTTGGCCAGGTTCCTAGTGAGCCCCTGTCCTTCGTGATTCGAGATGCCGCCACCAATGAGCGTGTAGACCTCTCTGCTTACGGTGGCGCAGAGACCGTGTTCGTAGACCCCACGGGACAGTTGGTTGACAACTCAAATGGATTCACTTCCATCGTCAGCCCCCCGGAGGGAGTCGTTCGTTACAACTTCGGAGGTCAGAGTCTATTCCACGAGGTGGGGAGACACTCTCTTCAGATTCGTCTGATGGGGGCCAACAACGTCTCTGACTTCACCCACATCGTGGACTTCGATGTCCTGAAGCCGTTGGGAGGCTGAGATGTCTGAGATCATTAGCCCTGAGGGCGTCAAGGATCTGACGGGACTTCCCCTAGACCGTCCCGCGATCCACAGAGCCCAGAGCCTCCTAGAGATGGAAGCAGGGAGAGAGTTCGGAGATGGGTCTGGTCTGAGAATCAAGGACAGACGCCTCGCGGCCCAGGCCGTCGCTTACCAGGCAGCCTGGATGCACGCCCATCCCGAGGTCTTCTCGAACATGGATGTGCGTCAGGTGAGACAGGTGGATCTCGATGTCAGATTCAGAGACGAGTCCTCCTCTTCCTACCTCTCTCCGTTGGCGAGACGAGCCCTCAACCGACTGTCTTGGCGTGGATCCAGATCCATCTCTGTCCCTACAACCCTAGAGCGCCGGTACCAGGCGCAGGACCCACCTGACCACACCTGGGAGCCGATGTGAGTTCATTTATCCCCACTTGCGTCGTCACCATCCTCCGTCAGAGGTTGACGTACAACGAGTACGGTGATGAGACCGACGCGCATCAGGTGAAGCAGACTGGTGTGCCTGCTCACATGGCTGAGAGGGAGAAGACCACATTCGAGCCCACTAGCGGAAGATACGCAACGGTGCGCTACAAGTTGGTGCTTCTTCCTCCTCAGACTGATGTCAAGATCGGTGACAGGTTGGTCGATGAGTCAGACGGCCAACACTACTCTGTCGATGATGTCTATCAGCGGAAGTCCTTCGCCTTCCCACCCCCGCTCCGGGTAGACGCCACTTGGCTGTAGTTGGGATAGCGCCGAACATACCTATAAGAGGACCAGAGCAACCTTGTAGAGAGGATCTGCTCCCACACAGAAGGTCCTGAGCAACGCGAGGAACCAACCGTAGAGGAGATACCTCGCATGAGTGCAGACGTGAGAATCACTCCGGGCTGGCAGAGGAATCTGGAAGGCCCGATGCGCGGAGCCCTTGACCGCCTGGGCGGCACCATTGCGGGCAACGCGGCCCGCATGGCTCCGGTGAGAACCGGGGAGTTGCGTAACTCCATTGGACACGAGGTCCGTGGGGATAGCGTCTATGTCTACGCTGGCGCTCGTCACGGGATCTACGTCGAACTGGGCACCTACAAGATGTCGGCCCAGCCGTACCTCCGCCCTGCGGTGGAGTCTGTTGGCGGTAGGTTCTTCCGATGACTGCCCGTGTCCCGAGTGGGGACTTCGTTGGGGTCCATTGGCTTCGCACCATTCCAGGTGTGCCAGCGGAGCAGATCAACACCACGGTGCCAGAGAAGAGCCCGGACTTTGAGGAAAACGGGTTCATCCAGGTATCGCTGGTCTCTGGGTCCATGCACCCGAACTTCCATCAGTTCAGCAGTCTTCTTCAGACCGACACCTGGGCGTACCAGTCCAGAAGCAAGAGGCCCCCATGGTACAAGGCAGCGAGCCTTGCCTCAGAGATCACAATGGCTTGTCCTTCTGCTGCTCGCTCTCACCTAGTTCTTCCTCACAACTACGTTCCAGTACGAGTCTTCTCTGTGCTTGTTGAGGTTGGGCCGATGCGCTTCCCCTCAGATGCAGAGTTCGCTCGATACCGACTGGACCTTAGGATGTACTGGACACCGTTAGAGGAGGACTCGTGATGAGAGTTCATCTGTGTGTTGCTCCCCACCGGGGCAGCACTGGACCACAAGAAGTCGAAGACACAGAAGCCTTGCAGTTGGTGAAGATGGGATTCGCTCGGTTTGTTGAGGACGAAGACGAGCCTCAGGAGATCGTGGAAGATCACTTCGACAACGACAAGGACACGGACGAGCCCGACGAAGAAGAGGACGGGGAAGACTCGTCCGACTACAACCTCGAATGATGGAAGGATTTGACCAATGGCTAACGGACAGGGAAACGTCGAGAACCTGATTCAGGGGACCGGCTACATGTACTGGGCTCCGGTCGGAACGACTGAGCCCTCAGACGGTGATCTCCACGATCCTCCCCCCTCGCCCTGGCAGGGCCTGGGATTCACTCAGGAGGGAGTCACTCTCTCCATCGAGCACGAGTGGGAGGAGTTGGAGGTTGATCAGGTTATGGATGTGCCGGGTCATCGACTGACCAAGCGCATCCCCAAGATCGAGACCTCTCTCGCTGAGGCCACCCTAGAGAACTTCAAGATCGCCCAGAACGGTGGGACCCTGGATGACTCGAACGAGTCGCCGGGAGCCTCTGAGTCTGGCTACAAGACCTTCGAGCCCACCAGTGGTCTCGTCAACGTCCCCGAGTATGGGATGCTCATCTTCGACGGTATCGCCCCCGGCGGTTTAGTTCGTCGTGTTCTTCTTCGCCGTACTCTCCAGATTGGCGACCTGGAGGTTGCCTACACCAAGGACGGGCAGGCCGTGTTCGCCACCGAGTTCGTGGCACACCACGTCTCGGCGTCGGTTCGCCCCTACAAGATCATCGACCAGATTGCTGCTCCGACCGGCGTCTGATAACGCAAACGCACACTGCAAGGAACTGATGACACGGGTCATCGCACGATGATGGCGAGGCCCGTGTCATGAAACCCACCTAACGAGGAGAAGCCGAGATGGCAGGTAACGGTAAGTACGAAGGTCCCGAGGTTGTGGATCTTGGTGCGTCCAAGAGAGACCCTGCGAGTGAGGAGCGAGTTCCTCTCTTCAAGTTGGACGGCAAGACCTACACCATCCCGAAGAACCCCAAGGCTGCGACCGCGTTGCGCTACCTCTATGAGTTGCGCCACAACAACGGTGACGCTGCTGCGGGTCAGATGCTGGAGGATCTTCTTGGCGAGGAGTCATACGTCGCCCTGATGAACTCCGACATCACTATGCCGCAACTGACCCAGGTCATGAAGGCAGCAGAGCAGCACCTGATGGGCTCTATTGAGGAGCCTGTGGGAAACGAGTGATGTGGTTGAAGGCGAGGCTGAGTCAGATCATGTGGGTGATTGACCACCTAGAGGATGTGCGCTCAGACCTCTCCGTCTTCCACAGAATCGACTTCCTAGAGGAGATGCCGAGCAGAAGATTCTTCTCTCTGGCCTACCGGCTGGTGGCCTACAAGGGCGTTGTTCGTGCTCGGGTTGAGCATGAGAACAACAACCCCAAGAAGAGAGGAAGGGCTCCATCCCGCTCCTCAAACGGGCAACTATCAGAGGCCGCAAAGCAGGGAGGTGAGGTCGTCAAGGCCGAGCCAAGCCAGCAGCGGTCATACATCCACGACCTGCTAGCCAAAGCCAAGTAAGGTGTCGTCATGAGTTTCGAGATCGCATCTGCCTACGTCCGAGTTCGTGCGGACACTTCTCAGGTTGAGCGCGATCTCTCTGGCGTCAGTTCTGGCATTGGCAACACCCTGTCGCGCTCTCTTGGAGACGTGTTCAGTGGCTCTGCGATTGTAGGCAGCCTTGACCGCCTCGGTGGTCGAATCGTCTCTGTCCTTGGCACGGCCTTCAAGAGCGCGGCAGTGGCGGGTGGTGCTCTCATTGGTACCGCTCTGTGGGGAGGTTTGACCCGTGTCCTCGATACCGAGGATGCGACCAAGATGTTCGGTCAGTTGGGCCTGTCTGACAGAGACACCCAGAACTTGATGGGCAACCTCGATGACGCCTTCCGAAAGTCGTCGTTCGCCTACCCGGATGTCTACGGCCTAGCGTCCCAGTTCCTCGCCTCCGGCGTGGACGCGGACGACATCGTTCCGTGGACTACCTCTGCCGGGGACATTGCAGCGTTCGCCGGTGCTCCTCTTGAACAGGTTGCAGACATTCTGTCTGTTATTGCGGCAAGAGGCCACATCTCCGGTAACGAGATCAACCGGCTCTCTCAGATGGGTATCCCCATCCGGCAGATCTTGGGTGATGCCTTGGGCATGTCGAACGAGGAGTTGGAGCGGGCGATCTCCAACGGAGAGATCACTGCGGAGAAGTTCTTCGACGCCATCGGCAGCAGCGACATGCTGTCTGGGTCGATGGAAGCAATGGCTGACACCACCCGAGGCGCGTTCCGCAACCTCGTCAACGGCCTCGCGGGTGTTGGTGAAGCCTTGCTGGCTCCGTGGTTCGGAGAGGGCGGAACGATGGTTGGCTTCCTCCAGAGAGTGGGGGACGTGATCTTCGAGAGAGCGGTGCCCGCCGCAGAGGCCCTCGGACAGTGGATCCACGACAGGCTTGCTCCCGCTATCGCGGATTTCGCCGCAGGTCTTGGCGAACGGCTCATGCCGATCCTACAGCGGTTCGGTGAGTTCGTCATGACCATCATTGTCCCCGCGATTCAGTCTCTGTTCGAGTGGATCAGCCAGAACCGTGAAGCCATCATGCGGTTCTTGGAGGCATTCATTCCCGCCCTCGGGATCCTGGCCTCAATCGCAGTGGGCGTTCACCTTCTCATCAAGGCATGGATGCTTCTGAAGGCAGCCACCCCCATCGGAATCATCCTGGCTCTCATCACTGCCCTGGTGTATGCCTGGCAGAACTCAGAGACCTTCAGAGAGGTGGTCACGACCGTATTCAATGCAGTCTGGGAAGTGATCCAGTCTGTCGTTGATTGGGTCCTTGATCGCTTTGCAGACTTCAGAAGCGGAAACTCCGAGACCATGGAGTGGATCAAGTCTGTGTGGGAGCAAATCAAGGAGATCTTCTCCACTGTCTTCGAGATCATCCTAGAGGTCATCTCTGTCTTCATCGAGACGGCTACCGCGTTCTGGGACTCCTGGGGCGAGACGATCATGAACGTGGCCCGAGTGGTGTGGGAGACCATCAAGGGCGTCATCAGCGGGGCTCTTCAGGTCATCCAGGGGATCCTGGACGTGGTTCTTGGTCTCATCACAGGAGACTGGGAAAGAGTCTGGGAGGGGATCAAGAACATCGCCCAGGGAGTCTGGGAGATCATCAAGTCCATCGTCAGTGGTGCAATCAGAGTTGTCTGGGAGATCATCAAGGGAGTCACCAGCAACATCAGAGACTGGTGGAGTAACGTCTGGGGCGCTATCCGAGACTTCTTCCAGAACCTGTGGAGCAACCTTAGTTCTTGGTTCTCGAACCTTCTCAACGGGATCCGCTCGTTCTTCACCAACATCTGGAACGGGATCCGGTCCTTCTTCTCTGGTCTGCTGAGTGGGGTGCGCTCCAACTTCCAGAGTGTGTGGGAGGGCATTCGCTCTTTCTTCTCTGGTCTGCTGAACAGCGTCCGGTCTACATTCCAGAGCGTGTGGAATGGGATCCGGTCGTTCTTCTCTGGTCTGCTGAGCGGTATCCAGTCCACATTCCAGAGTGTGTGGAACGGGATCAGATCGTTCTTCTCGGGCCTGTTGAGCGGTATCCGGTCCAACTTCCAGAGCGTATGGGACGGGATCCGGTCGTTCTTCACGAACGTCACCAACACGATCCGCAACGTGGCACAGAGCGTCTGGAACGCGATCCGCTCATTCCTGTCCTCAATCCTGAGCGGCATCCAGTCGAACATGCAGAGCGTGTGGAACACGATCCGAAACGTCATCACTACAGTGGTCAACGCCATCCGGTCCATCATCACCACGGTGTGGAATGCGATCCGCAACACCGTCTCAACCGTGATGAACACCATTCGCTCGGCTGTGCGGACTGGGTGGAACGCGGTTCGGTCCACGGTCACGTCGATCATGTCTTCGGTGAGAAACGTCATCCAGAACCAGTGGAACAACGTCGTCTCCTTCATGAGAAGCATCCCTAGACGGATTCGTAGCGCGGTGGGCAACATGGGCCGGGTCCTGTTCAACGCTGGTAGGGACGTGATTCGAGGGTTCATCGACGGTATCCGAAACATGTTCAGCAACGTTCGGTCAACGCTATCTGACCTGACCAGCCGCCTCACGTCTTGGAAGGGACCGCCCACCAGAGACGCGAAGTTGCTCGAAGACGCTGGTGAACTCATCCTGGGCGGATTCGACACAGGGCTTCAGAACAAGTTCGGTGACATTCGCAAGACGCTCGGAGACCTCACCGACATGACAGAGGGAAGCATCGAGCCCGTCGGTCCTCGGGGCACGGGTCTTGTTGGCGGTGTGGGCAGCCAGACCCACTACCACATCGACACCGTAGAGATCTCTGCGAAGGATGTCCAGGAGATGAGAGACGTGACTGAGTTCTTCTCCAAGGTCCGACAGGTGTCGCGTCAGGGAGTTGTGGCCCGATGAACGACCCCCAGACTGTAGAGATCAAGGATGTGTACCTTCCCACCGCCAGCCCCCAAGAGTGGCGGGTTCTTGAAGATGTCACCGAGATCCACGTTGTCGTCTACGGGGCTCAGGGAGGCCCACAGAGTCAGATCCCTGGGTCAGGCGGTGTGTGGAGGGGTGGACCCGGCGCTCGCATCGAGGCCACCCTCCCCGTCACCCCGTTTGAGTACCTAGACTTCCAGGCTGGAAGGCTCTGGCAGGAGGCGGGCCTGCTGTCTTCTCTGGTGGGTGCTCCTGGAGGTTCGGTCTCAGATCCCGAGGCGTCCCAGTTCCACAGCCGTGCAGGTCATGGCGGGGGAATGTCCGTCATCAAGCGTGGGTCTGACTACCTTGTCGTCGCTGCCGGTGGTGGTGGCGAGGGGGTTTATTTCGATAACACCACGCCGGGGGGTGCGGCCACCTTCCCCGATGGTCAGGATGGCGGGGAGTACGACGGGGGGTTCTATGGTGCTCCTGGTCAGGGAGGGACGACCTCTGGGGGCGGTGACGGTGGTTGGGGAGACTGGGAGGATCCAGCAGACGGAGAAGCGTTTGAGGGAGGACATGGAGAGGACGGTACCTTTGGCGCTGGCGGCGGTGGCGGTCAGGGACTCTACGGTGGTGGGGGTGGAGGCATTGGATCCGGTGGCGGCGCTGGGTCTAGTTACGTTCACTCCAGCGCCACGAACGTAGATACCTCTGGTCAAAGAGTACTAGGAGACGGGCGAATCGAGGTTACCTATTCGACGGGTCTCGTCGCTCCCTGGCCCCCAACGCTTCACCCGGTAGAGAACTTTGACGCTCAGGATCCGAACACCTTCTCTTGGGACCACAACAGCCAAACAAACACCAACCAGAATCGCTACCAACTACAGATCCTGGATCCGGCGACAGATGATGTTGTCTATGACTCTGGAGAGGTTTCGTCCTCTACCGAAGAGCACACCGTTGCTGGCGGGACGCTAGTCAACAACAAGTCCTATCGGTGGAGAGTGAAGACTCGTGATGGAGACTTCTTCTCTGAGTGGTCTTCTCTAGGGTCATTCCACACATCCCCTCCCCCGGTCATTGAGATCACTGATCCTGGCTCCGATGGTACTGACATCATCACTGGAGATCGAGAGTTCTCTTTCTCGTACTTCAGTGAGACCGATGTGCCTGTGTCGGAGATGAGGTGGGAGGTCTCAGCCAACGGGTCTAGTTATCTTGATTCGGGTGTCCTCCCCGCTGAATCCCCCTTCATGGTGACGGGTCTGGAATCCAAGCCGGGGACCCCGACCCAGGCGCTGACTCTGTGGGTGTGGGACAGCAACGGAACCATGAGTGAGCCGACCACAAGATCCTTCACGGTAAGCGCGGTCTCCCCCGAGAAGCCCGTGACTACCGTGTCCTCAGACGACCAGGCGGGGTATGTGGTCATCGACATCACCAACCCTGCTCCAGGCACTGGTGTTCCTGAGGCAGAGGCCAACGTCGTTCTACGACGCCTCCCCGGAAAGGAGTGGGTTACGCTCGCAACAGACGTGCCCCCCAACTCCCAGTATCTGGACTACCTGGCTCCCTTCAATAGAGAGGTTGAGTACCGGGTGCGCGCTCGCTCTGTGATTCAGACACACAGCCCAGTCACTCCTGAGGACGACATCTCCCACACCCTCTTCGGAACAGGTGTGTGGCTTCATGTCTTCGAGGACACCTCTACCCTGACGAGGTTCGAGTTCGATGGTGGGGGCAGGAGCCGCCGATTTGATAAGAGACAGGAGTTCCAAGAGTGTGTCGGACGAGACACCCCTGTCGTTGATGTTGACCAGAGGTTGGAGCACAGCATCTCAACAGAGATCGCTCTGGTCCCCGGACACGGCTCGGTGGATGACTTCAAGGATCTGGTGTTGAGAGAAGATGTGCTCGCTTATAGAGACGCTCGGGGGCGAGTCGTCCTTGGAGTGGTGCCTGACTTCGACCTCTCGTTCACTAACTGGGGTGCGAGAACCACCCTCCGCATAGATAAGGTCAACGATGAGGTGGGGGTCTGATGCCTGGCTCTGTGACTGTGGGAGATGCCTGGGTTGACATTGAGTCTGGTGTCAGCCAAGACGCTGGTACTACATGGAGTTTCTTCGGTGTATGGAGACGGCCCGCCACTGACTCCATCTTCGATGATACCAACGTCCTTCTTGCCGTGATCCCTATTGTGGGGACTAGCGGATTCCAGCCAATGTCGTTCCGAGACCTCACACCGGCCTCGGGGGTCGAGTACACCTGGAGGGTTACTGTTCACTTTGATGACGAGGACCCGGCCCCTGGAGAAATGTATGTCTTCCAGGAGACCGCCACCATGTACTTGGATGCGGTGTGGCTGTCGTGCTTGAACCGTGGAGACAATGACATCCACAGGTTCTTCTACGCTAGGGAGAGGGGCGAGTCAGTAGACAAGGGGCTAGAGCCGTTCCACCCTGTGGACCAACGATTCATGTCTTCCCAGTTCTCTCACCTTGACCGGGAAGAGCACCGAGTTGTGCTCCAACTACCCGACTTCCCCGAGGACGAGGACTTCCTAGAGCACTTGATGTACTGCTCTGCGCTCACTGTCATGAGAGACTATAGGGGGCGAAAGATCATCGGCATGGTCGATGGCCTCGACATCCAAGAGACCAGATGGGGGTCTGAGGTCTCGTTGAACATCATCAAGACCAGATCCGACGAGAGAGCAAGGTGGTGAGCCTCTATGCAGAGCCTCGCTCGTGATGGCTATAGTGCGTCACAGGTCTATCGTGCGCTCACCGATTCTCGTCGTGAGTTCCGGTTCCGGTACCGTCTTCTCAGCGTCACCAACAACCCCATTGGGTGGGTCGATGGTGTCACGAACGCCTCTATAGAGCACAACGCTCTTGCACAGATCAAGAGATCCGCCAAGATGACCTTTCAGGACTCCTTTGACATCGACTTCTCCTCTGATCGCATTCAGCCTCTAGTGGGAATCAAGATGGAGGACGGGGGCTACGCAGAGTTCCCCCAGGGCATCTTCCTGCTCTCCAGCCCAGACCGTGCGATTGACTCCTCCCAGTCAGTCGTCAGAGAGGTGGAAGCATACGACCAGGGGCAGGTGTTGGTGGACAGCAAGATTGACCGCCGCTACTCCTTCCCCCAAGGCCGAAACTACAACCAGGCCATCAACAAGGCTCTGTCAGACGCAGGGATCGTCAATCGCATCATTGAAGAGACTGACCACAGCCTCCCCGTCCCCAGAGAGTGGGAGCCCGGCACATCCTTCGCAGAGATCATCTCAGACCTCCTAGAGGCGGTCAACTACGAGAGCCTGTCCTTTGACTCCACGGGAACGGCACGGTCCTCTCTGTGGCGCTCTCCCTCTTCGCGTCCCATTGACTTCACCTACGAGACCAACAGATCCAGTGTGTTGATGCCCGAGGCTACCCAGACTCTCGACCTGTTCGATGTGGCCAACCACTGGGTGCTTGTCGTCAGTGAGCCAGACCGCGAGCCCTTGGTCGCTACCTACACGAACGAGGACCCCAACTCCCCGACCTCGACGGTGGCACGGGGCCGAAAGATCACCGACTTCCGAGAGAGCGAAGAAGCAAGCACACAGCAGGCTCTCAATGCCCGAGCCCGGAGGCTGGCCGAGAACGCGAGTCAGGTGTTCGAGCAGGTTGCCTTCCAGACCAGAATGATGCCGTTCCACGAGCACGCAGATGTCATTGAGTTGAAGTACACACAACTTGGCGTCAATGACTTCTATGTCCAGAACAGGTGGGAGTATGCTCTCCGTGCGGGCTCTGCGATGAGCCACAACATCAGAAGAGTTAGGACCCTGTGATGGATGTAGCGAACACCCTCTACTGGATCCGTGGAGAACAGAAGAAGCAAGATGTCTACCGTCTTGCAAAGGTCGTCCCGGAGTACCTGTCGGGAAGACCCAAGGTCATCTTCGACGGAGAAGAGGAAGAGGGCGGAAGAGAATACCCGCACCTAGACTCCTATTCCCCCGCTGCCGGGGACAGGGTGATCTTGATGCGGGCAGGACGTACTTGGGTGATCTTGGGGAAGATCGTTTAGATCCCAGCCACGAACTCCAGGAGCCGCCAACTCAGACCCACGACCAAAGCCGCCAAGGGCAGCATCAGCAGGCCGATCAGGATGTAAGCGAAGACGGCTGAGGTCTTCTCTGCGACGGTCTTGTGGTACTCCCTTGTTGGGCGGTGTCCGTCGTTACTGCCGTTCATGGAACTCATCAGTCTCTCCTTGTTGGTCAGTGCCTTGCCTTGTTAGTGCACTTCTTCTCTTATGATCTCTTCTTTCTTCGTGTTGTTTCTCGACTTGATCTGTTCGATCAGGTTCTTGATCTCGATGTCGGTGGAGTCTGACGCCAAGATCTCGCTTCGATCCGTGGCCCGACCCTCCAGCAACTCCATGGTTCGCACGATGCGATCAACCACCCCCGCCAACTTCGACAGGTCGTTCGGGGTAGTGGGTGCGGTCAATCGAATCGTCTCTCCATTGGGACCCTCGATGAAGATAGGCTCTCCGTCCTCATTCCTCTGCTCGGTGCCCTCCATCAAGAGGCTGTACGCCTTGTCGAGGATGAGGTGGCACAGCGCCAACTTCTCTCCCTCCCCGTGAAGGTGACGGATGAGGGCGGAGTGTGAGGCCAGGGCACTCTTCGGTGCGGTGATCCCATACGCTTCCGCCCACAACCAACCAGCGGCGTTGCTGGGATAGCCAAGAATCTCCCGAGCCTCGGCAACCCCCACCTTCGCTGCCAACTCACAGAACTCCTGCTTCTGCTCCTCGGTGTAGTTGCCGTAGGGCTTCTTGCTCTTGGTGTTGGGATTGTTGAGATTCTCGGGGTTATTCCCGACACGGGTTCCGTCGGTCTTCTTGGGCTTCTGCTTGGCCATCAGGCCATCCTCTCTTTGATCTCTTTGATCGCAGACATTCTGTGGTAGGACATGGAGCCTGGGGTCTTTCCGTATTGGGCTCCAATCTCAGACATGTTCCTCCCGGTGATGGTTTGTAGTGCCGCCGCCCGTTTGTGTGGGGGGAGTTGTGCGACCTCCTCTAGCACTTCGTAAAGGTTTTGCTTGGCGATCACCACCTCTTCCACGGACGGTTCTTCTGGGCTCCAGGAGAGCCAGGTAGAGGAGTCTGGGTCCTCGTCCATGAGATCGTCCAACGAGGAGGTGTTGAGGGTGGCTTCCATTCTCGCAGATCGGTAGGAGTTTCCGTCTGGGTCTACATACATTCTCCCATAGGTGGTGCGAAGATAGTCAATCAACCTCTTCTTCACGGTCCACCCCAGGTACGAATCGAAGGGCATCGACGTTCGAGAGGGGTCGTAGTCCTGAGAGGCAACAGTCAGATGTACGAGGGCTTCGGAGTACAACTCATCGAATCCCGCCAAGGAACCGAGGACAGAATAACTCAACTTACGAGACACAGCGGCAATGATTTGGAGATGGGTCTCCTGAACCGTTACCGCTGTGTCATCGCTCATGCACAGTATTCTACCACATTGAACCCTGAAACCCTCTAATGACCCTAATGGTCAGATTCCCTCGACTCCAAGTCAGATTCCCTCGACTCCAAG
>Ga0207421_10004582_pt1 | contig 15819 bp, 13 predicted proteins | sample SodLakKL_010_SED_4_FD_187542 | JGI IMG/M metagenome (GOLD analysis project Ga0207421, IMG submission 187542) | Alkaline sediment microbial communities from Lake Tanatar, Kulunda Steppe, Russia - 8KL_010_SED (SPAdes) (version 2) | ecosystem: Environmental > Aquatic > Non-marine Saline and...
TCTTCCACTTGCCGGGAAACTTATTCTCGATTACATTTTGGATGAAGTTGAACAGATCGAAGAAGTAGATAAGATATACGTAACTACCAATGAAAGATTTGAATCATCTTTCGATGAATATTTGTCTAAAAGAGGGGGAGAGATTTACGAACTTATCATAGAAAGTCAGGAATCCGAAGAGGAAAAGTACGGTGCGGTAGGGGGGATGATAAACGTGATAGAGGATAAGGGTCCTGACGATTACCTGGTGATCGGAGGGGACAATTATTATTCATATAAGATGAGGGACTTCATCAACTTTTCCGTTGAGAAGGGAGGTCTTTCAAATGCATGTTTCCAAGTGAAGAGTCTTGAAGAAGCTAAGAACTACGGTATAGTAAACTTCGATGAAAATAAAAAAATACAAGAATTCCAGGAAAAACCTGAAAACCCTAAATCGAGAATGGCCTCTACCGCTTGCTACTTTTTCCCCCGTGATCGGATAGGTGTCCTCGACGAATATACCGAATTTTGGGAAGGGAGAGTTTCGAAGGATAAGTATCTCGATGAACCTGGTAGGTTCCTCGAGTGGATTATAAAAAGATACGATACGTACGCTTATGTTTTTGAAGGAAATTGGGTGGATATAGGAACTCGCGAAGGTTACCTGAGGGCAGAGAGAGAATTGAGTGAAGGGAACGTTTTAAGAGGGGATATTAGCGGCTCGAAAATTGGTGAAAACGTGACGGTTTTAGATGGGGCAATAGTAAAAAATTCGGAACTGGAAAATTCGATAATTTTTGAAGGGGCTACCATTGAAAATTCAATAGTCAAAAACTCAATAGTAGGCAATGATACAAAGTTAGTGGAAAAAGACCTAAGAGAAGGGCTAATAAAAAAGATGGAACATCTTTAGATGTCGGAAAACTTTCGAAAATCAGCGAAATTTCCACTAAGATTTTTTATCTGATGATACGGGCTATTGAAGTTATGAAAAATCAGTATTTCCACTCCTTGATAATTTTATCGTGATACTTCACCATATTATGGAATAGAGTTACTGATGCTGAAAACATATCTTTGAAGTCCTTTTTATCTAAATTTAGTATATTAAAATTACTTTTATTGAGGGCTAAACCTCTATCTATATCCAAACCATCATATCCAGATAAGTTGACCACGAAACCTTCTTTTCTCCTTTTTTCATCGAAAGGTTCCAGAGCCACCCTTGCTAAGCCTCCGGCAGGAACTAGCTCGTCCCCCTTTCGGGCCACGTATATTCTAATATCGAAATTTCTCTTAGTGCCTTTCCAGTTTATAGGGCGGAAATTTACCTTTTCACATATTGTGTAGGGAAACGGGTTCCTCTCCGGACCAAACCTCTCGCCGAAATCTTCCACGCTTCCTCCGACTTTATTCTCTATATCTTCTTTTTTTGAGATGATATCTATCCCTCTGCCCCCACTCCCCCCATAGGGTTTGATTACGATCTCTCCCTCTTGATCCAATACCTTTTCACAAATACTGATCAACTGATCTTTGTTCCAAGCTCTCCAGTAATTTAAAGGGTAAACTCGGAAATTCGACAGTTTTTCTTCTGACAACTGGACGGCATGATATGTTAACGATTTGTCGTCCGTTTCGGGAAAGATCTGGTTTGTGACAATCGCATTTAACTGTCCTTTTTTTCCTTTTTCTTCGAAATTCCTTTTCCTTCTAACTATGCCATCTCCAATTAAGATGTCTACTTTTTTTCCTTCGTAACGAGGATTCCCATCTTTTAAGCGAAGTTTGGGTATAATTTTTTTGTAAGGTTCCAAGATTATTCCGCTATCGTCTGTATTGTCCTCCCTTTCAAGACTTAGATCGAATTTTCTTCTGAAGTTCTCTGCCAAGAATATCTTTTCATATAATAGAATATCCTCTTCCGGATGGCCAATTAGAATCAGTGGGTCTTCCTCGGAAAACCTTAAAGTCTCAAGAAAACCGTTATACATGGCTTCCCAACCCCCCTTCTGAATTGCCGATATTCCTCGACTATTGCCTCCATTTGCCTCCACGATAGAGAATTTTATCTCCCCGTTATCCTTCTGGTTCACCATAAAATCGACAGAACCGATAAAAAAATACGGTTCTTGAATCGAATTTAATTTTTTATCCCTCAATTCTCTTAGGCTTTGCTGGATGATACTTTCTACTAATTCGACCTCCTGTTTCTCTCTGATGTCACTTAAAGAGACTAAATCTAACCCTAAGTATGGTGAAAGCCTTATCAAATCTTCAACAGACTTTATATCTATATTTGCCAAAGCTGCCTCACCTTTGAATTTCTATCTTAGGATATGTGTCAGATTTTCACCCTGTGAAACGGCACCCTCTCTTCTTAAATATAAAACCTTTCCGGAGGTGGGTGATCTCACGGCCTCACTTCCTTTAAAGAGTCTCTCGACTCGGCCTAGAGTCTCTTCTTCTTCGATATGATTTCCGAGTTCTACATCCGGATCAAAAAAACCCGAATTTGGGGACCCGACCTCGAACTTTCGTCTGAAAATATCTCCCTTGAAGTCTTCACTATCGCCTCTGAGAGTATCGGTTTCTTTTAGAAAGTTTCTCAGACCTTTCGTGATCTGTGAAATATAGGAAGGGTTAAGATTTCTTTGCCGTCCGGCTTCTATCGTAAAACAGTCTGTACCGGATTCGGGACAAGCTGCGGCGAGGGACCCCTCCGTCTTTTCCTCCACGAAGATATCGGAAAAAAGAAATTTTGAGGATAAGTCCGCTCTATTCTCATTCGTTATAGCGACATGAGGTTTATACTCTCCAGCCCCCCCTCCGTGTATATCTATCAAGAAATCGACTTGAGAAAAAATTTTTTCGAAAAGCATCTTCCCTAGAATTTCAGTAGGTTTTCTATATCTCCCTTTTAAGTACGTTCGATTGAGGTCGATATTATCGATAGTAGAAACTCTCGATTTCTCGTTAAAGGCTAGAGGGTTGGCTACGGGAATCACGATGATGGTTCCTTTAACTTCCTCGGGTCTTATTTCTTTGAAAATCTTTTGAGAGGTATATATTCCGTTCCATTCGTTACCATGCTGTCCTGAGACGATACATATCTTTTTTCCTTCTCCTTTCGATATGATTCCACACTGGGGAGCTAATGAAGAGTCGTCGGATAGATGAGTGATTTCTAGCCTAAAAGTCTTACTTCCTTTCAATGAATCAATTTGGAAATTATTTATAGGGACTGTTTCCATTTCTCAAACCTTACGCTTTCCAGCGGCGGAATTTGCATTTTTATCCAAAGCCTTTCTGCCGACATTCCGCCCTGTACTTTTCACAATTCATCTGCTCCTAAAAAACTTATCTTCGGGAGTGTTCCTTAAACTGAATCGGTTAAATACTTTCAGGTTTAGTTCGTACGCGTGGGGCGTTTTAAGATAAAATATTGAAAAGATATCTAATGAGAACTGCCAATATTAGCATTACCGATGCGAGCATCAACCAGAATTCCAATTGACTTACTTGAGCCGCATCGTTCATATTATCACGATATTTTATCATGAAGATCGTTATGCCTCTACTTTTTTCGCTCGTCGGTAAAGTCTTCAGGAATTCACTCTGAGTATATTTCGTTTCTTAGGCCAAAATCCTCTTTTTTATAACTGCTCTAGGACTCCTGATCTATGTTACATTATAAGTGTTGTCTATAAACTATCTCGGATAAGTTGGTGAAATTAAACACCTATTTCACAACTTTCTCAGATTTCACATTGGAAGTAGACCTCTTTGCATATTGCTTGGCAATATCGAGTAAGCTTGGGTATGTACTCCAAAAGCGTAAAAAGACTGGAAAAATTTTTAATTTTTCAAAAATAAATTATTATTAATAATGGAGATTACAAGTTCAGCTTTTCAAGACGGAGGAAGTATTCCTAAAAAATATACCTGTGACGGTGAAGATTTATCACCTCCTCTAAAGATATCGGACGTACCGGCCGAAACTGAGTCTTTAGCTATAGTGGTAGATGATCCGGATGCTCCAGGTGGAGTTTTTGTCCACTGGGTGATTTGGAATATACCTCCTGAGGTCGAAGAGATTCCCGAAGGCATCCCAACCGGAGAACGAGTGGACTTACTCGAGGGCGCAGTACAGGGAAAAAACGGATTCGGTGAACTCGGATATCGTGGTCCCTGTCCACCTTCTGGACCTAGCCATAAGTATAGGTTTAAATTGTACGCTTTGGATGGCATAGTTGATCTTAATCCTGGCGTATTGAAGGTTGACTTGGAAAGGGAAGTTGAGGATCTTTTAATCGAAAAGGATTCTATAATGGGAAAATACGAAAGGTAATAGCGTATATCCCGAGAATAACGAGAGTCTTTTTCATGCCTGTGGGTGCCGGGTCAGGTTAATATTATTAATTAATTATCATAGCTGGGCCAGGCGGGAGCATTTGCATTAACCTATCTAAATTTATTTCTCTATCCAAGTTATTTTCCAACTCTTCTTTTATCTTATCGGCGATTTCACTCTTTTTTGTGGATCCAGGTTTTATCCTCATCAAAATTTCCGAGTGGGCATTGATTGCCGTGGGGGGGCCACACATAGGTACTTCGTAACTATCTATTTCTTTAAGTCCAATTGCGGCTTCCAACGGAACGGTCAGGTAATTTCTTTTTCCTTTAATCATGTATCCTCCTTTCGGTAGATATTCTCCGGATGGGGCCTCCTTTGATACTTGATCAGGGTTTACCCAATACACTTCGACGTTGGCCAAACCCTCCTTCCAAGCTCGTGAGTGAATTGCAGAGAATCTAGCGGCTTCTTCAGTTGTTTGATCCGTAATCTTTTCTCCTTCACTTTTTATTATAGTATGAGGAGCTCCCTTCAAATCGGCGTGGAGGTATCTGTCTTTAGGGTCCATATGCTTCTCGACAGCTTCTTTATTTGTCGTTGAGTCTCTGCCAGCTATTACCAACAGATTTTGTGACGAATAGAACCATTTGAACCGTTCGAACCATTTCCTCTGCCTTCGTTTTTTGGGAACATGTGATCTGGATTCGATTTTTATTTTCTCTTCTTCAAGTTCTTGAAGTTCTTTTTCAGTCTTTTTTATGGCTTTTTTAGCCCCCTTAACCTTACTCTTAAGTTTTTTGTTTCTTTCGTAAAACTTTGAAGCGTTATTAAATGCCGATTTTCTTAAATCGAGTTCGACCGTTGTTTCCGGAAGCTTCAATTTTATCTTTCCCGTTTCTGGACTGATAGATTTAATCGGCTTAGCCCATCTTTTTTTCGAATTTTCGGATTTTTGTATCTCCTCTCGTACACTGCCCCAACTTTCGGATTTTCTAAGTTTATTTGTCCGATCTAAAATTATATCGATTGTTTTATGGTGTTTTGAAATTGCGTCGGCTTTCTCTTTTGTTGTTTTGATCTTCTTTTCAATCTCTCGAAGGTTCTCTTTCTGTTCTTCCAGTCGAGCTTTTATCCTGTCTTTCTTCCGTTCCAATTTTCCTTCTTTTTCTTCCTCAGCTACTTTTTTCGAAATTTTTCGAAAATATTCGTCTAGAGCTTTGTTAAATGATTCAAATGATTCGAATTCACTTCCCTCCAAAATTCGAAGAGGAAACGGTGTAACATTTGTTGGCTTTCCGTCTTCGTAAACTATCCGAGGGGAAATCTCCGACTCGAATAAGCTCTCTATCGATAGGAATATCTCCTCATAGTTCCTGTCCGTCAATTTTTTTGTGGCGGTGTCCTTTTCAATATCGGATCTCTCGCAAATCTCCTCAGCAAGCTCTCCTCCGATGGATAAGTTTCGAGCGAGTCCTCTCACGAGGTCTGGACTTTCTTCTAAAATGGATTTCAACTTACTTTTTGAGATCGAAGAGATGCTTTCTCCTTTTCTGGGTGGTAATGAATATTTTTTTCCGGATTTTATCTTCCTATCTTTCCAGATTTTATCTTTGTAAGGCTGAATAATTTCTCCATCTTCTTTTGATAGTATTAGATTTCCCTCTCCGAATAATTCGGCCATTAGGAGGTAGCTCTCGTCCTTTTTTTCAAACTTTAGCTCCACTACCCGCTCCAAATCGGGTTGATTTATGCCGACTAACTTTGTATTGGATAGGTATTTTCTCAATAACATGGGGAACGAGGGAGGTCTTTGTGGGGTCGGATGTTTCATATATGTAATGTGAATTCTATTCCCAGGTTCTATAATCAAACCTCGCACGTCACGGTCCGAAGTATTTAACCTAATCAAGAAAGTTCCATCAAATTCATAAATCTTCCCTACCCAACTCCCCCCTATCTTCTCTTTTAGCTCCTCCAAACAAATTTTGATATCCAAACCGGACATGGCTTTCTTCATTGTTAGACCTTGGAAATTCTTCAATGATCGTTTCTATTTAATTTATTACTTTCATTGATATTCTAGGTTGGATATTGAGGTGATTCAAACCTGAATCATTTAAAAGAAGCAGGACATTGATTTCATAGAATGACTGAGTTAATCTACTTCCGCGATTGCTATAAGAAAGAATTCGATGCAGAAGTCTTAGGTGTTAAAGGCTCTCGAGTGATTTTGGATAAGACTGCTTTTTATCCGGAAGGTGGTGGTCAGCCATCCGATACGGGGAAAATAGGAAACTCTCGAATTAAAAAGGTCGAGAAAAATAAAGGGGTTGTAGAGCATGTCCTGGAAAATAACCCTTTTGAAATTGGTGAAACAGTCCATTGCAGGCTTGACTGGGATAGGAGGTATTCCCATATGAGGTGTCACACCGCACAGCATGTTTTATCTGCGGTCGTCCTCGAAAAATATGAGGGAAGGACCACAGGCAATCAGATTTACGAGGATAGAGCCCATATAGACTTCGACGTCGATATTTCCGATAAAAAAGGAGGAGTAGAGGAGAAGGTAAACTCGATCATAGACAAGGAAAGAGATGTCGATATATATACAATGACTAGAGAAAAGGCACTTGAGGAGTTAGACAAGGAGAGGACTAGGATTGATCTTTTACCTGATTCTATTGAGGAATTTAGGATCGTGGAAATAAAGAAGGTTGATAAGACTGCTTGCGCGGGGACTCACGTAAAAAATACAGGAGAACTTGAAGGATTTAATATTACTGATACCGTGAATAAGGGTAAAGATAGGAAGAGGGTCGAATTTGAACTAGCCGGAAATAAGAGCTAGATCGTAATCTAAATCGAGGACTATAGGTTGTTCTCAGATAACGTCTGCCCGAATTCCAAGTCGATACCCGAGAACGGTCTTGGAACAAGGGTGCCCTTTTTTTATCAGTATCATTAATTGACAAGGGGCTAAAGAAGAGTTAAGAGGTGAGAAGATGACTGGAGCTTTGATATTGATAACTACCGAGGTTGGCAGCATGAGGGATATATATGAGAAGATTAGTGAGATCGATGGCGTGGAACAGGCAGAAATGCTTACTGGTCCGTACGATATTATGGTAATTTCGAAGTCAGAAGAGATGACGGAGATTACTGAGACGATAATGAGGAAAATTAGAAAGATAGAAGGCGTAGAAGATACTGTCACGAACATCTTCATAGAATAATAAAAACAACCTATCGTTTCAGGTTTAATCGGCCAAATCACTTACGTGAGAAAAAATGGGGGAGACGTCAAAAATATCTCCCTCCAGTATGTATTCTGCTGGTCCCTCCATTTTTATCCCGTCTTGGTTATCGACCTTTATAGTTAGCGACCCACCTAGTAGATTTACTTGGACTTCTTTGTCAGTAAGATCTCTTTTTCTTGTTACAAATGCAGCTGCACAGGCCCCCGTACCACAGGCAAGAGTAAGACCAGCGCCTCTCTCCCAGACGTAGGTTTCTATTTCCTTTCGAGATGAAGGATTTACAAACTCCACGTTTGTCTTTTCCGGATGAAAATCACTTGCATTCTCTAAGTCGGGTCCGTTTTCAAGGGCAAATTCCTTGGAAGCCCTATCTGTGATGACAACGAAGTGCGGATTTCCGACTGAGACGTGACTCCCACAAAATCCATTAACTTTCTTATTATCTTCCTTGAGGATAGCCTTTCCCATATCTACCTCGATACTCGATCTTCCCGGCCCCTCAAATATTTCTAACTCTTTTATACCTGCTTTGGTTTCTATCTTAGGTTTTTGATCTACCTTGTTTCTATCGTAAAGATATTTTGCAACACACCTTATCCCATTTCCACACATTTCGGCTTCTCCACCATCCTTGTTGAAGATGCGCATCCGGTAATCTGCCGTTTTACTGGGTAGTATCACTAACATTTGATCTGATCCCACACCGAACCCTGGATGGCATAAAGCTCGGGCGATCTCCCCATATGTATGTTGTTCTTTCTTTTCGAGATTTTTATTGAGATCTTCGGTTATTAACTGGCTGTTTCCTAGTCCGTGCATCTTAGTTATCTTCATTCATCTCACTAACATTTTTTCGCCTTTCAATCTACTGGCGGCCTCTTCTATCTTTTCAATAGACGGGACGAGTGCAAATCTTAAAAATTGACTTCCTGATTCCGAGGTCCTGGATAATGCTTCTCCTGGTGTGGCGTTTATTCCTTTCTTGTACAAAAGATCTTTAACTACATCTATTGGGGACAATCTGTCCGGAATTTTTGCCCAGAGGTAAAAAGTACCTTCAGAGTAAATTTTGGGGAACCCGAACTTCCTAAGAGCAGGTCTTAATAACTCCTTTTTCTTTCTATATAATCCCCTCATCTTTTCGACGTGCCCTTCATCTGAAAGGGCTCCGATAGCTGCGTATTGCGATATTTGAGATTGTCCAGAGTGGAAATTAGTTTGAACCTTCTTAAATGGTTCCAAAATTTCTTTCCTCCCCGTTACGAACCCTATTCTGTAGTTAGTCATATTGCTCCTCTTTGATAATGAATGAAAAACTAATCCAATTTCTTTACTACCATCCACATTAAACAATGAAATCGGTTTTTTATCTTCATCGTAGTACATTTCCGAATATGCTTCATCAGAGATTAATAGGATATCGTTTTCTTCACAAAAATCGACGGCCCTACGATAAAAGTCTCTTGGAGCTACTTTTGTAGTAGGATTGTTTGGATAGTTACACCACATTAGCTTGGTTTTTTCAAGATTTTTTTCATCTATTTCCTCGAAAGTTGGGAGAAAATTATTTTCTTCCTTTAGAGGCATAAATACAGTTTCTGCTTTCCGTTGTTTCGCACCTGTCGTATAAGGTGGATATCCGGGATCCGGAATTAATACTGCATCTCCTTCGTCTACATAGGCCATCGGTAAAGAAAATACGGCTTGTTTTGACCCTAAAGTGGCTGTTATTTCGTTATGAGGGTCCATATGGATTCCGAATCTCCTTTTAAACCATTCCGAAACTGCTTTTCTAAAGTCCTCCTCTCCCTCGTAACTAGGATACCCTCGATCAGGATTTAAAATTGCCTCTCTAACTCCTTCAGCCACGGCTACGGCAGGAGTGGGCTCCGTTGGGTCTCCAACTCCAAAATCTAAAATCTCTCCGGAATATTGGCTTTTTGCTTTCTCTCTAGCTTTGTCTATCTCAGCAAAGGCGTAAGGGTCGAGAGAGTTTATGTATTCGCTCGTGTTTATGTTCAAGTAATTTCACCTTTAGAACATCTAATTTTTCACTTTTAATTATTTTAGTTTCTCTCCTTGGTTCGTACAAAATTTTTTCTCAATTCCATATCAGTCTCAGAGTGTCTCTTAAATGCCTTCGCTGTTGTTTTGGTGCTAAGCGTATATGAGGTAAAATATCTTAGATAAGAGGTATAGATTACTTCTAATAGGTGAGAGAAATTTGTTGGATTTTTTAAAGTAAATGATATTTGTAAATAATTAGTTTTTAGATAAATTTGATTTTCTTGAAACCTGATGGATTTCTATAAACTCATTTTGTGATTGAGGAATATAAAACCTATAATTTGAAGCTTTCGGAAAATTATAGTTTAGAGTTAGTCAAAGAGCAAGGAGAATATACTTAGGCTCGAATTTTTTTGAAAAATTATGTAAAATTGGGATTTTAAGCTATTGAAATTAATGATAAAGTAATAAAAAAGCTAAGGGGAAATTTGATAGTTTTAGGATCTCCAGGTTTCTAAAGCGACCCCTTGCCATTTCCGCTTTCATTGTTATCTTCTCCAAAAATCTAATCAGGGACATTTTCGATCCTGTTTCCGGCTTCTTCTTTAAGGTTATCTAGGAGATTGTCAAAATTATCTTCGTCAATGGCTCCTTGTATTCTGTCTCTCAGGTTTTCTCTCCTTTCCCGGATTCTTTCTCCGATTCTGTCGACTTCTCCTCTAACTGTGTTCATAATTTCTCCTGATGTAATCTCATTGTTTTCTAACCCCTTCCGGACGTTTTCTAGTATGCCGATATGATGCGAACTTCGTTCTCTGGCCAGATTGATATATGGTTCTGCTTCTTCCGGCACTCTGTTTTCTATCTCTTCTAGAATTTCTAAATGTCTTCGCGATGCTTCTATTGCTCTTTCTAGGCTCCTGTTTTCTACGGCGTGTTCGGCAGCAGCCGAAATTCTATTCTGGGCTTGTTTAGTGACTTCTACAATTACGTTTCCTGGAATGTTTTCATCTGCCAGCTCTCCGATTTTTTCCGTCAAATTGTTTGCAGTTTCTATCTCGATGTCTCCCACAATTTTTCTTATTTCCTCGATGTTATCTCCACCTTTTTGGAGTTCGCCTCTGACGTTTTCCCTGATCTTTTCTAATTTTTCCTCTACGTTTTGAAGTTCCTCCACGACTTTATTCCTAGCCCGTTCTGGGACTGTATTTTGGGGAGTCGATGTAGATATAGCGGCAGAAACCGACGTTCTAGCTTGAGAGCTCTTAGATATTGCCAGAGATATTGCGGGTTTCGCTTCCTCTGATACTTCGTTCCGTACGTTTTCCAAAACTTCTGTCCGTTTCCTGAGCGCGTTTTCAACTCTCTCTAGATTCCTTACTTTGTTAGAGGTTTCTACAGCTCTTCTAAATCTAAAGTCTGCCTCATCTAGAAGTTCTTCATATTCTTGAGCTTTGTTTTCTTCGGCCATTTCAATGAACTCTCGAGTTCTTCGATCTGCTCTGTTTAGGTGCCAGCTCTGATCCCTTCTGAAGGCGAGTTCCTTTATGCTTTCTCCCGCTCTTCCTAGCCCATAAAAAGGACTGTCAGGCCGAGGCTCTACGTAGGTATCTACCGCCACGGCAGATCCTGCCGATCCGCCGACAACTGCTAATGCCGAAAGGACTGTGATGGTCAAAGCGGCAGCTCCAGTTCTACCTAATTTTATCATTTTTTCACCTCCATTTTTCTTTTTTCGATCGCATTGACTTTCTGCAACTTCCCTCTTTGATGCAATGAACTGTTCGGGGACTTCTTCTTTTCCACCATTTTACTTCCACGTCTATCTACAATCCTGCCGATTTCCTGATTTAAATGATCTCCAGTGACCGTTTATCGTCGGGTCGAGAAGATTATTTAAAAGCTTTAGAAGGTAAAAAAACTTTCTAAATAGCTTTAAAACGTTCATAAACTAAATAAAATATTTCGATCTTAAAAAGAAGATAATTTAGTATAAAAGTGTGTTTTACTTCTTTACCTCCTCACTTCACCTCGTGGAAATTACAAATTTGGTAAGTTTGATCCTGGTTATTTTTCAGGAAATATCTTCAGGAGTATACTTTTCGTTCTAAAATCAAATTGTTGGTTTTTAAACTATTCATATCGATAATTAGAAGGTAAGCAGGATGGTTAGGGCGTAAGTCTACCTTTTAAAATTTCGTTTCATTTCAGTGGAAAGAATAAAAACTTTCTTAAAAAAAATACTCATGGAGGCGGTCCCAACGGGCTGGAGAAGAATGATTCGTTGGCTGGCGATACAGATGTTCTAGCCTCGCTAACCGCCTTCACATCCTTATCCTTTTCCGCTCAGTCGATCAGTATATTGAGGCGAAGATTTCCTCATATCTACGTGGATTTGATAGAAATTCTAATTTTTTAGGGTTGTTAATTAAATTATACATATCTTCACCAGTTACAATGTCGATTTCGGGGATTTCTACGGGTTCCTCTTTCCTCATCTCTGGTATATGGTCATAATTTTTGTTTTTAATGAATTCTCCGCTAGTTAACTCGAAATAGGCCCCTCCTTTAAGATCCACGATATCGCCGTAAATCGAGTCGAATCCACGGTCCACCCAGTTAGCCATTTTTAGTGTCTCTTTTGATGGGTTGATGGTTATGTGTCCGTAGTTTGGCGGTATTAGAGCCTTTTCCCCTTTTTCCGCTTCTATTAAAATCACATCTTTAACCTCTTCTTCGGATTCCTTTTGAAGTAAGTAGTGAGCTCTCCCTTCGAGAACTTCATAAATTTCGGGATAACTTAACCCGTCCGACGTTTCGGGGTGATAATGGCCTTTGGTCTTAACGAATTCATTTCCCATCTTTAGTGGTGGAATGACGGTGATATCGTAACGTAATCCATGGTCGTGGATAACTTCTTTATCTCCTTCTCTCCAGAGGTCTCTATACATATAGTAAAGCTCCGCTTTCTTGTTTTTTTCCAGCCATTCTTTGTCCAATATCACATCTGCCATATCTTGCGCAAATCTTACGTCTGGTTCACGGTCAACCGCTCCAAATTTCAGAGTCATATTCATCGTATCGAAAATATTATGTTCTAAAGTTTTAAATCCAGCCCCTTCCTTCCATCGTCTCTCTGATTGTCTTTGTAGCAGAAACCAATGCAGCTTTTCTGAGTCTTATTTCTTCCTCTTCCGAAATTTTTAATACTTCCTCGAAGGCATCTAGGATACCGGATTTAATCGTTCGATAAGTCTCTTCTCTCTTAGTCTTACTGCCTGATTTCCCGCCTCGCCACTCCACATAACTTGCTATAACACCACCGGCGTTCGCAAGGAAATCCGGAACTACAGGGATTTCTTTTTCGTCTAAAATTTTATCCGCCTTCGCAGCGGTTGGATCGTTGGCCCCTTCGACAATCAAGTCGGCTTTTATCTTTTCGGCGACATCCGGGGTTATTGTTCCGCCCATCGCAGCCGGGATAAGGATATCAACATCTCTAATCAACTCTTTTCCCAATTCAATTGATTCGCCATTTTCATACTTTTTTACACATTTATCTCCGTATTTCTTTTTTAAATCAAATAGTTTCTCAATATCTAACCCGTCTTCCTCATATATTGCTCCTTCTTCTGTGGAAACGGTCTCTATAATCGCTCCCTCTTCCGCTAAAAACTTGGCCGTCCAACTTCCTACGTTTCCGAATCCCTGTATGGCTATTGTTAGATCCGACTCTTTAGTCTCGAGGATGTTACGAATCGCCAGCTTAGTTGCTTTACTAACCCCGTATCCGGTTGCCTCCTCTCTACCTGGAAGTCCGCCGATTCCTATCGGCTTCCCGGTAACAGTTGTCTGTTTGTGTGTTTCATCGAAAATTTCGGCCATCTCTCTAGGTCCGGTCCCCATATCGGGAGCCGGCACGTAAGCGCCGGTTTTAAGTTCTTCGCGAATTTCGTGAGTGAAGCCTTGCATAAGATCTGATTTTAATTCGGGAGAAAGGTTACTTTCAGCCTTTATTCCTGACTTACCTCCTCCGAATGGAAGCTTCATCAGAGAACTTTTATACGTCATTATCTCTGCCAGCCGGGTAGTTTCCTCCATGGTGACATCTGAGGATATCCTTACCCCTCCTTTGCAAGGGGGCCCCATAGCTGTACTGTGATATACTACGAAACAGTCGATTATCTCTCCTGCAGGTGTATGTTTTCGGAGCTGAAATTGAAGTTTCCGATCAGGATGTTCTAGGATTTTTACTGCCTTTTCCGAAAGGCCTACCAAATCGATAATATCCGGACCTATCAGCATGTTTGACCCTTTTTACCGCCACTGAGTAAAGATTTAGACTCCTCTATCCTGCAGTTTCTCTTCAGGTTCAAGCGTATCGATGTCGGTTCCTCGCATTGCTTTCGGCAGCTTTTTGCTGGCGTCTAGAAGTTTTTTCGGGTTGTCATAGTTCTTTGTAGCCTCGACAATGGCTTTAGCCATCTTTGGAGGGTCCTGAGATTTGAATATTCCCGAACCTACGAAGACACCGTCTACACCGAATTGCATAGCTAACGAAGCATCTGCGGGTGTGGCTATACCTCCGGCGCAGAACCATACTACCGGAAGTCTTTGTATCTCCGCTATTTTCTCAACTAGATCCAAAGATACGCCGTATTTGTCAGCTTTTTTCCTCATTTCATCTCTGTTTAGGTCTTTAAGTTCCTTTATCTCTCGTTTCGTCTGTCTGATATGTTTTACTGCCTCGACGATATTTCCCGTTCCTGCCTCTCCTTTGGTCCGAATCATGGCAGCTCCTTCTTCAATTCTTCTGAGAGCTTCACCGAGGTTACGGGAACCGCAGACAAAAGGAACCTCGAAAACCTTTTTGTCTACGTGTTTCTCCTTATCTGCTGGGGTCAGGACCTCACTTTCATCTATCATGTCCACTCCTAATTCCTGCAGAATTTGAGCCTCAGCAAAGTGCCCGATTCTACATTTTGCCATGACCGGAATTTTTACAGAATCCATAATTTCTTCCACTATCGAAGGATCCGCCATACGGGCAACCCCTCCGCCCTTTCTTATTTCTGCAGGCACTGCTTGTAAGGCCATGACTGCGACTGCTCCAGCTTCTTCTGCTATCCGCGCTTCTTCTGGGGTGGTTACGTCCATGATTACACCGCCCTTTTGCATCTGAGCGAACTCTCTTTTCAACCTATCAGTACCATATTTAGATATGATATCTTCTGTTTTTTGCTGCATAGTATCTTTATTAGACTTCATACTGGTTCTGGATTTATAATTTTCGGTAAAAAATTCTGAAATAATAATTAGAAAGGGAATAAAATATCCATATGAATCTTTCATATAATTATCTGTTAATTATTAGATAAATGAAATCTGATTTCATGAAATGAAAAAACTTAAGTCATTTTTTTAATAAAAATAAAAATCGAAGTGGTTTATATTGGATTATGAAAATTTAATAGCCAAAATAAAAGATGAAAATGATTTTCCTGGTCTGAAGATTGATTTGTTGAGGGTTTTGATAGTGAATATCGGATCAAGATGGAAATCAGATCTTTTGAAAGATATTTCAATGTTTCGGAAAGTTTTGAATAGAAAAAAAGAATTTGGGAAAGAGGAGATAAATCGAGCTCTTAAAGATTTACAAGCGAGGGGGTTAATTGGATTGGAAGATCGTCCGAAGGCTACTAGGGACGGTTCAAAGCCGGATGTACTCATATCTTTGAAAGACCCTGTCGAGATTAGGGAAGTCTTCAAAGATGATGAAGTCTTGATGGAGTATAGACGTGAAACCGGTTGGGCTAAGGATACTGAGGATTTGTGAATACCATTGGATTTGAAGAAAATGTCCGAAAAATTCGTAATAGCGGTTAGCGGAACACCAGGAACAGGAAAAAGTACTTTTTCTAGACATTTGGCTGACGATTTGAACTGTAGATTGTTAGATTTGAACAAAGCTATTGATGATGAAGATATTTACGAAATGGGCGTAGACGGGGTCAAACTGGTTGATCCAGGTGATCTGCAAAGATCTTTCGATAAAAAAGTGGGTGAGGGTGAGGATGTCGTTATAGACGGCCTTCTTTCTCATCTTTTGTCTCCCGAGCAGGTGACTCATGTGATCGTACTGCGTACTCATCCCGATATTTTAGAGGATAGATTAAGCAGGAGAAATTATTCGGACGAAAAGATAATGGAAAATGT
>Ga0207421_10004583_pt1 | contig 15818 bp, 16 predicted proteins | sample SodLakKL_010_SED_4_FD_187542 | JGI IMG/M metagenome (GOLD analysis project Ga0207421, IMG submission 187542) | Alkaline sediment microbial communities from Lake Tanatar, Kulunda Steppe, Russia - 8KL_010_SED (SPAdes) (version 2) | ecosystem: Environmental > Aquatic > Non-marine Saline and...
GGAGGCCCGGCAGGCCAGCGAGGATCAACTAACCCGCTTCGGAGCCGCGCTGGAGCGCCGCGTGGCCAATCTCTACATCCAGGCCCTTCAGGGCTACCTGGAGGACACGGTGGAGTTTGCCCGTGAGGGGGAAGTGGTGCTGCGCACGGTCTCCCAGGATGACCGGCGCGCGGTCATTGCCGCCCGGCTGCGGGGCGCCGCGGCCGATGACCTGGCGCTGCGCATACAGCTGCACTACCGCGAGGACACTTGGCGGGTGTTCGACATCGAAACCAGCGGCGTCAGCCTGTTGCTGGTGTTTCGGGATGCGGTTCGGGATGCCGCCGGTGGCCAGGGCGTGGACGCCATGATCGCCGCCCTGGAAGAAGGCCGGGTGGATGTAGAGGACACCTGGGAGGCGGAGACGGAAGCGACCGACAACTAGGCGCGGTCCGCCAATCAGTAGCCGGTCATCTCCAGATAGCCCACCCCGGTGTCGCTGCCACGCACACTGACGGATCCTTCCCAGTAGCGCACCGTGGTGGGCATTTCCTGGGCGTCCACCCGGGCGGTGACGGTGAGATCCAGATCGGCGTCTGGCACCTGCACCGACCATTCCACCGGGTAGCGGGAACCGGTCTGTGGGCTTTGCCAGTGCCGCTGGGGCGTCAGGTTGAAATCATCCACGCCCAGCACCTCGCTGTTGCCGTCCGGATCCACCAGCAGGCCCTTGGAGTGGGGGTCGACGCTGCCGTCGTCGCGACGGATGCGATAGACCACCAGGTCGCGGCCATCGTCGAGCTGCAGGGCAAACCAGTCCCAGCCCTGCTGGCCGGCGTCCAGTGCGCTGGTGCTCCATTCCCGGTCCAGCCAGGCAGAACCACTCACCTCGGCGTTGCGGTCATCAAAGCGGAGCTCACCGTCGGCGGTGAGGCGGGTGAACGCGTAATAGCGTGAGGCGTTGCCCGGCTCGGCGCCCTTGCGGCTGTAGCCCTGATCGCCATGCAGCACATGCCCCTTGAGATCGTCCAGGCGCAGGTCGATGGCGATGCCCTGGTCCGGCTCACTGGCCCGCAGCCGCAGCGGGAACAGGTGCTCCGGGTCTTCGCTGAGGGCCTCCCAGTCATCCAGCCAGATGCGCACCGGGCGGACGGTGGCGCCGGCAAGCCCCAGGGCCCCGCGCTGATAGCGCTCCCGGGCGCGGTGCTCACCGGCCTCGATGTCGGTGACGGCGAAATGGCCCATCCAGGCCTGGCGCGTGGTCCAGTCGGAGGCCTTGTCCGGATCCTCCGGGGCCAGGGCCGAGCGGAACAGGGTGAGCTGAAACCCGTAATCCCGGCCATCCTCGGCGGTGACATTGCCCACGAAGTACCACCACTCGGTGCGATAGTCCGGATGGGCGCCGTGGTCCTCGGGGAAGACCAGGGGCACCGGGCCGGTGACCCGGGCGTACTCATCGTCATCGGCGCTGGGGCCCATGGACTCGGCCAGGTTCTCGGGGCTGGCCACCGGCGGGTCACCCAGGCCGCCAAAGCGCAGCCAGCCGATCACCACCGCCGCCAGCAGCAGTCCGCCCAGGGCCATTAACGTGGGTTCGAAACGTCGCATCATTCCCCCTTCAGGCCACGGGCGATGGGCTCCCGGCCCGCCCGCCAGGCCGGATACACCGCCGCCAGCAGCGCCGCCAGCACCGCCAGGGCCACTCCTTCCAGCAGGGGCATTCCCTGCAGCTCGAAGCCCATGGTCCAGCCGAACGCCCGACGGTTGATCACGAACACCAACAGACCCGCCAGGGTCAGGCCCAGCGGGATCGCCCAGAGCCCGGCGGCCAGTCCCAGCAGACCGCTCTGCCCGCCGACCACGGCGCCCATGCCGCCCCGCCCCAGGCCCATGGCCCGCAGCACGGCGAACTCCCGCCGCCGGTCAAGGTGCAGCGCCATGAGCGCACTGACCACGCCGACGAAGGCCACCAGGGCGGCCAGCCAGCGGAGCACTTCGGTAATGGCGAAGGTGCGATCGAAAATCCGCAGGGACTCATCGAAAATGGCCGCGTTGTCGATCACCTGGGCCCCCGGCACATCGGCCACGGCGGCCTCCAGATCCCGTTGCAGGCTCGCCGAGGGGCTGGCCGCCGGGTCCACGTGGACGCCGATCCCGGAGAGACGATCGTCATCGTAGAGGGCCTGATAAAGGCTGCGGCGCATCAGCAGCATGCCCATGGGTGATCCATAGTCGCGATACACACCGGCCACCTCCAGGTCGGCGGTCCCGTCCGGGAGCGGCAGTTGGACCCGATCTCCCGGCTCCAGGGCCAGCCGCGCCGCCAGGGGTTCGCTGAGCAGCACGGCCCGCTCCTCGGCCAGGGCCTGCAGGGCGTCGGCGGGGTCGCCCTGGCGCACGTCAATGGCCGGCTGCTGGTCCGCCGGCAATTCCAGCGCCCAGACATCCAGTGGGCCCTCGGCGGTGAGCAGCTCCTGGAACCGGGAGCGCGACACCCAGGCCACGTCGGCCGGTGCCGCCAGCCGGTCCGCCACCGCATCATCCAGCGCCGCCTGGGCGGTGACGTAATAATCGGCGTCCAGCGACCCCTCCAGCCAGTCAATGACGCTTTCGCGGAAGCTCTCGATCATCACCGAGACACCAATCACCGCGGCCACGGCCACACTCAGGGCGGCCACCGCCACGCCAGTGCGGCTCAGCGAGGTGACCGCGCCCTCCACCACCAGTCCGCCGATGGGACGACCGCGCACCAGCGGCCGGAGCGCCGTGCCGGCCAGGGTGGTGAACAGCGGCGCCAGAAAGGCGGCGCCGAGGATGATGGCGAACAGGCCGGCAAAACCGGGAACCAGCCCCTGGGTGAACCCGATCAGGGCGGCGCCCAGTAGCAGGGCACCGCCCCCTGCCAGCGCCGTGAATCCGGACAGCCGGCGGGCCCGCTGCTCCAGGTCGGCCCGGGACAGGGCCGCCCGGGGCGGAATGGCGGCGGCCTCGCGGGCCGGCGCCGCCGCCGCGACCAGGGCCCCGCCCAACCCCACCAGCACCCCGGCGAGCAGGGACAGTGGCGACGGGTTCAGGGTGCCGGCGGCCTGCGCAAAATAAACGTCGGTAATGGTCTGCAGCACCAGCCCCACCAGACCATGGGCCAGCGCGAACCCCAGCGCCAGGCCGATGGCCGTGCCGAGCGCGCCGATCAGCACCGCATCCATGAGCATCAGCCGGATGATTTCGTGACGCTGCACCCCCATGGACCGCAGCACCCCGATGGTGGAGCGCCGCCGCACCGCCAGAAACGACAGGGTGTTGAACACCAGAAAGGCCCCCACCACCACGGCCAGCAGCGAGAGTGCCGTGAGATTGATCTGAAAGGCGCGGGTGATCTGGAAAACGGCATTGGCGCTGGCTGCGGCGGGCACCACCCGACCGCCGTCACCGATGGCCCGGGCAATGGCATCCGCTTGGCGCTCATCGGCAATCAGATCGATGCGGTCCAGCTCGCCGCCCCGGCCCAGCAGCGACTGGGCCGTGGAGATGTCCGCCAGCAACAGCCCCCGGGCGGCCTCGCCCTCGGTCTCGAGCACCGTGATCACGTCCACCCGAACCTCGGTGCCGTCGATCCGCAGCGCCAGCTCATCGCCGGCGCTCACCCCGAGCCGCTCGGCCTCCGCCGACCCCAGCGCCACGCTGCGCTCGCCAAGCAGGAGGTCGTTAAAGGCATCCCCCAGTCCGCCCTCACCGCCCAGCGGCCGCTGGAACGGGCCCTCGGCGAAGGCGTCCAGGCCCAGCAGGGTCAGCGACCGGGTGGGGCCGTCCGCCACGGTGACGCCGCCCTGCACCACCGGTGCAGCCCGCTCAAACCCGATCTCGGTACGAATGCGGGTGTAGACCGATTCATCGAGCCCGTCGGGGCCACCCACCACCTGGTGGGTGGCGACGCCGGTGACGGACTCGAAGGACACCCGCAGCGCCTCGCGGGCGGAGTGGTTGGCCATGTCCACGGCCACCACCACCGCCACGGCGATGGCCACCCCCAGCACCGCCAGACCGGTTTGCAGGGGGTGGCGGCGCAGATCGCTGCGCCCGATGCGACCCAGCAATGGGCTCACGCCGCGGCTCCGGCGTCCACCAGACGGCCGTCGCGAATGGTCAGCAGCTGATCCGCCAGGCCCACCACCTCCCGGGCATGGGTGGCCATGATCAGGGTGCGACCAGACTCGCGACAGAGCCCGTCCAATAGGGCAATGACCCGCTCGGCGTTGTCCAGATCCAGGTTGCCGGTGGGCTCGTCGGCAAAAATGAATTCCGGGCCATGGATCAGTGCCCGGGCAATGGCCACCCGCTGCTGCTCACCACCGGAGAGCTGATCCGGCCAGGCTTCCTGCCGGCCGTCGAGACCCACCCGATCCAGCCACTCCGCCACCCGGTTGTCCTCGGGCAGGCCGTTCAGGCTCAGGGGCAGCCGCAGGTTGTCGGCCACACTCAGGGTCGGGATCAGGTTATACGACTGAAAAATGAACCCCATGCGCGCCCGGCGTAGTTCGGTGATCCGCCGGTCATTGAGGGTGGCCATGTCCACGTCGCCGATGCGCACAGTGCCGCGGCTGGGCAGGTCCAGCCCCCCCAGCAAGTTGAGCAGGGTGGATTTGCCGGAGCCGCTGCGGCCCACCACCACCACGAACTCGCCGCCGCGGATCTGCCCGGAGACATCGTCGAGCACCCGGCGCTGGGGTGTGTCGCCGTACCAGCGGGTCAGGGCGTCAAAAACGATATCGGCCATGGCGGATCCTCGATGGTTGGGGGATGAGCAAGCGGATGGGCGGCCCGGCTCTGTTATCCTCAAGACACACATTCTTACGGGAGATTCCCGCCATGAACCAGCCCGAGCAGGCCGATAACGCCGGCCCCCGCGTCTACAAGGTGCCCCAGGGAGACGACCGGGAGCGACTGACCTGTCCGGACTGCGGATTTGTCGAGTACGAAAACCCGCGCATCGTGGTGGGCACGGTGGCCCGGGCGGAGGATGAGCGCATCCTGCTGTGCCGGCGGGCCATCCCGCCTCGCATAGGCTACTGGACCATCCCCGCCGGGTACATGGAGCTGAACGAGACCGCCGAGGAAGGTGCCCTGCGGGAGTCCTGGGAGGAAGCCCGGGCGCGGCTGAAACTCAATGGGCTGCTGGCGATCTACAGCATTGCGCGCATCCATCAGGTGCAGCTCATTTATCGGGCGCTGCTCACCGACCCCGCGGTCTCGGCGGGCCCGGAATCCCAGGAGGTGGCGCTGTTTCATTACGACGAGCTGCCCTGGGACGAGCTGGCCTTTCCCACGGTGCAGTGGGCGCTACAGCACGATCACCGGGCCCACCTGGAAGGCATGGGCAAGGCGTTTGCCAATCCGGAAGGAGAACTTCTATGACCACAGCGACCCTGGGCGGCGGTTGTTTCTGGTGCCTGGAGGCGGTTTTCCAGCGCCTGGCCGGCGTGCACTCGGTGACCTCCGGCTACGCCGGGGGCCATACCCCCGACCCCGATTACCGCAGCGTCTGCAGCGGCCGGACCGGCCACGCCGAGGTGGTGCAGATCGAGTACGACCCGGCGGTGATGGATTACGAGACTCTGCTGGCGGTGTTCTTCACCATCCACGATCCCACCACGCCCAACCGCCAAGGCGCCGACGTGGGCCCGCAGTATCGCTCCATCATTCTCTGGGAGAACGAAGACCAGCGGGACACCGCCAACGCGGTGATCCAGCGGCTGACCCGGGAGGGCGCCTTTCCGAACCCCATCGTCACCGAGGTGGCGCCCCTGGAGCGGTTCTATCCCGCCGAGGCCCACCATCAGGACTATTATCTCGAGAACGCACCCATGCCCTACTGCCAGATGGTCATTGAGCCCAAGCTGAAAAAGGCCGGCGAGCGCTTCTCGACCCTGATGCGCGACGCCTGATCGCCGCCCCGGGGGGCGCGGTTCAGGCGGGCTCCTGCACCAGCACCCAGGGGGCCGCGACCACCGCCCAGAGTTCGGGGTCCCGCTGGTGCCAGTCCCGGGCATCCTCGGTGCCGGCCCGCCACACCCGCCGGCTGCTCATCCAGTCCATGACCGTGGCCTCGTCATCGCGGACGAAGGCCGCGGCCACCGCCACCAAGTCCAGATCCGGCGTCACCCGCACCACCACGCCGCGGGCAAAGTGCCGCTCGAGTTCATGCCAGCGGATGCGGCCGGTTTCGGTGTTGAGTCGGGTTTCCAGGGGAATCTCATCGCTCATGCCGAAAAGATACCAGCGTCCCGGGCCGCTGCCGATGGGGGCGGGCCGCCAATCGACGAATCGATGCCCACGGGTTAGTCTTCGCCGCCATGAGCGCCCGGGACTGGTTTTTGCTGATCGCGCTGTCCACTGTCTGGGGCGGTTCGTTCTTTTTTTTCGAAGTGGCCCTGCAGAGCCTGCCGCCGTTTACCGTGGTGCTGGGGCGGGTCAGCCTGGCGGCGGCGGCCCTGCTGCTGATTGCCTGGGCCCGGGGGGCGACCCTGCCTTTCTCGGCGGCCATTGCCCGCCGCTACCTGTTGCTGGGTGCCATCAGCAATGCCCTGCCCTTTTCATTCATTGTCTGGGGACAGACCCAGATCCCCAGCGGCCTGGCGTCCATCATTAACGCCATGACCCCCATCTGGGCGGTGCTGGTGGGTCTGATGATCCGCAGCGACGAGGGGCTGACCCCGGGCCGGGCGCTGGGGGTGCTGCTGGGGTTTGCCGGGGTGGCGATCCTGATGGGGCCGGATCTGCTGCGGCAGCTCGACCCTTACAGCCTGGGACAGCTGTCGGTGCTGGGGGCCACCATTTGCTATGGCTTTGCGGTGCACTACGGCCGGCGTTTTGGCGACACGCCGCCGCTGGTGAATGCCGCCTACATGCTGACGGCGGCCACGGTCTGGCTGGTCCCGGTGGCGGCCATTGCCGAGCAGCCCTGGACGCTGTCGCCGGGCCTGTCGGGGTGGTCGGCCCTGCTGGCGCTGTCGCTACTGTGCACGGCGTTCGCCTACCTGCTCTACTTTCGGATTCTGGCCTCCGCCGGCGCCACCAACATGTCGCTGGTGACCTTCATCGCGCCGGTGTCGGCCATCACCCTGGGGACGGTGTTCCTGGGGGAGCGCCTGGGACCCACCGCTTTCACCGGCATGGGGGTGTTGTTTGCGGGGCTGGCCATTATTGATGGACGCCTGACCCGCTGGATCAACGGCGGGCTGAAACGGTCCCGGCGCTGACCGGACGTCGCCGGCCGTGGACTCGGGCAAGGACCGGGCGGATCAGGCCCCGTCGCCACTGGCGTCATCCAGCGGCGCGAACAGCCGGCTGACGGCGTCCGGATCCAGCGGGGTCACGGCGGGGGCGGCCCCATCCCCCAGCAGCCGCTCCCCCAACTCGGCCTTGTCCCGCTGCAGGGCCATGATCCGATCCTCAACGGTGTCCCGGGTCAGCAGGTGATAGACGAACACCGGCTGATCCTGACCGATGCGATGGGCCCGATCGGTGGCCTGCCGGGTCACCGCCGGGTTCCACCAGGGGTCGTAATGAATCACGGTATCCGCGGCGGTGAGATTGAGGCCGGTGCCGCCAGCCTTGAGGCTGACCAGAAACAGGGGCACCTCGCCGTTCTGGAATCGGTTCACCTGGGCTTCGCGATCCCGGGTTTCGCCGGTGAGCTTGGCCCAGCAATGGCCCCGTTCCGCCAGGGCCGTTTCGATGAGCCGCAGCATGCGGGTGAACTGGGAGAACACCAGCACCCGGCGACCGGCCTGCATCAGGTCATCCACCAGCTCCATGAGCAGGTCCAGCTTGGCGGACTCATGGGCATCCGCCGGGGCGTTGTCCACCAGCCGCGGATCACAGCAGGCCTCGCGCAGCTTGAGCAGGGCTTCCAGCACCAGCATCCGGGCCCGGGCGCCGGCCTGCTCCGCCAGGGCCTGGCGCACCCGGGCATGCTGACCCAGGCGCAGCTGTTCGTAGAGGGTCCGCTGCCCGCCCGCCAGCTCGGCGTATAGCGACATCTCGGTTTTGGGGGGCAGATCGGCGGCGATGGCCTGCTTGGTCCGCCGCAACAGGAACGGCGCGACCCGCTCCCGCAGGGTGGCGAGTCGTCCCTCATCGCCGTCCTGCTCAATGGGACGGCGGTACAGGCGTTTGAACACCGAGGCATTGCCGAGCAGGCCCGGGGCGACAAAGTCGAACTGGGACCAGAGCTCGCCCAGGTGGTTCTCCAGGGGCGTACCGGTGAGGCTGAGCCGTTGATGGGCCTCCAGGGTGCGCACCGCCCGGGCGGCCTGGGCGCGGGGGTTCTTCACGGCCTGGGCCTCGTCCAGCACCAGCAGATGCCAGGCCTGGTTGTGGAGCCGTTCCACGTCCCGAACCAGCAGGCTGTAGGTGGTGAGCACCAGGTCATGGTCATCGAAGCGCGGATTCTGCTGGTGGCGGTCCGGGCCGTGCCACCGCAGCACCCGCAGGCCCGGGGCGAACCGGGCCGCCTCCCGGGCCCAGTTGAACATCAGACTGGTGGGCACCACCACCAGACTGGGGCCCCGACAGCGGCCGGCCTCTTTGTCCAGCAGCAGATGGGCCAGCACCTGCAGGGTCTTGCCGAGACCCATGTCGTCGGCCAGCACGCCGCCCAGGCCCAGGCGACCGAGGTGCTGCAGCCAGGCCAGACCCTGGCGCTGATAGGGCCGCAACTCGCCCCGCAGTCCGGTGGGGGTGGGCGCATCACCGGCGCTGTCGATGGCGGCAATATCCCGCCCCAAACGACGCAGCTCGCTATCCCCCTGCCAGTGCAGGGCGGCGGGCTGATCGGCCTCCAGTTGTTCCAGAACACCGGCACGGCCCAGCGGCATGGGCAGGCGGCCGTGATCCAGCCGCAGCGCCGGGTCATACAGCTCGGTGAGTCCCCGCAGCAGGGGCACCAGGCGGCTGGCCGGCACCGGCACCAGGCGGCCGTCCCCCAGGTCGATCAGCAGGCTGGCCGCCGGATCGATGGCGTCCAGATGCCGGGGCGACATGGCCTCGGGGTTATCCCGAATCAGCGCCAGCAGCAGCGGCAGCAGGGCGTGCCGCTCACCATCCACCTCGACGGAGACGTCCAGACTGAACCAGCCGGGTCGCTGGGACTCCCGCCGGACGTCGGCCTCCCAGAGATCGGCGTCGGCCAGCCGCCAGGGAAAGCAGGACTCGGTGTGGACGTGCCAGCCCTCGTCCTGAAGGACCGGCACGGCGCTGGCGATAAAACGCCGCCAGTCGCCGGTGTGGGCGGGCGCGAAGCGGTCCTCGGCCATGCAGCCGGCGGGAACCAGGCCGGCGGCCTCGAGGCGTTCCCGGGCACGGCTCTCCTCCCGCGGATGCCGGCGGTATTCGCAGATGGCGCCGCCGTGGTAGACCGCCAGGCTCTTTTTCGGATCACCGGCGCTGACGGTGTGGCCGGCATAGTCGAAACTGAATTCGGCGATGGGCTCGCCGGCATCCACCCGGCTGCTCCGGCCCGGGTCGGCGAGCCGGGTCAGACGCAACCGCGGCACCGGGCGGATGTCGTCAAAGCGACGGCGACGGGGCGCCTTGGGACAGGGCAGCGGCAGCTTCTGCTGGCTCAGCGCCCGGGCGGTGGCTTCGACATCACCGGCCTCAATCACCGGCGCGGCCAGGGCCCGCTCCACCATGGGCGTCGCCAGGCCGGTGTCCAGGGGGCCGAACCGGCCACTGGATGGCTCCAGCCAGACCGGTGGCTGACCGGCAAAGGTCAGCTTGTGCTCATCGTCCGCCGCCGGCCGCAACTGCTGGCTGCCGTCGTTTCGGACCTGCCAGCGGAATCCGCCGCCGGCGGGCCCGTCCGCGGTCAGTGGCGGCGTGTCGGGGGTCTGCCAGTGGGCGCGTCCGGTGCGCGCCATGGCCTCCAGCAGAAACAGCAGGTCCTCCGGCGCGATGGCTGATCCGGCTTCGGGGAGCAACCGCAGCAGCCGACGATCGTCGGCGGTCAGCAGCTCGGCCGGCGCCCGACGCAGCCCCTGAAAAGGGTTGAGCCGGCCGTATCCGCCGCTGCGCTTGATCCGTCCCCGGCGGGGCGTGACCAGCAGGCCCCCGCTGCCGTCGTCTTCCAGGAGGTAAACCACCACCTCGCGCCGGGATGATGGAGCCGCGTCCCGGGCGGATTGCAGTTCACTGAGCCACTGATGCACCGCCGGGTTGGTGCTGCTGGCCCCCTCGGTGGTCCGTCGGCCCAGATAGAACAGCAGGGCCGCCACCGCATGACAGCAGGCGCCACCCTCGGGACAACCACAGTGGGTCGTCATCGGCCGGGGGGATGGCAACGGATGGATGCGACAGTCCACCGAGTAAACGTGGCGGCGGTCCGCCTGCACCCGGGCGAAAAACCCCTGCCCGCCCGGGCTGCAGTCCAGCACGGCCTGGTCCTTGAGAAGGCGCTCTCCGTCCTGCAGCGCTTCCCGGGAGAACGCCGACCAGAGCGCGCCCTCGCCGTGCGCCTCAATCCATTGCTCAAGCGGTTCGCTCAACAGGTGTGCTCCGGTGCCAACCACAGTCAACACTCAAGCATACCGGTTTCAGGGAAAGGGCGCCTGCAACCGGCGCCAAAGACTTCAGCCGCCGCTGACCGGTGGCAGCAGGACCAGTGTTTCCCCGGCGGCCAGTGTATCGGCTCGGGAGCGGACATCCTCGCCCACCGCGCAGGCCACCCGGGGCAGGTGGAGTTCCAGGGCGGGGTAGTCCGCCAACAGCGCCTCGAGAATCCGGGCAACCGTCGCCGGGGGTGTGACATTGACGCTGACCTGGCTGGCGCCGGTCACTTCGCGAAGCACACCGAAGAGTTCAACTGGCTGACTCATGGCACATCCATCCATAAAAAACCCCGCCGGAGCGGGGTTCGGTTGATGGCTGGGGGACCAGGATTCGAACCTGGGTTGACGGAGTCAGAGTCCGCAGTCCTACCGCTAGACGATCCCCCAATAAACCCGTTAGCGCTTCGAGAACTGGGTCGCCCGACGCGCCTTGTGCAGACCGATCTTCTTGCGCTCCACCATGCGGGCATCGCGGGTCACATATCCGGCCTTGCGCAGGCTGGGCTTCAGGTCTTCATCGTAATTGATCAGGGCCCGGGTAATGCCGTGCCGAATCGCGCCGGCCTGGCCACTGGAGCCGCCGCCTTCAACGCTCACCCGAATGTCCACCTTACCGACGGTGTCGGTGAGCTCCAGGGGCTGGCGGACCACCATGCGGGCGGTCTCGCGGCCGAAATACTCATCGAGGGGCTTGCCGTTGACGACGATGTTGCCGTTGCCGGGCCGCATGTGCACTCGGGCCGCCGAGGTCTTGCGCCGGCCGGTGCCGTAATACTGTTCCACTGCCATCGGTTACTGCGCTCCGGATCAGACTTCCAGCGCCTGGGGCTGCTGGGCGTGGTGGTTGTGGTCGCCGCCGGCGTAAACCTTGAGCTTCTTGATCATCTGCCGACCCAGGCGATTCTTGGGCAGCATGCCCTTCACGGCCAGTTCGATGGCCCGCTCCGGATGCTCGACGATCAGCTTCTCGAAGGTCGTGGACTTCATGTTGCCCACGTAGCCGGTGAAGCGGTGATAGGTTTTCTGCTCGGCCTTGCGCCCGGTGACTGCCACCTGACCGGCGTTGATGACGACGATGTAATCGCCGGTATCGACGTGGGGGGTGAACTGGGGCTTGTGCTTGCCACGCAGCCTGAATGCGATTTCCGAGGCGAGCCGCCCGAGGGTCTTGCCCGCGGCATCCACCACGTACCAGTCACGTTGCACGTCCGCCTGTCTGGCGCTGTATGTCTTCATGGGTAACCGTTCTCCGAAGCCGGCGCTTCCGAATTAAGATCGCGCATCCTACACAAAGCGCCGATACCAGACAAGGCTGCCGGCGGGATAATCATTCGGTCAGGGTCTCGTGGCTGTGGGTCACCTCGCAGGCCTTCGCCAGCATCAGCGACGCCGAACAGTATTTTTCCGCCGACAGCTGCACGGCCCGGGCGACGGCGCTGTCCTTGAGCGCCTCGCCGGTGACCCGGAAATGCAGATGGATCCGGGTGAACACCTTGGGCGGGGTCTCGGCGCGCTCGGCTTCGACCTCGACTTCGCAGCCGCTGACCGGATGCCGGCCGCGCTGAAGGATGTGCACTACATCCACCGCCGAGCAACTGCCCAAGCTCTCCAGCATCAGCTCCATGGGCCGCGGGCCCCGCTCCCGCCCCCCCAGATCCGGCGGACCGTCCACCGTCTGTCGGTGACCACTGCCGCTCTCCACCTCAAAGGCCATGGCGTCAAGCCAGCGAACATGGGCTTTCATGGGCGACTCCCGTGTTTGTGCTCCCCCATATGGGGGGTGCGCATTTGAGTGAACTCGGTCTAAGTTTTTCCGGGCCCGTGATTGGCTCGGGCAATAACCCATCTACTGTACACAGGGAGGTCAAAATGTCACCGGAGACGGTTTGGTTTTTTCGCCAGCCCGCCATCGTGCGGCTACTTGATCACGCCCGGCGTTGTCGCTACGCCGCGGGCTCCACCCTGATCCATCGGGACAGCCCCGGTGACCGGCTGTATCTGATCATTCGAGGATCGGTCAGCGTCATTCAGGATGACGAGGACGGGCGGGAGCTGGTGATGGATTATCTCAACCCCGGGGATTTCATCGGCGAAATGGGGCTCTTCGCTGAAGACCGAATCCGCAGCGCCTGGATCCGGACCCGGACACCCTGCGAGCTGGCCGAGATCCAGTATTCACGCTTTGAGCAGCTGACCCGGGACGACCCCGCCATGCTGATGCCGGTGGTCACCCAGATTACCCGGCGGTTGCGCCAGACCAGTCGCCGTTATCGGGACCTGGCCTTCGAGGACGTTCGTCAGCGGGTGGAGACGGTGCTGCAGGAGTTGGCCGAGCAGCCGGATGCCATGACCCACCCGGACGGCATGCTGCTGAAAACCACCCGCATCGAACTGGGACGGCTGGTGGGCTGTTCCCGGGAAATGGTCGGGCGGGTGCTGCGGGATCTGGAAGCCAGCCGGCGCATCTCCACCCACGGCCGTCGGATCGTGTTACGCGCCGACGCCTGACCGCGGCCGGGGTTCAGCCGAAGAGTTCGGCCAGCTGCTGGCCGGGCTCTTCGGCCCGCATGAAGGCCTCGCCCACCAGAAAGGCATGGACACCGTGCTCGCGGAGATAGGCCACCTCCTCGGCGGTGTGAATGCCGCTTTCCGAGACCAGTCGCACCCCGTCCGGAACCCGGGCGGCCAGCCGGGTGGTGGTATCGATGTCAGTTTCAAAGGTTCGCAGATCGCGATTGTTGATGCCGATGAGCGGCGCCTCAAGCGCCAGTGCCCGGTCCATTTCGGCGGCGTCATGGACCTCCACCAGCACATCCATGCCGAGCTTTACGGCCAGGGCGTGCAGCTCGGCGAGCTGGGCGTCGCCCAGCGCCGCCACGATCAGTAGCACGCAGTCCGCCCCCAGTGCCCGGGCCTCATGAATCTGGAAAGGGTCGAAAATGAAGTCCTTGCGGATAACCGGCAGCCCCGAGGCGGCCCGGGCCACCTGCAGGTGCTCATCGGCGCCCAGGAAGAAATCCTCCTCGGTGAGCACCGACAGGCAGGCGGCGCCCCCCGCCGCATAGCTGCGGCCGATGGCCTCCGGGTCGAACGCTTCGCGCAGTACGCCCTTGCTGGGCGAGGCCTTCTTGACCTCGGCGATCACCGCCGGACGCCCCGCGGCGATGCGCGCTTCCAGGGCCTGTCGAAAACCCCAAGGCGCCGGCGCGGACCGCACCCGCTGGACAAAGGCCGCCGTCCCCAGTTGTTCGCTGCGCTGGGCGACGGTCTCGGCCTTGCGATCGAGAATCCGCCGCAGAATGTCGGGGGTATCCAAGGGCACGCTCATACCGCCTCCGCCAGCCGCCGGGTGGTCTCGATGTAGTGATCCATGCGCTCCCGGGCCGCGCCGCTTTTCAGCAACTCCCGGGCCCGGGCGACGGCGTTGCCGAGGGCGTCCTCAAGACCGGCGAGATGAATGGCGGCGCCGGCATTGAGCGCCAGCAGATCGCTGGCCGGGCCGGGCATGCCGTCAAAAATGGCCCGAATGATTTCCAGGCTCTGCTCGGCAGAATCCACCCGCAGGCCTTCCAGCGACGCACTCTGCAGGCCGAAGTCCTCGGGCCGGATGCGATACTCGCGAATGCCATGGTCGCTGAGCTCGGCCACCCGGGTGGGGGCTTCGATGCTGATCTCGTCCAGCCCGTCCTCGGAGTGCACCACCATGACCCGGCGGCTACCGAGGCTTTGCAGGACGTCGGCCAGCGGCCGCACCCACTCGTCGGCGTACACCCCCAGCAACTGATTGGGCGCGCCGGCCGGGTTGGTCAGCGGGCCCAGCAGGTTGAACACGGTTCGCACGCCCATCTCTCGTCGTGGACCGATGGCATGACGCATGGCCTGATGGTGCTGGGGCGCAAAAATGAACCCCACGCCGACTTCGTGAATGCACTGAGCCACCGCTTCGGGGCTCAGATCAAGCCGGGCGCCGGCCTTTTCCAGCAGGTCGGCGCTGCCGGAGGCGCTGGAGACCGAACGGTTGCCGTGCTTGGCCACCCGCCCCCCGGCGGCGGCGACCACAAAGGCGGCCGCCGTGGAGACGTTGAAGGTGCCCCGGGCATCGCCCCCGGTGCCGCAGGTGTCCACAAGATGGGGGGTATCCACCTCCACCCGGGTGGCCAGCTCCCGCATCACCCGGGCAGCAGCGGCAATTTCCGTCACCGTTTCGCCTTTCATGGCCAGCCCCACCAGGAACCCGCCCACCTGGGCCGGCGTCGCCTCGCCGGTCATGATCCGACGCATGACCCGGGTCATGTCGGCGTCGCCCAGATCTTCGCGGTTCATGACCGCTCGTATCGCCCCCTGCATCTCCACTGGCTGTCTCCCTGGGATGGTCAGGCCGCGGCCGCCGGCCGCGACAGAAAGTTGGCCAACAGGTCGTGGCCGTCTCGGGTCAGAATCGACTCGGGATGGAACTGCACGCCCTCCACATCCAGCTCACGGTGGCGGACACCCATAATCTCCTCGAGGCCGCCATCCTCCAGCGTGGTCCAGGCGGTGGTCTCCAGGCATGCCGGCAGCGTCCCCGGGTCCAGCACCAGGGAGTGGTAACGGGTGGCTTCCATGGGCTGCGGCAGGCCCGCGAACACCCCCCCATCGTGGTGATGGACCCAGGACGTCTTGCCATGCATGACGGACTTGGCGTGGACCACGTCGCCACCGAAGGCCTGGCCGATGGCCTGATGGCCCAGGCAGACCCCGAGCAGCGGAATCCGTCCGGCAAAGCGCTCCACCACCGCCAGGGAAATGCCCGCTTCATTGGGGGTGCAGGGCCCGGGGGAGAGCACGATGCGCTCCGGCGCCATGCGCTCGATATCGTCAAGGCCGATGGCGTCGTTGCGGTGAACCGCCACCTCGGCCCCCAACTCCCCCAGGTACTGGACCAGGTTGTAAGTGAAGGAATCGTAGTTGTCGATCATGAGCAGCATTGTGTCTGCCTCCCGGGCCGGTCGGGCCCTGTCTAGTCCTGATCGAGGCCGGCCTCGGCCATGGCCACGGCGCGGAACAGCGCCCGGCCCTTGTTGACGGTTTCTTCCCATTCCGCATCGGCGTCGGAATCATGAACCACCCCGCCGCCGGCCTGGACATGCACCCGGCCGTCCTTGATCACGGCGGTGCGAATGGCAATGGCGGTGTCCATGTTACCGGTCCACGACAGATACCCCACCGCGCCGCCATAGACCCCCCGCTTGA
>Ga0207421_10004587_pt1 | contig 15811 bp, 14 predicted proteins | sample SodLakKL_010_SED_4_FD_187542 | JGI IMG/M metagenome (GOLD analysis project Ga0207421, IMG submission 187542) | Alkaline sediment microbial communities from Lake Tanatar, Kulunda Steppe, Russia - 8KL_010_SED (SPAdes) (version 2) | ecosystem: Environmental > Aquatic > Non-marine Saline and...
GCGGCAAATGACCCCCAGCCGGCCTTACCTGTTACGCGGGCTTCATGAGTGGATTGTTGATAACCAGAAGACGCCGCACATTCTGGTGAACGCCGAGGCGGAGGGCGTCGCCGCACCCACGCAGTTCGCCGACGGGGAACAACTGGTCCTCAATATCTCGCCCACCGCTACCCGTGGGCTTGCCATGGATAACAACGGGGTTTCATTCGAGGCCCGGTTCGGTGGGCAACCCATGCAGGTCTACATTCCCATCGAGGCCGTGCGGGCGATTTATGCACGTGAGAATGGTCGGGGAATGATCTTTACCCCCGAAGATGGTGACGGTCCATCGCCCGATGACGACGACACTGCCCCACCGCCGAAGCCCGGGCTGCGAGTCGTCAAATAATGGGCGCGATCGCGCCTGTCATCCATTAATCGTCTGCCCGGAATGCATCCACGATCCACTCGATGGCGCCGTCCGGTGACACCGCCACCACGTCGAATCGGGTGGCTGGTTCGCCGTGCTGGCGCTGGAGCCAGCCGGCGGCCGCGGCAACCAATCGGCTGCGTTTGCCGCGGGTGATGCTCTCGACGCCATCCCCGAACTGACCGGGTTGTCTGGCGCGAACTTCGACGAAGGCGATTTCATCGCCATCCTGCATCACCAGGTCGATTTCTCCGCGCCGCAGCCGGAAGTTGCGCTCTCGAAGTGTCAGGCCCGCCGCCTGCAAATGTGCCAGTGCCCGATCCTCGGCCGCCCGTCCAATGTCTCCGGATCGCCGTCCGGTCATGGCAGGTAGGAGGGCGCTCCGTCGGACCCCGGCAGGTTCAGGGGGCGAAGCCCTGACCGAGTGACCCGCGTCGGCAGAAGAGAACGTCGGACTTCGTTGTCCGCGCCGAGCTGTATTGCCCCGGTGGATCCCTGAGCTCGGAGCGATGGCTCTCGCTGCATAATGCGCAGCGGCCCCAGAAGCTGAAAGGCATCAACGCCCAGCGCCACCAGATCACTGCTGCCGGCTTCTGCGGCACTCTCCAGCTGATCTCGCGCCGACTCGACACGAGTCGGCATGGGCCCTTCGAGTAACCATGGCATGCGCATGATCATGGCACCCTCCAGGTCCTCGTTCGCCTGACGCGAAGCATTGCGGGGATAGGCCTGGCTGGTTGCCAGCACTGGCAGGTTGAGGCCGCGCTGAAATCGGACCTGAGGAGTAACCAGGCGCGCATTGGTCTCGAATGCGCCCAGGAAAACGGCGTCCATGTCTTCACGACGGCGATCCTCAAAATGGACCCGCAAGCCGGTGACCGATTGCAGTCGACTCTGGCGTTCCGTGCTGAGGTCGAGGTGGAAGAGCTCGCGAACCGGGGCGCTCATATCCTCCTGATCGTCTGCATATCGGCTATGGCCCACTACCTGGCCGCCGTTTTCCTCCAGCCTGGCCTTGAACGCTGCCGCGACTCGTGTGCCCCAGTCATCGGCGCTGGAAAGAATGGCCATGCGCTCATACCCCAATGCCAGTGCCAGAGTGGCCGCCGCCCGAGCGTCATCCTCAGGGGCAAGCCCGAATTGATGAACCGCCGGCGGCACCTCGACGTCATCCACCCGGTTCAGCGCCAGCACGGGAACATCCAGGTTGCCCCCGGCAATCAGGTCCCGCAGGGCGCTTTTTGTCAATGGGCCGATGACCTGCAGTGCGCCTCGGGCGACGGCTTCCCGATAGGCAGCCGGGGCGGGCATTCCCTCGTCACCGGTGTCTACAAAGAATAATTCAGGGCGCCGCCGGGCGTCGCTGTCGGCATGATAGGCGGCCAGAATCCCCCGTTGAATTGCCCGGCCCGCGCTGCCCAGCTCGCCGCTGAGCGGCAGCAGCACGCCGATCCTTGCGGGTGGAGACAGGTCAGCGCGATGCATGGCGACAACCCGCGTCTCCAATAGGGGGCTTGCCGGATGAGACGGTTGATCGATCCGCCATGACTCCAGGGCCAGAGCCGCACCGTTCGGCTCCAGTGCCTGCTCCCGGATGGTGATTGCCAGATCCAGCCAGCCCTTCAGCGGTTCTGTCCTTGCGTGACGGCCGGCCTCTCTCAAATCACTCAGGGGGGCGTCCATCAGCGCCTCCCAGAGCCTCGCTTCATTCAGTCGCTGGACCCATCCCGGGGGCGCGTGATCGGCCATGGCCAGTCGGTGATCGACAGCTCGTTGCCAGTGGCCCTCGCCGGCCTCCAGCGTGGCCAGCGTGTCCAGCTGGAAGGGGATCAGTCGCTGCGGCAACTGATCCGGATTGCGGGTCGGGGTCAGGGCGCGGATCGCGTCCGGGCCGTCGAGTTCGCCAAGTCGGACCCGCACCATGGCGGAAATCAGCGCATTGGCTTCCCCCGCGTCGGCATAGCGACTCCCCAGCCATTCGGTTGCGGGATTGCTGTCGTCCACCATCAGGGCGAGCAGGGCGGCTTCAAGCTGCAACCCGGTGGCCGCCGGCTCAGCGGTTTCGGCGGCTGCCCGGCGTAATAGTGTCAACGCGCTGGACGGGTCTTCCGCCGCCAGAGCGGCCTGAGCCGCGTTAATCCGGGGCGTATCCACCTCGCCGATCGTCGGGCCATCGCCGGGATCCATGCCCGCGCAGCCGGCGACGAAAAGCAAGGCCATCAGGAGGGAGAAAGTAGGGCGCAGCAATGACAAGGCAGTCCTCGCGGTACCGGTCGCCGCCGGGTACACTCCGCAGCGGTACTGGAAGTATCGAAGGCCGGAGGAAAGGGTGTCAAACATTCCGGGGCGCTTGCATGTGGTCGCCACGCCCATCGGCAACCTGGGCGACATCAGCCAGCGGGCGATGGACACTCTCACCCAGGCCGATCTGGTGGCGGCCGAGGATACCCGGCACTCCGCCCGTCTGCTGACCGCCCTGGGCATCCGCAGGCCCCTGATCAGTCTTCATGAGCATAACGAAGAGGCGCGTGTTGCGTTGCTCAAGGCACGGCTGGCAGCGGGCCAGGACGTGGCGCTGATCAGCGATGCGGGCACACCGCTCATCAGTGATCCCGGTTACCGATTGGTGCGATCCCTGCGGCTGGCGGGGTTCGAGGTTCTGACGATCCCCGGGCCCAGCAGTCTGATCGCAGCGCTCTCGGTTTCCGGTCTGCCCACTGACCGGTTCTTTTTCGAGGGCTTTCTGCCCGTCCGTGCGGCGGCGCGCCGTCGTCGGTTGGCGGAACTGGCCGAATGCGATCACACCCTGGTGATGTTCGAAGTCGGACGGCGTCTGCATGGCACTCTGGAAGACATGATCGCCGTGTTTGGCGGCGCCCGGCCGGCGGCCATCTCCCGGGAACTCACCAAGCGGCACGAAACCACCCGTCTGGAGGACCTTCAGGGCCTGGCGGTATGGCTCCATCAGGATCCCAACCACCAGCGCGGTGAATTCGTGGTCATGGTTGGCCCGGCGCCCTCCAGGCCGGCCAGGCCGAGCATACCGGACGCCGAGGAGCTGTTGAGCCTGCTGCGGGCGGAGGGGCTGAGCGCTCGGGCTGCCGCTCGGCTGGCAGCGCGATTGACCGGCGAGTCCGCGAATTCGCTCTACGCCCGATTGCACCGAGGCAAAGAGCACAAGTGACGGGGCAGTGGTATCCTGTTGCCTGGGAAGTCGGCCGGGCAGTCGCTGCAGTATTGCGGAGGAAAGTCCGGGCTCCACTGGGCAGGGTGCCAGGTAACCCCTGGGCGGCGTGAGCCGACGGAAAGTGCCGCAGAAAACAGACCGCCGATGGCCATCTCTGCATGGCACAGGTAAGGGTGAAATGGTGCGGTAAGAGCGCACCGCGCGGCTGGTAACAGGCGTGGCACGGTAAACCCCACCCGGAGCAAGACCAAATAGGGGAGCAGACGCGTGGCCCGCGCGGCTCCCGGGTAGGTCGCTCAAGGTGCATGGCGACATGCATCACAGATGAATGGCTGTCCTCGACAGAACCCGGCTTACAGGCCGGCTTCCCTTCCCTTTCTTAATGCGAATTCTCGCAAATCCCCATAAATCAATGTTTAAAGGGGCGAATTTTTATTCGCTCCAAGTGTTGATGACGCGCTCCGCCCGGCGCTTATAAGTCCCTGTCGTGCTGGAAAAAATTACGCATCGCGTGGGTTGACGCGTCCTCCGGGTCTGTCTAAAGTGTGGCCAATAGTGGGAAGAAGTGGCAAAAAATGGAATTTTCGGGTGGTTAAAGGGTAATCCAGTGTTTCGAGGCGTCGCACACATCAACCTCGATACCAAAGGGCGCATGGCTTTCCCGAGCCGTTATCGGGATCGCCTGGCGGCCCTCTGCGACGGTAATCTGGTGGTCACCGTGGACCGTGATCACTGCCTGCTGGTGTATCCCTTGCCGGAGTGGGAACACATTGAGCAGAAGCTGGTACGCCTTCCCAGTCTCAATCGCAGTGCCCGGCGTTTGCAGCGTCTGCTGATCGGCCACGCCACGGAGTGCCAGCTGGATGGCAGTGGCCGCATTCTGTTGCCCCCGCCGCTGCGGGAGTTCGCCGGTCTGGAAAAACGGACAGTCCTGATCGGTCAGGGGAACAAGTTCGAGCTGTGGGATGAGGGCACATGGACCGCTCGTCGGGCCGAGTGGCTTAACGAGGCAGCAGGATCCGATGATTTGCCCGCCGATCTTGAGTCCTTATCCCTCTAGGAGGCGTTGCCCGTGAGTCAGATCTCCGACCACCGGCCCGTCATGATTCAGGAGGCCATCGACGGTCTGTGCCCCCGTCCTGGCGGAGTCTGGGTTGACGGCACCTACGGCCGGGGTGGCCACGCCGCGGCACTTCTCTCCGCCCTCGACGATACCGCCTGCGTCTGGCTGGTTGATCAGGACCCGCAAGCCATCCAGTTGGCACGTTCGCGCCATGGCGGGGATCACCGTTGTCGCATTCTGCAGGCCCGTTTTTCCGACTTGGGCGACGTGTTGAGGGGTGAGGGGCTGGCGGGCCATGTGATGGGGATCCTGCTCGATCTGGGGGTGTCATCCCCGCAGCTGGATGACCCGTCCCGCGGGTTCAGTTTTCTGCGGGAAGGCCCGCTTGACATGCGCATGGACAACAGCCGTGGCGAAACCGCCCGGCAGTGGCTTGATCGGGTTGATGAAAAGACACTGGCGAGAGTGCTTCGTGAATACGGTGAGGAGCGCTTCGCGCGCCGTATTGCCCGATTCGTCGGAGCCGCCCGTGAGGCGGACGCGCTGCCGGATACCACCACCGGCCTCGCCGCGCTAATCGCCGAAGCGGTACCCCGCGCGGAGCCGGGCCGTCATCCGGCCACCCGCAGCTTTCAGGCGATCCGTATTCACATCAACGACGAGCTGGGCGCCCTGGATGCCCTGCTCGAGGACATCTGCGACCTCCTGGGTCCCGGCGGACGTCTGGTGGTCATCAGTTTCCATTCACTCGAGGACCGGCGCGTCAAGCGCTTCATCAATCGCCACAGTCAGGTGGGCGACCTGCCGGCGGGAGCGGGTCGCGTCCCGCCGGAGAAGCAGCCAAAACTTCGGCGTGTGGGTCGGGCCTGCCGTCCGACCGACTCCGAAGTGCGGGCCAACCCGAGAGCTCGCAGCGCCATTCTCCGGGTCGCGGAGCGGTTGCCGTGAATCGCATGACCGTCGCAGTGGCCCTGCTCGCCGTGCTGGTCATGGCGTCGGCCATCGCGGTCGTGGAGGTCAAGCATCAGACGCGTAGCCTGTTCCTCAACCTGGAAAAGCTGCAGGCGGAGCGGGATCGCCTCAATACCGAATGGAGCCGCCTTCGACTGGAGCAGGGCGCACTGGCGACTCATTCCCGGGTAGAGCGCATCGCTCGAGAGGATTTCCAGCTGGAAATGCCGGCCGGTGAGGACATTGTCTTGATCCGTTCAGGCCGGCCCGAGGGGGACCAATGACCCGGGGCGATCGGAGTGTGGTGGCTCCGGTCTGGCGGCGCGTCGCCGTGCTGGTGAGCCTGATGGGGCTGATGGGTGCCCTGATGGTCCAGGCGGTGGCACTTCAGTTGACGGAGGGGGATTTTCTGCAGGGGCAGGGCGACCAGCGGCATCTGCGCATGGAAACCATGGTGGCCCATCGTGGTGGCATTCATGACCGCCATGGCGAAGCCCTCGCCATCAGCGCGCCCGTGGATTCGGTATGGGCCCATCCCGGCGTGCTGCTGGAAGAGGGCGGGGCTGAGGCCGTTACGCAGCTCGCGGCAGAGTTGGAACTGGACTCCACCACGCTACTCGATCACCTGCGCGCCAGGCAGAGTCGGGAATTCGTCTACATCCGTCGGCATGTGGATCCCCGGGTCGCCGAGGCGACCATGGCTCTGGATCTGCCCGGAGTCGCGCTACAGCGCGAGTATCGGCGGTTTTATCCGGCGGGTCCGGTGACCGGCCATGTCCTGGGCTTCACCGACATCGATGACCGCGGGCAGGAGGGTGTGGAGCGGGTTTTTGATGACTGGCTGGCGGGTCAGTCCGGTGCCAAGCGTGTTCTGAGGGACCGGCTGGGGCGGAGCATCGAGGATGTTGAGCGCCTGCGCGAGCCACAGCCCGGACGGGACCTGACGCTGACCCTTGATCTGCGCCTCCAGTACATCGCGTATCGGGAGCTGAAGGCGGCGGTGGAGCGCGAGCAGGCGGCCGGCGGCTCTGTCGTGCTGATGGATGTCCACAGCGGCGAAATTCTCGCCATGGTCAACCAGCCCGCTTTCAACCCTAACCGGCGTTCGGACCTGCGTCCCGAGCGGTTTCGTAATCGGGCGGTTACCGACAGTTTCGAGCCGGGCTCGGTGACCAAGCCCATGACCATCGCAGCGGCCATGGCGAGCGGGCAGTACACGCCCAGCACACCCGTCAGCACCAGTCCGGGTGTCCTGCGGGTGGGGCGAAACGAGGTGCGCGACATTCGCGATTTCGGCGAGCTCACCGTTACCGGCGTCTTGCAGAAATCCAGCAACGTCGGCGCGGTCCGGATGGCACTGGACATCGAAGCCGAGGAAGTCTGGGGGCTGCTGAAGCGGTTCGGTTTCGGTGAAGCCACCGGCGTGACGTTTCCCGGCGAATCGTCCGGCACCATGCCGGCAACGCCCAGCCAGAGGCCCATCGAGCAGGCCACGCTGGCTTTCGGATACGGCCTTTCCGTCACCCCCCTGCAGATTGCGAGGGCCTATGCCGCGATCGCCGCCGACGGAAAAATCCCGACGCCAGCACTGGTTCGCGGGATTGACCGTGGAGAATCGGAGCAGCGCCTGGATCCGGGTTTGATGCGGTCGTTGCGCGCCATGATGGTCGAGGTGACCCGGGACGGGGGCACGGCAACCCATGCCGCAATCCCCGGTTACCAAGTGGCCGGCAAGACGGGCACCAGCCGTAAGGCCATTCCCGGTGGCTATGCCACCGATCGCTACATCTCCACCTTTGCCGGGATGGCGCCTGCAGACAATCCCCGATTCGTTGCCGTGGTCACCATCGACGAGCCGGGGGGAGAGGTGTACTACGCCGGACCGGTTGCGGGACCGGTTTTCCAGGGCCTGATGCAGAGCGCGCTGCGGCTTTACAACGTGCCGCCGGACGTGGACGCCGACGAACCGACGCTGGCTGTGAGCGAGGGGCGGTCGCCATGAGCGGTGTGACCCGTCTCACGGTTCTGCTTGCGCCCTGGGTGGTGATTGATCCCGCCCATGAGCGGCTGGTCGCGGGGCTCACTCTGGATTCTCGGCACGTTCAGCCAGGGTGGCTCTTTCTGGCCATGGCCGGCTCCAGCCGCCATGGCCTTGCCTATCTGGATCAGGCGCTGGCCAACGGCGCCGCGGCGGTTCTGTGGGAGCCGGGCGCTGGTCACGACGCCGAGCAGGTACAGGCCCGCTGCCAGGCGGCCGGCGCCATCGCGGTGCCGTTCAAAGGTCTCGCTGCTGCGGCTGGACACCTCGGTGCGCGTTTTTACGGCGACCCCTCTTCTGCGCTGCGAGTGATCGGTGTAACGGGGACGGATGGCAAGACATCGGTGGCTCACTATGCCGCCCAGCTGGCCGAACAGCTCGACGGGCCGTCGGCCATCATGGGCACCCTGGGCTGGGGCGAGGTGGCGGCGCCCATGGACTCGGGGTTGACCACCGCCGATGCGTTGACCCTGCAGAGCCGGTTTGCCGAGCTCCGCGACCGTCGGGTCCGGACCGTGGCCATGGAGGTCTCATCCCACGCGCTGGCTCAGCATCGCACCGAGGCGGTCAGAATGGACGTGGCAGTGCTCACTCATGTTGGCCGCGATCACCTGGATTATCACGGCACCGTCGAGGCTTATCGGGCGGCCAAGCGCCAGCTGTTCACCCGTTCCGGCCTCCAGCAGTGCGTGCTGAATCGCGACGATGAACTCGGCGCTGAACTGCTGGCGGCTCCCGATCGGGGGGCTTCGGCGCTCAGCTATGGCTACCATGCCGAAGCCGACCTGCGAATCCTCTCCACAGCGCCCGAGGCGACCAGCCTGCGGGTGAAGGCCCTGCTGAGTGGAATCCAGCGGACCCTGGTGCTGCCGGTGCTTGGAGAATTCAACGCCATGAATGCCATGGCAGCGCTGGGGGCGTTCGTCGGCGATTATCCGCTGGATGATGCGCTCGATGCGCTGGCGCGGATCCAGCCGGTGCCGGGGCGAATGGAGCACTACCGGACGGCCAACGACGCCCTGGTGGTGATTGACTACGCTCATACGCCAGGCGCCCTTGAGGCGGCCTTGAGCACTCTGCGTCATCATCTGACGGGACGGCTGATCTGCGTCATGGGGTGTGGTGGCGATCGGGACCGGGGCAAGCGGGAGGTGATGGGCGCTGCGGCGTCGCGCCTCGCTGATACCGTGATTATTACCGATGACAACCCGCGAACCGAGGATCCTGCGGACATCCGTGCCGCCGTGAAGGCCGGTTGTCATCCCGGCAGTGACTGCCGGGAGATTGGTGATCGGGAAGAAGCCATTGCCACCGCCATGGCAATGGCCCGGCCCGGCGACGGTGTGCTGGTGGCCGGCAAGGGCCACGAAAGCCAGCAGGTCATCGGCGAAGCGGTTATTCCGTTTTCCGATCAGGCCGTGGTCCGATCCCGGATCCCGGGAGGACTGCACTGATGCGCTGGGTGTCCATTCAGTCGCTGGCCCGGGAGCTGGGCGGGGAGTGCCGCCAGGGCGAAGCGCGGGTCTGTTCCGCGACGCTGGACTCCCGGCAGGCGGGCGACGGAGATCTGTTCATCGCCCTGTCCGGCGAGTCCACCGACGGCCATCAGTACATTGATGCGGCGGCTCGGGCCGGCGCCTCCGCGGCCATGGTGAGCCATTTTGTGGATTCATCACTGCCGCAATGGCGGGTAACGGATCCGCGGCGGTCGCTGGTGGAGCTTGCCTGCCGCGCGCGGGCGGAGAGCCGGGCCACCGTGGCCGGAGTCACCGGCAGCAATGGCAAGACCACCGTCAAGGAAATGCTCGCCAGCATTCTTGCCGGCCTCGGACCGACCCGGGCCACTGCCGGCAATCAGAACAACGAGCTTGGCGTGCCCCTCACCCTTTGTGCGCTGGACCCGGAGGATCGGCACGCCGTGGTCGAAATGGGATGCGGCCGTCCCGGAGACATCGAGTTGCTGGCCAGCTGGGCCCGCCCGTCGGTGGGCGTTATCAACAACGTGGGACCGGCGCACCTGGGGGGATTCGGTAGCCTTGAGGCCATCGCCCGTTGCAAGGGTGAGCTGCTGGCCGCCCTCCCGGCCAATGGCCAGGCCATTATCAATGCGGACGACGTGTTCGCTCACATCTGGGAGCAGCAGGCGGCCCACTGTCACATTGTGCGGTTCAGCCTGGCGGATGCTCCCGCCGAGGTCAGTGGGCGCCCCGGTCCGGATGGTGACCTGGAGATTCGCCTGCCAGACACCGCGCCATTCCGGGTGCAGGTGCCGTTGCCGGGCTCCCACAATCAGGCCAACGCCATGGCCGCCGCCGCGGCGGCCCACGCCATGGGGGCCGGCACGGACGCGATTCGTAGCGGTCTCGAGGCCATCACGCCGGTCGCCGGCCGGATGGTGACCCGCGCCGGGATCAACGACGCCACGGTGATCGACGACAGTTACAACGCCAATCCGGCCTCGCTGGCGGCGGCCATGCGGACACTCGCGGATGGCTCTGCGCCCCTGTGGGTGGTACTCGGGGACATGGCAGAACTCGGCTCCCGAACTGAGGCCTACCATGCCGATGCGGGGCGTATTGCCCGCCAGCTGGGGATCGCCCGACTCTATGGTCTGGGGGCCCACAGCAAGCGGGCGGTGGAGAGCTTCGGCGGGCCGATCGAGGGCCGTGCCTTCGACAGTCGGGCCGATCTGGTGAGGGCACTGCAGGCGGACCTGGAGCCCGGTGTCCGGGTTCTGGTGAAAGGGTCGAGATCCGCACGCATGGATAGCGTGGTTGACGAGCTGGTCGTCGGTTCCGGCGAGGAGGGCCCGTCATGCTCCTGATGCTGGCGGAGTGGCTGGAGCGCTATTACAGCGCTTTCAATGTGTTTCAGTACCTGACGTTCCGGGCCATTCTCGGAACGCTCACTGCACTGGGTATTGGCCTGTGGGTAGGACCCTCGTTGATCCGGCGCCTGGAGCGCTATCAGGTCGGACAGCAGGTCCGGGAGGACGGACCCGTCAGCCACTACGCCAAGGCCGGAACACCGACCATGGGTGGCGCGCTCATCCTGGTCGGGATCGCGGTGGCAACGCTCCTCTGGGGCGATCTCACCAGTCGATATGTGTGGATCGTCCTGCTGACCACCCTGGCGTTTGGCGCCATTGGCGGCGTAGACGACTGGCTGAAGCTTACCCGCGGCAGCAGTGAAGGTCTGCGGGCACGGACCAAGTTCTTCTGGCAGACCATCGCCGGCCTCATTGCTGGCACGGTTCTCTACGCCACGGCGACCACTCCGGTGGAAACCGCCCTGATGCTGCCTTTGCTGAAGGATTTCGCCATCCCTCTGGGTTTGCTGTTCATTCCCCTGACCTGGTTGGTGGTTGTCGGGGCCTCCAACGCAGTCAACCTCACCGACGGCCTGGACGGCCTGGCGGTGCTGCCAACGGTCCTGGTGGGTGGTGCGCTCGGGGTGTTTGCCTATTTGAGCGGCAACGTGGTTTTTGCGGAGTATCTCGGGATCCCCTATGTGGTGGGAGCGGGTGAGCTGGTGGTGTTCGCCGGTGCCCTGGTGGGAGCCGGCCTGGGATTTCTCTGGTTCAACACCTACCCGGCCCAGGTATTCATGGGCGATGTCGGGGCGCTTGCCCTGGGCGCCGCGCTTGGCATGGTCGCCATCGTGGTTCGCCAGGAGATCGTGCTTTTCATCATGGGCGGCATCTTCGTCGCCGAAACGGTCTCGGTCATGATCCAGGTCCTCTGGTACAAGCGCACCGGACGGCGAATCTTCCGCATGGCGCCACTGCATCATCACTTCGAGTTGAAGGGCTGGCCGGAGCCGCGGGTGGTGGTTCGCTTCTGGATTATCACGGTCGTCCTGGTCCTGGTGGGCCTGGCCACACTGAAGCTGCGGTGATGGGTGAAGGCATGACGGCAGTCAATGAACAGGCAGCACGCCGGACGGTTGTCGTGGGCCTCGGCGACTCGGGGTTCGCCTGTGTCCGTCACCTTCAGGCGGCCGGTGGTCAGGTGACGGTTCTGGACACCCGGCAACGGCCGCCCCATGCCGATCGGCTCGGCCAGGACTACCCCAGCGTGCCCGGGTATTTCGGGGGCCTGCCGACTGACTGGCTGACTGGCGCCGATCAGGTTGTACTCAGTCCCGGCATTGATCCCCGGCTGCCGGCTCTGCAGCCGGTCTTCGAGGCCGGCATCCCGGTCATCGGCGAAATCGAGCTGTTTGCCCGGTCGGTGAACGCACCGGTGATCGCCGTTACCGGCTCCAATGGCAAAAGCACGGTTACCACTATGCTCGGCGCCATGGCCGAAGCCGCTGACGTGCCGGCCGCAGTGGGTGGCAACCTCGGGCCGCCTGCCCTGGATCTCCTGCATCAACAGCCCCATGCCCCGTTGTTCATTCTGGAGCTTTCCAGCTTTCAGCTGGAGACCACGCAATCACTCCGGCCAACGGCGGCGGCCGTGCTTAATCTCAGCCCGGACCACCTGGATCGGTATGACGGCGTGGGTGACTACGCCGATGCCAAGGCACGGATTCTCGAGGGCGCGGAGTCGGCGGTTCTTAACGCCGATGATCCGATGGTGACGGGGATGGCCAAATCCGGCCAGACCACCGTCTGGTTTTCTGGCAGGGGGTCATCCCGGGGTACGCGCTGGACGCTCGGCGGCACCCCCGGTGATCTATGGATCAGTCGGGCCGGTGAGCGGTTCCTGCCGGTTGCCGCTCTGGCCGCCAGCGGCCGACACAATGCGGTGAACGCGATGGCGGCGCTGGCGCTGGGTGAAGCGGCCGGATTTTCTGCCGACGCCATGTGCCGGGCCTTGAGAGAATTTCGGGGCCTTCCCCACCGCATGGAGTCTCTCGGGCAGTGGCGGGACCGCTTCTGGATCAATGACTCCAAAGCCACCAACGTGGGGGCCGCCGTGGCGGCAGTGAACAGTACCGACACGCCGGTGGTGCTGATCGCGGGTGGCGATGGCAAGGGCCAGCGATTCCAGGCACTTGCTGAAGCACTGCAGGACGGCGGCCGAGCGGCGGTGGTGTTCGGCAAGGACCGGGAGGCAATGGCGGCAGCGCTCCGGGCGGCGGCACCCGTTGATCAGGTCACGGACCTCGACGAAGCCGTCAAACGGGCGCTGGCGCTCTCCCGGCCCGGGGACACCGTGCTGCTGTCGCCGGCCTGCGCCAGTCTCGACCAGTTCAGCAGCTATGAGGCTCGCGGCGTACGGTTTCGCGAGTTGGTGGAGGGGCTGAAAGATGATGACTGAAGCCGCCCTCCGCCCGCGTCTGGCTGCTCTGCTGACCCAGCGACGTCAGATCCTCGAGGATCTGGATCGCTCCCTGCTGGTCGCCCTCGTTGCCATTGTCGGGCTGGGTCTCGTCATGGTGGCGTCGAGTTCGGTGGCGGTGGCCGAGCAATCCGGCAGTGGCCCGCTGCACATGCTGCTGCGACAGTTGATGTTTCTGCCGCTGGGCCTGCTGCTCGCCTCGCTGGTGCTTGGTACGCCTCTGGCACGGATCGAGGCGTATGCGGGACCGTTGATGCTGGCCGCGGTGTTTCTGTTGCTGCTGGTGCTGGTCCCCGGCGTCGGTCGCGAGGTTAACGGCGCCGTTCGCTGGATTCCGGTGGGGCCAGTGAATGTGCAGGTCTCAGAGGTGGCGCGGGTGCTGCTGCTGGTGTTTGTTGCCAGTCATCTGAGTCGGCATGCCGAGGCGGTGCGTCACTCCCTGCGTCCGCTTTTCAGTCCGGCACTGGTGCTCGGCATTACAGGTGTCCTGTTGCTGGCGCAGCCGGATTTCGGGGCACTCGCCATTCTCGCGGCAACGGTGGGGGCGATGATTTTCATCGCCGGCGTCCCGCTCGGTTTTTTCCTGGGTATCTCCACCCTCGGTGGCCTGGCCGGCATGGCGCTGATGCATGCCTCCCCCTATCGACTGGAGCGCCTGATCGCCTTTCGCGATCCCTGGGCCGACCCATTCGATAGCGGGTTCCAGCTCACTCAGTCGCTGATTGCCGTGGGCCGTGGCGAGTGGTTCGGAGTGGGCCTGGGCAACAGTGTTCAGAAGCTGTTCTACCTCCCCGAGGCCCACACCGACTTTGTCTTCGCCGTGCTGGCGGAGGAGCTTGGTGTTGTGGGCATGACGGTGGTGATCGGACTCTACGCTTTTGTCGTGTTGCGTGCCTGTCTCATCGGCGGTGGGGCATTGCGGAGCGGCAACCTGTTTGCCGGCCTGCTGGCCTGCGGTATCGGGGTGTCGCTGGGGCTGCAGGCGTTCGTGAACATGGGTGTCAATCTTGGGTTGTTGCCCACCAAGGGGCTGACTCTGCCGCTCATGAGCTATGGCGGCAGTAGCCTGATCATGACCCTGGTCGCCATGGGGCTGCTGCTCCGAATCGACTACGAGCAACGTCGAGCCAGCCGGGCGGCCAGCCAGCTGACTCGAACGAGGCGGGTGTCATGATGCGGGGACCCGTCATGATTGCCGCCGGAGGCACCGGTGGACATGTTTTTCCCGCGCTGGCCGTGGCCGACTGGCTGGGCCGGCAGAGTATTCCGGTGGTCTGGCTCGGAACGCCGTCGGGGCTTGAGTCTCGAGTGGTGCCGGACGCCGGTCTGCCGCTGGAAACCGTTACTGTGAGCGGCCTGAGGGGGCGCGGTCTGCGTGGCTGGGGGCTGGCGCCCTGGATGGTGGCCCGGGCTTTTACAGAATGCCGGCGAATTCTGAAACGGCACAACCCGGCTGTCATGCTCGGCATGGGGGGATATGTCACCGGCCCGGCTGGCATGGCGGCTCGACAGCAGCGTTGTCCGCTGGTCATTCACGAACAGAACGCCATCGCCGGGCTCACCAACCGCTGGCTGGCCCGCCTTGCGAGACGGGTACTGACCGGCCTGGATGCCCCATTCCCCGGCAATCAGTCGTCGACTTTTGTGGGTAACCCGGTGCGTGCCTCCATTGCCGAGGTTGCCGCACCCGGGCAGCGCTATGCGGGACGCACGGGTCAACCCCGGCTGCTGGTGGTGGGCGGAAGTCTGGGTGCTTTGCAACTCAATCAGGCCGTGCCGGCGGCAATCGCCCGCCTGCCCGCCGCGCTCCGCCCGGTGGTGCGCCATCAGTCCGGAGAGCGGACCATGGACGCCGCCGCGTCAGCCTATGCGGAGGCCGGGGTGGAGGTCACCCTGGAGCCATTTATTGACGACATGGCCTCTGCTTACGAATGGGCGGATCTGGTGGTTTGTCGAGCCGGCGCTCTCACTGTCTCGGAACTCTCAGTAGCCGGCGCTCCGGCGATTCTGGTGCCATTCCCCCATGCTGTGGACGACCACCAGCGGGCCAATGCCGGCTTCCTGGTGGAAGCCGGCGGTGCGCGTTTGCTGCCGGACGAAAAATTCAATGCGCAATCCCTGGCGGCGGAGTTGGAGAGTCTGCTGGGTGACCGGGATGAGTTACGCCGAATGGCGGAGGCCAGCCGTCAACAGGGGCGCCCCGATGCCGCCCGTGAGGTCGCAGGCATCTGCATGGAGGTCGCCCGATGAGTGCTTTCGAGACGGTGTCCAGTCGAGGCGGTCCGGGTTCCATGGGTCAGGTGCGCAGGCTGCACTTTGTCGGTGTCGGTGGCGCGGGCATGGGCGGTATTGCCGAGGTGCTGCTGAATCTGGGCTACCAGGTCAGTGGTTCGGATCTGCAGACCAACGCCATGACCACGCATCTGGAGTCTCTGGGTGCGCGGGTGTATGTGGGTCATGACGCCGAGCATCTGGCCGAGGCAGACGCGGTGGTGATTTCCAGCGCGGTGACCGCCGATAACCCGGAGGTGGAAGCGGCCCGGGCGCGTCGCCTCCCGGTGGTGCCACGGGCGGAAATGCTCGCAGAGCTCATGCGCTTCCGCTTCGGGATTGCGGTGGCCGGCACCCATGGCAAGACCACCACCACCAGCCTGATTGCCAGCATTCTGGCCGAGGCGGGGATGGACCCGACCTTCGTGATCGGTGGGCGCCTGAATAGCGCCGCCAGTCACGCCCGGCTCGGCAGCGGTCGCTACCTCGTTGCCGAGGCGGACGAAAGCGACGCGTCATTCCTTTATCTCAATCCCATGCTGGCGGTGGTGACCAACATCGATGCCGATCATCTCGGCACCTACGATGGCAGTTTCCACCGGCT
>Ga0207421_10004589_pt1 | contig 15810 bp, 14 predicted proteins | sample SodLakKL_010_SED_4_FD_187542 | JGI IMG/M metagenome (GOLD analysis project Ga0207421, IMG submission 187542) | Alkaline sediment microbial communities from Lake Tanatar, Kulunda Steppe, Russia - 8KL_010_SED (SPAdes) (version 2) | ecosystem: Environmental > Aquatic > Non-marine Saline and...
AAGGTGTCTTCAACGTATTTGTAGGCTCGGGCCAAGTCCGCCTCCCATTCCGGGGGCAAGGGCTGTTGGAAGCTGCTGCGTTCCATGGCCAGGGGCTCGAAAATATGCTCATCCACATATTCCGCAAACGGCTGCCCCGTGATCTGCTCTACGGCATACCCGGCCAGCGCTGAGCCGTAGTTGGAATACGCCAGCAGTTGCCCTGGCTCAAATACGCCCGCGGGTTTATAACGCTGCAGATACTCCCCCAACGGCATCATCCGGTCCTCGGACAAAAAGAACAGTCCGTCGGCAGCATCTTCCAAACCGGGCGTATGGGTCAGCAGGTGCCGCATGGTAATAGGTGCCCCAGCACCTTCGCTCAAAACCCGGTCCGGAACTTGAAAATCGAGGTAGTCATTGATGTCGCGATCCAGCTCCAACTGTCCCTCTTCCACCAATTGCATTACGGCCGTCCCAGTGACAAGTTTGGAAACGGAGCCCACACGGAAGAGTGTTTGCTCCGGATCAACGGCCGTATAATCGTCCAAATCGGCATAGCCGTATCCCCGGCTGAACAGCACATCGCCATCTTGGACAATGGAAAGTGTGACACCGGGTACACGATACGAGTTCAGTTGTTCCGTCATGATGCCGTCCAGAAAGGCCCCCAGTGCCGCCTGGTCGTTCAAATCCGGGGCCGCGGCCGCGGGCAGGGCTACCAGCAGAGCTGCCATGCACCACAGCCATACACAAACCACCGTCCGGGCCCGCCGCCGGTACCCTCCACTGCTCCTCCAAAAACGTTTCACAGCGCCCGCCTCCCTATCACAGATACCGCCTGTTGCGGCGCCAAGTGAACCACTGCCATCCGGTTCTGACCCCGCCTCTTCAACAAACGGCCTTGCACCTTCCCATGGAGATCCGGTTTTCCGAGTCCGCTGTCCAATGGATAATACTTCCCGGCATGATCTAGCGCCTCCCCAGAACATCCACGTTCCAACGAAGATACCGCAGGCCCAAGCGAAAGCAGAGCCGGCCGGCCATGGCGGCCAGAAACAGCACAATCAACCCTACGGCAGCAGAGCCGAAGCCGAGAACCAACATATTGAACGGAAGGAACAGCACCTGCGGCTCGAGAAAGGTCCGCAGGGCGGCGGCCAGGATCCAGCCGGCGGCAAAGGTCAAAAAAGCCCCAAGGGCGAAAATGGGCAGAAGCATTACCACAGCGGCCAAGACTGGGCCGAGGATGGAGAGGAAACTGAATACCCCCAACGCTGCAGCGGCGCCGAAGGCCTCCGCAAACCGAACCAGGCTGCCGTGGCCTTCTGCCGCATCCAACGCGTGCCGGGCATGGTGGTACCTGGCCAGAGACCGCGGATGCCCCAGTTCCGAAACAACCTCCTCTTCATCTCTGCCTGCTTCTGCGGCGGCTTGGAAACGCTGTTCGTAATCGTCGAGAATATCCCGGCGGGCGTGCTCAGGCAGCACTGCAAGTCCTTTGGCCAATTGGTCCATGAATTCCCGCCTGTTCAACGTGTCCACCCTCTTCCGCACAATACCAGTTCCTGGCCATAGAGCTTATCATGGTTCTGCGTAGCGGGCCTGCACCTTTAGATCCTGCTGCAGGCCCGCGTCGTCGGACAGCGAGCCCGGGCAGCCGGGCCCAGGCACTACTGCAGCCGTTCATTCACTTCGATCAGGTTACCATCGGGATCACGCAGATGGGCGGTGCGCACGTCCCAGCCCGGGCGGTCCACAGGTTCGGCCACCAAGCTTACACCTTTCTGCCGCAGTGCGGCGGCTTGATCGTCCACGCTGGCTACCCGAAGTATGATCACCATGGGATCCGCCTGCGCGCCCGAGCCCGGCCGGTGATCGGCCCCGACAATATCTGCCATATGTTTGCGGCAGAACAGTGCCAATCGCACATCACCCGCCCCAAACTCCGCATATCCGGACAATTCCGTGCCGCGCTTAACAGGCAGTTCCATAATGTCCCGGTAGAAAGAAAATGCAGCTTTGTAGTCCTCCGTCAACAAACGAAGATGTGTTAGTTCCACGGTTGTTCCTCCTTATTCTGCAAATAATAACCACTGTCAATATTCGCAGGTTCACCATCAGATCCCTGCCGGCAGTTACAGCATTTTTGCGCCTGCGGCCGTGTGGACGCACGGCCATGGCAGTGTCGGGCACATCCCTAAAAACCTTCCTCCCCGTAGTCCTCTAAGCCCGGCTCCTGCCTCACAGGTCGACGGGCCTCAAAACTGGCGGCCAGCGCCAGTAATCTAGGCTCAGAAAAACCGCACCCTGTGAATGTCATCCCCAGGGGCCGCCCCGTATCAGAGGCATAACCGGCCGGCACAGTCACCGACGGATAGCCTGCCTTGGCGGGAAGCCCGCAGCCGCAGGCTGACGGGAAGATCATGGCATCGAGTCTGTATTCCTGGAGGACTCGATCCAACCCTTGGGTCCGTGAGATCCGCAGATCCCGTGTTCGGGCCTGGAAATACCCGGATTGGGTCATTCCGCCTTTTTCTAAGGAACGGATGAACAACGTCTGTCCATAGGGTATGGACTGCGGCTGGTGCTGATAATTCCATTGGATCAGCTCTTCAAGGGTTCGCAGCGGGACAGACTCCGCCGACTCCAGGTAGCGGTCCAGCGCCGGCGCAAATTCATGCAACAGCACGTCAATGCCGTCGTCTGCCTCCGCCGGCGGGTAGGGAAGCTCCTCCACCACCTCGGCACCGGCATCCCGGACCGCTTTCAGTGCCGCCTCCATCACCCGGCACTCCGCCGCCGACAGCTTCTCCCAAAAGGGTTCCCTGGCCAAGCCAAGGCGAGCACCGGCCAGGGACTGGGTCTGCAGAAACTGCGTATAGTCGGATGCCGCCTCGGACTTGGTCCCGAATGTGGCCGCGTCCCGCGGATCTTCACCGACCAATACATTGAGCAATTCCGCAGCGTCACGCACCGTTTTCGCCATAGGGCCGGCGGTATCCTGACTGAAGGAAATGGGAACAATGCCCCGTCGGCTGACCAATCCTACGGTAGGTTTGATGCCCACTAAGGAATTTTCACTGGCCGGACTGAGAATGGAGCCCTGGGTCTCTGTTCCCACCGCCACTGCTGCCAGCCCAGCGGCCACGGCAGCACCGGAGCCAGAACTGGATCCCCCGGCATCCAAGGATTGGCCGTAGGGATTCCTTGTCTGGCCTCCCAATGCACTGAACCCGTTGGGCGAGGACTCGGAAATAAAGTTGGCCCACTCACTAAGATTTGCCTTGCCTAGCAGAACCATGCCGGCATCGCGGATTTTATTGACGAGGTGGGCATCTTCTCGCGCCCGGTGTTTTGCCAAGGCCAGGGAGCCGGCCGTGGTGTACATGGCGTCGGCGGTGTCGATATTGTCTTTGATCACAATGGGAATGCCGTGCAGGGGGCCGCGTACTCGGCTCTGCGCCCTTGCACGATCCGCTGCTTCGGCCAGCGCCAAGGCATCGGGATTGAAGCTTATCAGAGCACACAGTCGGCTGTTATAACGGGACCAACGCTTCAGGTATTCAATGGACAGCTCCAAACTGGAAAAAACGCCATCCTGCATACCTTTCCGCAGCCGCCCGGCATCCCATGTCCATATGTCCTGCTGCATGTCGACACACCTTCCCTGCTTCGTTTATCGTTGCAGCGCACGGCCAAGCTCCCGCAGGGTCGCGGCGGCAGGCACTGGTTGTTGTTTCGGCGCCGGCAGTGGGAAATTCCTGCAGTACTGCGATAAATTCGGCGACGGCGGCATGATCCTGTCTCCCATTGACGAATTGATGTAGTAAATATCTATGGACAGTCTGTTTCTGCAGCCGGGCACCGCCCTATCTGCTGCGGACACAGGCCGCCGAGAAAGGTGGTCTGCAGTGAAACACATACTATGGCTTGTCATAGCCGGATCCTTCGCCCTTGCCCTGCTGTCCCCAGGTGCTGCCGCTGGGGTGATTGAAGTGCAGGGCCGCGGCGAGGCCCTGGCAAGCCCTGACAAAGTAACGGTACGGATCGGTGTCCAAGTTGAAGACGAAGAGGCCCAGGCAGCCTTGGCTGAAACCAATGCAGTCATGGAAGCGCTGGTGGACATTTTTCTGGAGCATACCTCTGAAGAAAACATCCATACCGTCAGCTTCGATCTGCGCCGCAGCGAGCACTGGGACGCAGATCAGGGAACCATGGTGTCTGGTCCTTTCCGAGTGCGCCATGTCATGGAAGTATCGCTGCATGAGATCGAAGCGGCAGCGGCTATGATCGACCGGTCGGTGGAGGCCGGCGCCAATATTGTCCAGAACATCCACTACAGCGTGGAAGACACAAAGGCATTGCAGGAAACGGCCTATGCCGCCGCGAAGGAGCAAGCTCGCTGGAAGGCTGAACAGCTCAAACCCAGGGGAACGGTGCTGGAAATCAAAGCAATCCGGGAAGCAGAAACGGTAACCCCGCAGCTCCGGACCATGGAGGACGCCGCGGCCGCAGGCACCATGATGCCGGGACAGATGCATGTGACAGCAGCCGTGGAAGTCACATATCGCATGGTGCAGGAGTAGGTCCAGCAGGGCATGCAGAACACAACGGCGAATACAATGAGGAAGCAGACGTAAGGGAGGCTATGCCATGAAGCAACATAACGCAACGGCTCTGGTTTTACTCCTGGGGCTGCTGGCCATGCTGGCACTGCCCGCCGCGGCGCAGCAGGTGGTCAGCGAATCGGAAAACGGTGCTCCCGGGAAGGACGGCTTTCTGTTGCAGTCTTTTTCCCTCCTTGATGAACAGGGCAACCCAGTGAGCCACGTCCAACCCGGTGAACCCTTCACTGTCAAAGTGGAGTTCCGGGCGGCAGAGGAGTCAAAAACCCACGGTTTTGGCGAGCTCGCTCTCTGGCACGGTGATGATCTCTTGGCCGTCAGCGGCCAGCGTATTCCTTTGGAACAGGGGCGCGGCAGCGTAGCTGCGGAATTCACGGCGCCAAAGGACGCTCGAGAACTATCCGTGGAAGCGGCCGTGGACATACAAAGGCCCGCAGATATACTAGGCTCCACCACCATCCTTGTGGGCGACAGACTCAGCCGCTATGAACCGCAGAGGATGTTGGTGCGCAAAAGCGGCCAGCTGGAAATGATGTCCGGCCAGCACTTCGACGTGCAGGAACACGCCCTGGTATTTCAGCATTTTCACGGCGTGAAAGAAGGCATCCGGGAAATTGCTTTCGACGAGATTATGGTCGGAGCACACGATGTGGTGCTCTCGACACTGCAGGGACAGGTTGTGCAAATTGATGTGCTGGCACCGCAGTACGTTGATTTCATTCGCGTCGGATTAACCACCGAGGATTTCTCCAGCCTTGATCACTCGCGGGCTGTCCTTTCCTCGTCCACAGGATTGCTGGTCAAAGATTACCGCAATCAAGTGATGGTGCGTTCCTCTCCAGGACTGCCCCTGGAATTTCATGTGGAAGACGGCTCCCTGATTGTACACCAGAACGACCGTGAAGTGCTGCGCACCGACGAACGGCTGTTCATCCATCCTGCCGACGGCGGAATGATCCGGGTTGAGAGCTTCAAGCGGGGCGGCTCCCACTCCTTTCACCCGGAGTACCGCGGCTTTATGGAACTGACGGCATCTGGGCCTTCGGTACTGCAGATCATCAACGAAGTGGAGATGGATGAATACCTTTACGGGGTGGTGCCCAGCGAAATGCCTCCGCGCTGGCCCATGGAAGCCCTTAAGGCCCAGGCCGTAGCCTCGCGGACCTATGCAGTGCGCTCGGCCCTGCACTCATCTTACAGTCATCGAGGATTCCACGTTCAGGACAGCACCATGTCACAGGTGTACAACAACCGCCGCGAAGCGGGCAAGACCAATACGGCCGTCAGTGAAACGGCGCCCATGCTCATGAGCACATTATACGAGCAAGAGGTCATCCAAGCGGTCTATCATTCTTCTAGTGCCGGAGTGACAGCCAGGGCCTCGCAGGTCTGGAGCAGTGCCGACCACAGCTTTCCGGGCCCGGATCGGCCCTATTTGCAGGCCCGCAGCATTATTCCCGGGTTTTCACTGCCGGAGCAGTGGACTGAGGACGAGGCCCATGATTTTTTTACCGACGAATCGCTGCAGGGGTATGACGCCGTCTCACCTTGGTTTCGCTGGCAGGTAAGGCTCACCGCCGAGGAACTGACAGCCGCTGTCAATGCCAGTCTCTACGACCGTTGGCAGGCCCAAAGCGAGTTTGTCCTCACCCGCCGGGAAGACGGCTCCTTTGCTTCCAAGCCCATCCCTGAAGAAGGCATTGGGCGCATTCGGCACCTGGAAGTCGCCAAGCGCGGCGAAGGCGGGCAGGTCATGGCTCTGGACATCTACGGCGAAGACGCGGTCGTCCAAATCCAGAAGGAGCTGAATATACGGTTCGTTATCCGTCCTTCCCAAGCCTTTACCGGATCTGATATCACCATCCAACGGCTCGGAAGCGGTACCGATTTGGTCAATTACTCGCTACTGCCCAGCGCCTTCATGAGTTTTTCCCTGGAGCATGGAGACAACGGCAGCCTGGAATCGGTCACCTTCTACGGGGGCGGGAGCGGCCATGGTGTCGGCATGAGCCAGTGGGCAGCCAAGGCCATGGCCGAAGAAGGCATGGATTATAGGACCATCCTCCGCCAGTTTTATGAAGATATCCAGTTTACGCCCATTCAAATGGAGTACCGCTGAGAACAACAAGGTCCCGCTGGCAGCGCATCTAGGTGCCAGCGGGACCTACAGCAGCATCAGTCCTGCAGAAGGAATGTGTGCAGGGCATCCACGAAGGCCTCGGTTTTTTCGGCGAAAGCCAGATGGGCGGCGTTCTCGAGCACATGCAGCTGGCCCTCGGGAAGCAGCTCTGCCAACTCCTCAGCCCTCTCGATAGGATCCACCACGTCGTACGCACCCCACATAAGCAGGACCGGCCGGTCCAACTCTGCTATTTGATCCCGGACATCCCATTGGTCCCATTCCTTCTCCATAAAATAGGAATTGGCTTCTAAGCTTACATCCAAGTAAGGAACCAGCCAGTCAAATTTCTCCGGATCATAGTCATAGAAATCCAGCAAAAGCGTTGCCTCGGCGGAATTCTGTTCGTAGCCGGGCAGTTCCATGTACTCCTCGTAGGCTGGATGGCGTTGGAGGGCTTTCTCCCGCTGGCCGCACCATTCCTCGCCCAAATAATGGGCACCGCCGCTTAATACCAAGCGGTCCAAGTGCTCACCGTATTCCAATGCGTACTGCAGGCCTACCATGGCCCCATGTCCGTGCCCTAGGATGCTGAGGCTCTCCAAGTCCCAGTGTTCTCTGAGCCGGTCCAGGTCCGACGCCATGGCCTTCATGCTGTAATCGCCGTCTTCGGGGGTGCCCGATCCACCCGAGCCCCTGGGATTGACATAGAAAACAGTCATGTCGTCTTGCAGGTCCGACAGAATCCGGGCGTAGAGGCGGACATCCATGCCCGGGCCAGCGGGAAGGACGACCAGCGCCGGCCCAGCGCCAGCTCGTCCGTATTCCAGCGTAAGCCCGCCCACTTCCGCACTGTGCCAACCGTCTCCCGGCGCGGCCCAGCCGGCTGTCCATACCAGCAGCAGTCCGGCCAGCAGCGGCAGGCCCGCCATGATTTTATGGTACATCTTGATCAGTCTCCTCCGGTGTTTTGGCTTTCGTGTCCAGCATCCCCCCGCCGACGCCTATGCTCACCCATGCCGCGGGAACAACCCCCAGGGCAAGGGGCTGGGTCAGAGGATCAACAGCAGCAAAATGGCTGTTACATTGATCAGCACGTGAACAACCATGCCCACATAAATGTTTCGTGTTCGCCAAACCACCAATACTAGCGGTAAAAACAGCAAAAAACGGGATGGCATCTGCCACGGCGAATACAAGTGATAGAGAGCAAACAGTCCTGTATGCACCACCGGCGCTGCCCAACCGGCCAGCGGCGAGCGGGGCAGAAGAAAACCCCGGAAATAGACTTCTTCCATAATTGGTTCTACCACGCCATATATGGACAATCCCAGTACAAACACGGTCAGCTTCATGGCTGCAGGGACGCTGTCCATATCCACTGCCTCTTCAAAGAAAAACCATGTGGGCAGCCAAGCAAAAACGGTCTCTTGAAACCAATCGTCCAGAGGGCCGCGCAGCAGCAGAACTGCCACCGAGAACAAGAACAGCAATGAAATCGCCCAGCGGTAGATACTTCCTGCCATGGGTTTTTGAAACCCGACAATACCCCGCAGGGAAAACTGGGCATGGGTCTTCCAGCCAATGAACAACAGTATGGCTAACATAACAGGTATAATGACCAAAGGCAGTGCCATCAGCTTGACATAAAGCGGCGGATATCCAGATTCCACAAACCCCGGGGCCAACCACATGTACACCCAGAGAATGGGCAGAGCCGGCAGGAGGTGCAGGAAAATCCAGTATTTCAATGAGTGCTTGCCCGATGCCTTCGATCGCACAGCCATGCCGGCGTCCACTCCCTCATCATCGAATTGCACTACAGGTTGAGAAGCTCTTGCAGCGCCTTCCTGCCCTGTTCTTGCAGATCTTCCACTGCCTCATGGAGCCCGAAGGCCAGAATTTCGTCCCGCTTCCACGGCCCGCCGATGGGTTCTAGTACCTGATCGGTAAGAAACTGCAGATAATCAACCTTCCGTTTCAGGCTGCGGGCCGCGTAGAACTTGGACAGTGCCTCATAGAGATCCGGCTCATGCTGCTGCCAATGCTGCAGCGCCGGCGCATCCCCGGGGAAAAATCGGCCTCGAACGCGGTAATAGCTGTGCAGAAGCCAGTGTACATGGGCATGAAGCAGATACTGGCATTTAACGGGCTCAGACTCCAAGCGGTGCCGTACTTTGTCGAGCACGTGCTGCTTGCTGAACCGCTCAAATGCCTGTTCGTGCTCGGTCAGTGGTTCGGTTTCCTGCACCCACCGGCGGGGCAGTTCTTCTAGCAGTTTTCTGATCTGGCCGCTTCGATCAAAGAGCAGCTCGCCGCTGCCGAGGGCAAAGTCCAGTTCGGTCAACGGCCACGCTCTCTTCAGGTCGCTAACGGTCCGAATATTGAGATCCACAGGGATATCGTTGACGTAGAAATGCAGGCTTTCTATTTCGGCGGGGCGCTCTTTGACAATGACAAAGAGATCCAGGTCACCGCCGGGGCGTTCATCGTCCGCGGCCCGGCCCCCATAGCGGATCAAAGCTTCCACCCGCCGATTTTGCTGCAATCGTTCGATGAGCTCCTTTAGCGATGCAATACCGATGCCCATACATGCTCCCTTTCCTACTGCGAAATTAAGGATTTGGCGAAAAAAATGTCCGGTTGGCCCCGGCCGTTGGCATCAGGAAGTAATCCTGCCGCTTCAAAGCCTAAGCGGCGGTAAAACGTCAGCGGGTGGCCGCCGCGGTCTTCCAAGTCGCGCAGATGGCGCCAGATGTCGCCGTAAAGCCAGGTTCCGGCCGCCGACGTCAGCCCCGTGTGATCATCGGAGCCCAACCACAGCGTCATGCCCCCGGCCCGGCGCGCCTCCGTCTGCAGATGTTCCATCAACGCCCGGCCCACTCCCCGCCGCCGGCAATCGGGATGGACCACCAAGGGATGGACTTCCCAAACGTGACCGTCATACTCAGGCCTGGCCCCAACCCAACCAGCCAATACGCCGCCATGGAGAGCCGCATAGGCCAGATACGACGGATCCAGGCATTCCTGCACTTCTAACCGGGCCGCCTCCATAGACGCCAGCCAATGCGGGGCGATCTCGGCAAAGCCAGCCAAAAGCACTGATGCCGCCTGCTCTCTTACGGAAGCATCCTGCTGGTGCAGATCCACGATTTCCATATGCCACCTCCGTCTATCCAAGCAGGCCGCCTCGCAGGGCCCAGTTCTCCCGTTCTACTTCGGTAAAAATGACATACAGCTCGTACGCCGTAAAGGATAGCAGTTCAGCGTACAGAGCATTGCATTCCGATACAATGCTCTGTTTCTGCTGCTTGGACAATGTTCCCGCCACTTGGACTTCCACAACAGCGAAACGTTCTGCGGCCGTACCACCGACCAGCAAGGTTTGGCCGTCCTGGAACTGGACCACCAGGACGCTGCGGGGCTTTTCTGCCACCTGCTGCAGGATATTGGCAAATCCTTCCTCCAACTTTGCCTGCTGATCCTGGGACAGCGAACAGGTCGTAATGGATCGGATAAACGGCATTCGCACACCTCCACATAGAATAGTTTGGATATCAAACTGCCTGGCGGTTTGTCTACCGCCGTTTGGGCAGCACACGCTACGTCTCAAAACGAACGACTAGATCTCCCCGGCCTGTCCATACCTGCAGCCGTATCCACTGGGTTTCGGCATCAACCAGTGCCCGTCCAGCCTGATCACTGGTGGGAAAAGAGAGCAGATTGACACCATAGTACGGCTCCTCTTCCTGTTCCACGGGGAAATACTCGATCTCGGCAGCATCCACCACAACACCCTGGTCATTTTCCAGGTACGCCCGTCCCAGTCCGACGCTGTTATGCTGCAAATCGGTCAGGGCTGCAGAATGATTTGACGTGAAAAGGTGGACCAGTACCACCTGCCGGTCCTCGCCAAGCTCTCGCCATTCCTCCCACTGTTCTTCCCGTTCGTCCTCGGACAACCCGGCACCGTCTGCGTACTGCGCAAATGCCGAACGCAGCCCCCCCGAGGACACAACTTGGGCATAGGAATCCGGCTCCCACGCCCAGCGGCCCAGATCCCCCGGTCCCCGGGCCTGCTGCCTCTGCAGCTGACTCTGAATCTGCTGCACCGACTGCAGCGCCGCATCCAAAACTGTCATGCCCGGGGGCAGAGACGTCAGGGGTGCATAGACAATGGCACCGACCACCAATACCATACCGGCCGCGCGCAGCCACTGCAGTGTGCTGAACCTGCTAGAGCGCACCAGCCAAAACCGGGTCGGCAGTCCCACAATCCCTACGGCCAAGGCACCGCCCACAAAACCTCCCGCATGTCCCCAGACATCCAGGCCCGATGGATTGGTTAGATTGATAAACAAGTTGATCAACAGCAGGCTGATGGCCCACTGGGAGATGGCCTGGGGAATGCTGCGGGGATCCAAGACCTTAGAAGCAATAATGTAACCCAAATAGCCCATGATTGCGCCGCTGGCTCCCACCGATATGACATGGGGCTGGTTTAACAGCGCACTGAACGCCGAACCGGTCAGTCCGGCAACGATAAAGATGACAAAGAACCGAAGAGCGCCGGCCAAGGTTTCGACCACAGTGCCCAAGAGATACAGGACAAGCATATTCATGAGTAAATGAAAAAGGCCAAGATGAAAAAGGACGGCGGTAACCAAACGGTAAACCTGTCCCTGGGCAATGGCAGAACCGCTGACGCCGAAGATGCTAATCAAGTCAAAATCGGTCAAAATCCCAAGCAGCAATGTTCCCAGATGGATTACACTTAATAGGCTGATGGTCAAGTACACGGCCCAGACCTGAGGTTCGATTCCCTGCCAGCGGCGGTACCCCCGGCCCACCCGATGAATTGGCCTCATTGCGATCATTCCTTCCTAGTCAACTACAACACTGCGGCGTTCCAGCAGAATGATGTCCTGCCAGCGTCCGTCGGGACGGCGTCCCAGTTTCTCCCGCAGGCCGACCGTACGAAACCCTGCCCTGCGGAACAGATGCAGGCTCGCTTCATTCTCCGGAAACACCAAGGCCTGCAGAGTCCAGTACCCTTCACGCTCCGAGGCTTCCACCAGGTGCCGCAGCAGCAGGCTTCCGATGCCCCGTTTCTGGTATTCGGGAAACACGTATATACTCACCTCGCCGACGCCCGAGTAGACCTCCCGGATCGACGCACTGTAGACCCCGGCCCAACCGGCCAAGGTTCCGTTTGCCAAAGCTCCAAGCCGCAGCCGCTGGTGATACTTCCGGTCCCACTGTTCCCACGTGGGAAGCGATGGATCCAACGTAGCGGTGTCGCGGTCCAATGCCCTGCGCAGGCAGCTTCGGACGGCAGGCCAATGTTTTTCTTCCAGCTCCACGATGGTCGTATTCTTCACTCCATATCACTCCCAAGGCGACGGGTTTGTGGCCGTGCCGGCATAGGGCAGCGGGTCGCTGTGAAGGGCATCGCTGGGCCGTTCCTGTGCCAGGCCGTTGGTAATATTCTTCGCTGTCTCTCATTCAATTCCCCACCGACATGGGGAATTCCTGTTGCAACAGGAAAAGCAGAGGTCTACGTGGAAACTTGCACTGAGGTGATTGCTGTGTTTCTCTTTCGGCCAAAGCCCCTCAGCCTCCACCCCTCAGCCGAAGCCGTGTGCTCCCGCCTGCACAGCCTTGGCTTCAAGGCATACGTCGTGGGAGGAGCCGTCCGGGACAGCCTTCGAGGCCTGCATCCCGACGACTGGGATATCACCACCGATGCACCCCCTGAAGAGGTGGAACAGGCCTTTACCGATACCTATCCCACCGGTAAAGAATTCGGCACCATATCGGTGAAAAAAGGCGGTATGCTCTTGGAAGTGACGACCATGCGGCGGGACAGTGATTACAGCGACATGCGCCGTCCCGATCAAGTCTCCTATACCCGCTGCATCGAAGAGGATCTGAAACGAAGGGACTTCACCGTCAATGCCATCGCCTATGATCCGGCCTGCGGGCGCTTCATCGACCCCTATGCCGGCATTAAGGATATAAGAAGACGCTGCCTCCGCACGGTCGGTGACCCTTCGGACCGTTTTGCAGAAGATCCCCTGCGCATGCTGCGGCTGCTTCGTTTCATGGCTACACTGCAGTACCGTCCGTCGCGAAAGACCTGGACCGCCGTGGAGCCGTCTTTGATCGACACGGTCAGCCGCGAGCGGATCGCCGACGAACTTTCCAAGCTTCTCACCGCGGCAAAACCCGCTAAAGCTCTGGAAGGCATGTATGATCTAGGCATCATGGATCGGATCCTGCCTGAGTTGGCCGCCGGGGCCGGCATTGCCCAGGGTGATCGTCACCACTGGGACGTCCTCGGCCATTCCATCCGCGCCACTGAAGCGGTCAAACCAGAACTGACGCTGCGCCTGGCCGCCCTCCTCCATGACATCGGCAAGCCTCCCACCTACGAGGAAGCCTCCGATCGAATCCGCTTTTCCCAACACGAGCAGGTAGGCAGTGAGATGGCCCGCCGACGCCTGCTGAAACTGCGTTTCCGCCGCAGTACGGCAGACTACGTCGCCCACTTGATACGCTGGCACATGTTTCCCATTCATCCTCGCTCGACGGATAAAGCCCTGCGGCGCTTTGCAGCCAAAGTCGGCCTTGACGCCGTATGGGACCTGCTGGAACTTCGCCGGGCCGATATCATGGCCATGCGGTTCCAGCCGCGCCAGGCATTGGAGTACGGCCGGACCCTTGCCCGGCGTTTGGAGGAAGTGCTATCCCAATCCAACGTCTATTCCACCCATGATCTGGCCGTAGGCGGCGAAGACATTATGCAGGTGTTAGGTATTGAACCTGGACCTGAAGTGGGCAGAGTACTAAACTATCTATTGGATCAAGTGCTGGCTGATCCGGACAAAAACCAGCGTGACGTTCTGCTGGCATTGGCCCGGGAGTACTACCACGGCCGCAAGAGCAGTTAGGCCTGCAGAATATGCCGCTGCAAAACCCGCCACAGCTGCTGTTTTTCTTCCATATTCCTCGCTTTTTTCGTGGGAATGGGACTTGATGACGGCAGCTCGACAAAGGTGATCCCGGGGTAGCCGCTGCGGCTAAAATGCCTGTCAAAGGTATCTTGCGCCTTTTTGCCGTTGAATGCCACAGTTTGGAGGCAGGGGCACTGGGCCAGCAACCATGGGATATCATTGGGCACCGCCTCCCGGATCGAATGATCGAGGCTGCCTGGGCGGACACAGGAAGCCATCACGTCCCACAGTCCTATGCGGTAGCGCATCAGCAAGTCCTTCTTGCTGTCATAGCTGTCTTGGTATGGCTCTTGACAGAGGGAAAACAACATCGGCCAGAAATGGTTGCGGGGATGGCCGTAGTACTGGCCACTGCGCAGAGACTGAACACTGGGCATGGATCCTAAGATTAAAACCCACACTCCCTGGGTGATCAAGGGCGGGAACGAATATATCTTCACTGATTTCAAGAAAAGCACCTCTGCAATCCTAATTGGAACAGATACTGCATACGCCCCTTGGTAACTGGGCCGGGCAGCAGCGCGATCGTCTCCCCGCGTCCGGCCCTCAACCCACGCTAAGATCCAAGGCTTGGAGTCAAGTACCGCTGTACCACGGCATAGTATTCCTGCAACCAATGGCTGCGGCAGGAAGGCTGGCCTGGATGGCCGGAAAACCGCCGCCAGTACCGCCGGGCCGCAGCAATATCTTGAATGAGGGTCGCGCAGTAGGCCATGCGCAGGAAATTTTCGGCCATTTCGGGGTGTTCCGCAAACGGCTCCATATTCACTTCCAGATAACGCAGCTGTTCTGCCGCGATACTGTCATCGTGCCGGGCTGCGGCATCCTCAGCCCAGACGAGGTGTGCCTTCCAGGCCAGATAGCGGCGCTGGGCGGAACGATACAACTGCACCAACGCCCGGTACAAACCGTAGGTCTCGCCGGCATTTTGTGATTCCAGAAACCGCTCCCGGACACGCACCTGCTCCCACAGCGACCAAGCCCGGCCGTCCACCGCTTCCTGAGGCAGCCTTCGGTACCAGCCGTCCAGATCCGTGAGGGCCCGATCCTGCATATAGAGTCGAATCGGTGTTTCCATGCTGTGCTGGAAGTCGTGGGGCGCACCGCGGAATTCTTCGAGCAGTCCATAGATCGCTGCCATGCCTTGGTAGCGTGTGGGCATCGCCGCACGGCGATAATCGCTGAAGAGTCCTAAGGAACGAACCAGCCAATAGTCGGGCGGCCATCCTCCCCTGCTGGCCGCCTCTATGACCTGCCGGTGGTAATGCAGGCGCTGCCGGCCAGACAGCTTCTCGCGAAGGGACGCATCCCAGTGTTGGGGATGATGGGAAATACCGCTCTCCCACAGACCCTGCGGCCCGGCCTCCAGCCTGGCCAACAGCTGATCCAAGGAGCCCTGCACAAAAAAGGGCCTCTCACTCCGCCACCGGCTCCACTGTTCATACAGTGCTGCAGCATCCCCTAATCTGTCTTCACGCAGCCAGAGGCGGAAAAGTGCCAAATATGTCTTGGAAACCCAAAGCGGCCGGCGATCGGCCCGTGCCTCTGCTAAGGCCTGCTGGAGCCGTTCTTCATGCTCGCCCCAACTGCAGCGTTCGGCCGCCCACGCCGCCAGACAGTACAGACCAGGGGCAACAGTGCGCCGGGGGCAGCCAGCGGTTGTCGCCGCCGGCTGCAGCTGCACCAGCCCATTTTGGAGGTGCTCCTCGGCGGCAGCGACCTGGCCCTGCAGATAAAGGTACTGGCTTTCCCAGAGCGCTCTTTCTCCGTTGCCCCCGGCGTGCAGGGAGGCTGCGAGTGCCTGGGCCGATTGGGGACAGCCCAGCGACAGCAGCAGCGGCAAGAGCCTGCGGTCTCGCTGATGCCTCTCCCGGGCAAACAGCTTCCCCGCCCCATGGCCGTCTAGCACTTGGTAAGCCGCCAGGGGACGGCCCTGTGCGGCTAAGGCGCTGCTGTAGAGCAAGGCCCACTGCCACTGGTCTTTCATACTCACTGCACAGCGCACCGCATCCAACGCCTGCTGCACTTCCCATGCTGCACCCTGTTCCAAGCGCCGCTGCAGATTTCT
>Ga0207421_10004590_pt1 | contig 15810 bp, 20 predicted proteins | sample SodLakKL_010_SED_4_FD_187542 | JGI IMG/M metagenome (GOLD analysis project Ga0207421, IMG submission 187542) | Alkaline sediment microbial communities from Lake Tanatar, Kulunda Steppe, Russia - 8KL_010_SED (SPAdes) (version 2) | ecosystem: Environmental > Aquatic > Non-marine Saline and...
TACATAGCATGGAAATAACAGTAATTTTATGGTAGGCAAATAATTATGAGAGGTTAATATCTTTATTATTTCAAGCATAAATTAGGTAATTATGAACTATTTTTTAAATAACTCATAAGTAATATTAAATCTCAGTTTAATTGCATTAATAGCAATTAGAGTATTTTCTTCGCTAAGATTAGTAAAGAGATCCAGCAAATTTATCTCAAAAACCTTTCTGCCACTATATAAATGAAATGCCAGCTGGATCAAAGCCTGCTCCTCCTTAGAAAGTAGTTCCCTAAAAGCCTGGGGATTTGGCCTTATCTCATTAAAAAAAAGAAATTTATTAGGTTCTTCTCTGAACTTTTTAATAGAAGCAAGTATATAAAAGAGGGTAAGTCTTTCCCAATCATTAGCTCCAGTCTCTGTTTCCTTAACAAGCCTGTTGTGGTATTGATAATGGCTTTTACCAGTAAAATAGAGAGGGCCTTTCTCAGGCTGATGATCTGCAAAAGGTCTGGATTTATCTATATTATCAATTATTCCTACCATATTATTTGTCCTTGCTTTCATATTAAATTCCCTCCTATAAACTGTCTAAAGGGGCGTTAACTAAAAAACGAACACCTGTTTAATAATTTTAACATAGAATTTTAAAAATGACAAGGAAATTCCAACTAATATAATTAAATTTGTCAAGAACTCTTGACTAAATTAGTTTCTTATGTTAAACTAATAACGTGAAATAAAATATTTATCAAGGGGGAATTTTTATGAAAAAGTTATCATTAATTATGTTAGTAGCAGTACTTGCAGTAGGCTTAATTTTCACTTCGGCAGATGTTATGGCAGGTAGCCATGAAGCAGAACATGACTACGGTGAGTACACAGATGGAAGGTATCGTGGTTCTTTTTATGATGGTGGAGAATTTAATGTTGCAGTTCAGTTTTACTTAGAGGATAATGTGATAAGTGATCCATCATTTAGATATCTATATTATGATGGAGTAGACTATTTAGGCGCTGCTTATTTACAGTCTGTTAGAGAATTAAGAGACCAGCATGTAGAAGCTTTAGAATATCTTGATGGCAAAGATGTTTCAGCCATTGATGATTTAAGACATCCTGGCGAAATTGTTACAGAAACTGAAGAAACTATTGATGGATTCTCCGGGGCAACAATCAGAAGTTCTAAGATAATGTCAGCTATGAGAGATGCTTTAAATAGAGGAAAATACGATTGATCAAATACTAATTAAATATAAACAGATTAAACCGGGGTTTGAATAAAAATGCCCCGGTTTTTCTATGTCTTGATACTGGTATTATAGTCAGCCTCTCCAGTATTAATCTGGTCAATTCTAAAATTGTATAAAAGACCAATAATAATTAAAGTTCCACCTATTAAGCGATTTCTGGAGATAGGGAATCCAGACAGGTAATCTAGGGTTAAACCAAAGGTTAGCTGGCCAACATAAACTAAAAGAGTTGTATAAATCACTGGTATTTTAGGAATTATATAATTAGAGGCCGAGACAATTGCTACTCCTACCAGACCACCTAAATAGGCCCACCAGGGAATAGCATTAAACTCTAATAAACTTATATCAATCTGTCTATTCATAACCAGGGCAAGTAGTCCAGAGACAAAAAGGCCAACTGTGTAATTAATTAGTGTACTCTGGAATATCCCTATTTTTTTAGCCAGATTTGAATTAAAAATCATCGACAAAACAATTAGCCAACCTGCAATGAAGGCCATAAAAATATATAACATGATTATCTAACTCCCTACAATCATAAAGACGATACCGGCAAAAATTATCCCAAAGCCAATAATCTTTCTTCTATCAAAACGGCTTGCTTTAATACCTATTAAACCAAAATGGTCTATTATTATTGCAGCCACTGACTGGCCAAGCAGCCCTAAAGCAAGGGTTAATGAAACACCAATTGCATTAAAAGTTATATTATTAAAGAAGACTAAAAATACTCCAAAAGCCCCACCGGTAAAATAATAGAAAGGTATATCTTTATTAAAGTCAAATTTTTTCTGTTTAAGCAAAATAATAGCTCCAACAGTAATTAGTCCAACAATATGAATTATTATTAAAGCAATAAAATTGTCTAAATTACCTGCTAAAACTCCATTAAAAGTCACCATAATAGCAGTCAGACCACCGGTCAAAACAGCACCAAGTTTAAACATAAGACCCCTCCAGAGATTAATTAGATTCTTTATTTATCATAACATTAAAGCTGTATTAATAAAAATGGATTTATAGTTACAGGCAGGAATTTTAATCCTGGCCCCGAAATATTCTTATTAAAGCCAAACAATAAAAATGAATTGAGAAATAGGAGTGGTTAAAATTTCTTGCATATTTTGTAAATTACCTGAAAGCAGATTAGTGCTGGAAAATGAATTTGCTATTGCAATCTACGATAAATACCCTGTTAATAAAGGCCATATGTTGATTATCCCTAAACGCCATTTTCCAGATTATTTTGATACCACAGACGAAGAGATTATTGCCATAAGCAACATCTTAAAAGAGGCTAGAGAACATCTGGATAAAAAATATAAGCCAGATGGCTATAATATTGGAGTCAATGTGAATGAGGCAGCTGGCCAGACAGTAATGCATCTCCATATCCATTTAATTCCCCGCTATGAAGGCGATATCGATGATCCAAGAGGAGGCATTAGAAAGCTCAAAGAAGAGTTAGTGCCATATAAAGGTTGATTGGATAAATAAATACTCCCTGGTCCTCCAGGGAGCATTATTAATCGAGCCTCTAAAAATAAAACTTTGGCCTTTAATTTAAAAACTACAGTTTCTTAGAAAAATACCGATAAGCCACAATATTCATCACTATCCCATAGACCCAGCCTAAAATATAATACGTATTAAAACTTAAATACATAAACTGGTCTCCTCTCACCAGAGCACTAACAGCTTTAGCCGGGAAAAAGCCTGGGGCAAAGGCAAAGAATAACTCTTTAAAATCAAAAACAAATAAAGAAACTATTGGTATAAATATCAAGACTCCAAAACCCTTCATAATAGCAAAACCTTCGATTTTATTGCTGGCAAATGAATTAATAAAGAGCCCGGTTAAGGGAGCAGATAGACCAGAGACAATTGCTATAGCAATAACCTCACTCAATGTCAGCACTCCAATATCTGCAAAGAGAATAACGAAGATCGATGCTAAAATCGCAAAAATAAAGATCATAATCAGCCTGAAGGAGAAGAATTTCTGCAAGCCCAGTGGCGTTACTTTTATCGTCATTAAGACATTATCATCCCGGTCATCCAGGATTGAAAAGCCAATCAATGCTCCAAAGATCATCGGCATTATCAGGGCAAAGACAGCAATTATTACATCAGCATAAAGGTCAATAACAAAACCAGTATTCTCTTCTATATAGGGCAGAAGAAATCTGCCGATAAAGCCAAATAAGAGAGGATAGAAGAGGATAAACCTGGTCAAAGGCTCCCTGGTCCATTTCTTTAACTCACTTATGATAAATGTTTTAATCATCTTAAACACCACTCTCCCTGATAACAAACTTCCGGAAGCCTTTATTTACAAAATAGGCTAAAATCAGCGAGCCAATCAGCAGATAAATAGCGGACAGTACAATCTCGCCAGTATCCAGGCCACCGGCAGTTGCATTAATTAAAGTAGATGAAGCTTTAGTCGGCAGCAGGAATAAGATATTAGAGTAGAGTTCACCGGTAATCAGACCAAATTCATCAAAGGCAATAGGAAGCGTGAATACAATAATGTATTTCATCATCCCGATTAACATTTCAGTAAAATCATTTGATCTATAAACAATCAAAAAACCAACTAGCGAATGGAATGTCCCAATCAAAATAATTGCTAGGAAGAGACCGATTACATTGATACCAATATCCTGAAAAAATAAAGCATAAAGATAGACAATCCCAATTGTTAAAAGGTTTGAAATGAGATTGGCAATAGTCTTTGATGAAAGAAACTCCAGCCGGTTAATCGGCGAAACAAAGATTGATTTAAGCACACCCTCCTGCTTTTCAAAGAAGACAGTAACCCCGATCATTACAATTGCCATGGAGACAATATCAAAAAATACCAGGATCATAAAAAAGGCAGTAATATCAGGCACCTCTATTAGATGGAGCATCCCTATCCAGAAAAATGAAACAATGACACTGGCAGTCAGGATATGATATTTCTGCATCCTCTGCATTTCTCCCAAAAACAAGACTAAAAAGGCAGTCATAGCTAATCCCTCCCTGTAATCTTAATAAAGATATTATCCAGGGTCATTTCCTGACTGTGCATCGTTAAAATCTTATTATTTTTAATCACCTGTTGAAACTCCTGATTATCTCCTAAATCATCCAGCTTAAAGCTGGCCTCTTTGACCTCACTATTATCGCTGTATTCAACCTTCAGCAGGCGACTGCCATATTCCAGTTTCAAATTCTTAGGAGTATTTATCTCAACAATTTTGCCAGCGGCCATAAAGGCCACCTGGTCACATAACTCCTCAACATCATTCATCAGATGAGTCGTCAGCAGGACAGTACCGCCAGCCTCCTTAAATTCAGCAATCATATCCTTGATTATCCTGGCATTCTTAGGATCAAGCCCATTGGTCGGTTCATCGAGAAAAAGCATCTTCGGTTTATTTAACAGTGCCCTGATAAAATTCAAGCGAACCTTCATCCCTTTTGAGAATTCACCGACCTTCTTATTTTTATCAGGATATAAGCCTAACCTTTCAAGCATCTCATCTGTATCGGCATTTGTATCATATAACTTCTTAAAAAAATCAAGATTCTCCTCAGCAGTCAGCCTGGAGAAATGGACCGGTATCTCAAAGCCAACCCCGATATCCTGATAGAAGTTCTTATCATAATCAGTAATAGATTTCCCCTGATATTTTATCTCGCCTCGAAAATCATCAAGCTGCCTGGTTAATATCTTCTGAGTCGTACTCTTGCCAACTCCACTAGGTCCCAGCAGTCCAAAGATCTCCCCAGTCTTAATCTCAAAATCAATCCCCTTAATAGTATCCTCATCGTTCTTAGGATAACAATACTTTAAATCGCTAATAGAAAACATAAACTTTCCTCCTTTTTCGCTGCAAATACTTATTTAGCACCCTTTATCTGGCAATCCCATTTTTTAATATAAAGATCATCCTATCAATGAAATTATAATAATCATCAAGATCAGCCGCCTCTATATTACTTAAATCCACATCATCTAAAAATTCATCTGTAATACTCAAATTAATAAAATATAAGATCCTGGCAACAGTCTGACTATCTATCTGATCATCGACATCTCCACTTTCTTTTCCAGCTTCAATTAAATTCACAAAAAATTGACGGGATTTCTCCTCGAAATCCTCATAGATCTCATTCTTTAAGTCATCACCTTCACTGGCAAAATAATTTCCAATCGCAGCTATCCTGGGATGGTCATAGGCAAACTTAATCCCAAGCCTGTACAATTCTCGGATCATTTCAAAAGTATCCATAGACTCCATATCCTTAAAGGAATCATTAAAAAATTCTATCTTCTTTTCTGCAATAAAGCCTATAATATATTTATAAAAATCCTTCAAATCAGCAAAATATTGATAGAAACTCCCTCTAGGAATCTCAGCTCTCTCAATAATATTACTAATACTGGAGTCATTAAATGAATTTCCTGCAAATTCATCAATCCCGGCACCAATAATCCGCTTCTGCTTATCTTCATCTATATTAAAAAAAGTATCTGTCGGCAATCTACTCACCTCCCTAAATGACACCGCTGTCACATACAGCCAAAAAATTTTTGTCTATCTGCCACTATTATATGACACCGGTGTCACTTTGTCAATAAATATTTTAAACTTCTTATAAATTTTCTGCATATCGCTTATAGACCCTCTCCATACCCGATACTTACCACCTCCGTTTCAAGTGGCTATCTTTTTGCAGATTGCAACAGATTTAATAATATCCAAACTCGATTCACTTAGAGCTATTTCACAGTTCAATTTTTTCCTATAAAGGTAAACTACCGCCCTATCTAGAATAATGATATAATAAGTTAATAATATTACGAAAATATATTTTAAACAACAAGAGGCTTTTGCAATTAGATAAAAAATTTAAAAGGAGAAGAAGATGAAAAAAGAATTAAAGATATTTTCAATAGCTATCATTAGTTTTATTGCCCTGCTCACAGTCATCTTTATCATCAATCAGCTTAATGCCATCTATAATCTAACAGCAGCAATTAACCCTGTTTTTGGCCAGACCGTTTTAATAGCTCTGACAGCCATTTCTCTCGGTTTAATCGCCCTGCCAGCCTTTTATATTCTGAAGCTGCCAGGTCAGCTAAAACCGCCGGCAGAAGAGGATACAGAGGAATATAATCGCTACCTTACCCAGCTCAGAAAACAGCTGTTGAAAAATCCGGCCCTGACAGAGATTTCTGATGAACTTAATCAGATAGAAGATGACAGAGGGGCAATCAAAACAGCCCTATCTGATTTAAATCGCCAGGCCAACCAGGCTATCGAAGATATCTCCGGTTATGTCTTTGTCTCAACGGCTATCTCCCAGAACGGCATCTTTGATGCAGTCATAGTCCTGATAGCCCAGATTAGAATGGTCTGGCAGGTTGCCCATCTCTATAACCAGCGGCCAACCCTTAAATCAATCATCAAACTCTATATCAATGTGGCAGCCACAGTCTTTATCGTTAGGGAAATAGAAGACTTCGAGCTCTTAGAAGACCAGCTAGAGCCAATGATCGCCTCAATCCTGGGCAGCTCTCTGGGCGGGTTTGTGCCAGTAATCAATACAGCCTCAGTCGTAATGATCAATTCAATGGTCAGAGGTTCAGCCAATACTTTCCTGACATTAAGAGTAGGAGTCATCGCCAAGAAATACTCTAAACCTCTCCACCAGGAAGAAGAGAAGGTTAAAATCAGAAAGGCAGCCAGCGGCGAAGCCTGTCTAATGTTGGGCAGAGTTCTCAGCAAATCAGCCAAAGTCGTAACCAAAAGCGTTTACAACGCCAGCAAGAGAGCTACCAGAAGGGCAGGCCAGGCAGGCAAGGATAGAGTCTTAAATATAGCTGATGAATCTAAAAATATCGCTGAAAAAATCATCTGCAAAATCAAAAATTAGCCCCTTATGTAACAGGCCCATTTTCTAAATCTGCAAGCTTTTTCAGGTATTCATCGGCAACCGCCTTATGTTTCTCTAATTTATCACTGCTCATCCTGTCCAAAATTGAAAGCATCAAGCCCATTCTTGAATTGCTGCTAAATTTATCCCTATTCTTATCAATAAAACGCCAGTAGAGACCGTCCCAGATTACACCCCAGTCGCCCTGCCGGTAATGGCTCATCTTCAAAATATAATTACTGGATGAAATATAAGGTTTGGTCATCATCTCAGGATAGGAATACTGGCTCATACCATAGATATTGGCAGCCATCACCCATTCATAGGCATCTATAAAGAGCTCCATAAACCAGTCAAAGACCTGGTCTTTATCTAATTCATTTAGCAGAAAAAAATTCCCCAGGACCATCAACCTCTCAATATGGTGACAGTACCCGTAATCAACAGCCTTTTTGATCGAATCATCGACTGGCTCAATCCCTGTTTCTCCCAGATAAAAACTATTCTGGAGCTCCCTGTCATGGCCAAAATAATCACTCTCAATCATATTCTCATACTCAAGATCATAAAGGGCCCTGACATACTCCCGCCAGCCAATTACCTGTCGGATAAAACCTTCAACAGAGGAGAGAGGTAGCTTATCTTTATTTTCATGATAATAATCTAAAACCTCAGCAACCACCTCAGCCGGGTCCAGCAGACCAATATTTAAGCTGGAAGAAATTAATGAATGGAAGCCAAATACTATTTCTTTCTCAAAACCATCCTGATACTCGCCAAATTTCTCAAGTTTATTCTCCAGGAAATCAGCCAAAAGTTTTTCTGCTTCCACTCTATTCACAGGGTAGACAAAATCATCTAAATTCCCAGGGTTATCAGCAAAATTAGCTGTAACATAGCTTTTGGCCTCATCTAAAAAACTATTTTTAAAGTCAGGCAATTTTGGAATTTCAATATCCTTAGGAAACTTCTTTCTATTTTTAGAATCAAAACTCCACTTACCACCTACCGGCTTATTGTCCTCATTAACTAGAATCCCAAGCCGCTTTCTCTGCATCTGGTAATACTGATACTGGAAGAATTTATTCTCAGCAAAATACTCTTTATTCTTCAGCCTACTGGTTAAAAAATTAGGGCTCTCCAGAATCTCTAAGTCAACTTCATACCGCTCAGCAATCCCTCTGATTTCAGCTTTTAATTCCTTATTAATCGGATCAAATAAACGCAAACTTTCTAAATCCTTAATTACTTCTTCAAGACTGACCTTATATTCATAATATTTAACAAGCTCTTCACCGAATTCTGCCTCAACTTCCTGCTGGAAATTCTTCATCGAAGCCCTGTGTAGAAGCAGTTTCTTCTGATTATATTTATAATCAGTAAAATATTTTTTAGCTTCATAGATTATCAGATTATCAATTTCCATCTCTTTAACCTTAGCAAAAAGCTGATTGGGCAAGACCAAAATGTTTCTTCTCATTTTATCACCTGTCCTTAATATTTTACAGGAATTATTAATGTCAGAAATATACTCCAGCATTTTAATTTTATTATACCATATTTCAAATATCTTCACAGAAATCCTCCATAAGTTCAATTATTTCTGTTATAATAGATTTAAGTAATTTAAACTAATGACTAAATTTAAAATAATTAAATTAAAAAGAAGGTCATAAATATGTCAGCAAGAATATTACTTAAAAATTTTATAATAGTTGATGGCCAGAGGGATTCAGAGTCATTCCAGGGCGATATCTTAATTGAGGGAGATAGAATAATTAAAGTCGGTCAGCTCCAGGCAGACCAGCCCTCAACCAGAATTATTCAGGGAGATAATAGCTATATCTTTCCTGGTTTTATCGATATCCATTCCCATGGCGACCTGATGAACTTTGCCCCTGAAGGCCTCAGCAAAAAGGTAAAGCAGGGAATAACAACAGAGGTTGCAGGCCAGTGCGGGTTGGGAACAGCACCTATCAAAGAAGGTGTTAAGTCAGGCTGGCATCAGCATATGATTATAAGAAACCCGCTGCCGAAAATCCCCTGGAACTCAGTGGCAGAATATTTCAGCCAGCTCCAGCAGAGAGGCCTGGATAACAACCTGGCCTACTTCCTGCCTCACGGGCTTCTCAGATACAATATAAGAAAGGGCAGCAAAGAGCCGATGAATGCCGAAGAATTCGAGGAATTTAGAGATCTGGCAATAAAATCCTTTGAAGAAGGGGCAATAGGCTTAAGCCTTGGGCTCTGCTATTTCCCAGCGGTTTATGCAGATTCCAGAGAGCTAAAAACCCTATTTAAGCTGGCAGATAAATATAATAAGATAATCTCTGTCCACCTAAGGAGCGAGGCCACAGGTATCCTGGACTCCCTGGATGAGATAATTAACCTTGCCGAGGGCACTAACTGCAGGATAAATATCTCCCATCTAAAGGTGATTGGCAGGTCAAACGAAGCCAAGCTAGATAAGCTTTTAGAGAAGATCGCCAATAACAGTTTCACCTTTGATTCATATCCCTATACCTTTGGCAATACATCCCTGGAGATAATTATCCCACCAGAATTTATCGATGAGCAGGGGCTGGATGCCCTAAAAGACAATCAGGTCAGAGAAGAGCTGAAAGAAATATATCAGACAGGAGCATATGAAAATATAAGCTGGGACAATCTGCCCTACCTTCTGGGCTGGGACAATATCTATATCACTGGATTAAATAGTGGTGATAGAGGAGATATCAGCGGACTCTCAATCAAAGCGATCGGCGATAGGTTAGGCAAAGAGCCTGCAGATGCAGCCTTTGACCTTCTTTTAGAAGAAGATGGCAGTATACTAATGCAGGATTATTTTATGGAAGAGTCCGTTGTAAAAAAGATACTTAGTAATCAGAACGGCAGCATCGGCACAGACTCATTATTTTCTAAGACCAACCAGCACCCGAGAACTAGTTCTGCCTATCCCAGAATTTTAAAGAAGTATGTTTTTGAAAACCAGACAATCACATTAGCTGAGGCAATCAATAAGTTCAGTCAAAAATCTGCCGAGAAGCTGGGATTAAAAGACCGGGGCGAGATTGCACCTGGCATGAAGGCAGATCTGGTCATATTTTCAAAGGATGAACTCTTAAACGGCAGAGGTAATGGCATTCAGTCAGTACTGATAAACGGCAAATTCAAGCAAGAGGAAGGCATATATCATCCTGACAGGAAACCAGGAGAAATCATAAATAAATAGTCTTAATCTTTGAAAGTTCATATAATCCAGGAGGTCATTATAATGCTTACAGCAGATAGAGAAAATAAACTAATAAAGCTTTGCCAGGACCTAATCAGGGCAGCTGGTAGTTCAGGAAAAGAAGAGGCAGCAGTCAAAACTGCCAAAAGCTATATGGAGCAGCTGGGCTTCGATCAGATCAATATCGATAAATACGGCAGTATAACTGGAATGCTAAAGGGCAGTAGACCTGGTAAAAAAATTCTCCTGGATAGCCATATCGACACAGTAACAGCAGATAAATCGGCCTGGAGTACCGCCCCCTATGGAGGAGAGATCAAAAATGGTAAAATCTATGGCCGGGGCAGTTCAGATATGAAGGGTGCTCTGGCGGCGATGATTATGGCTGGAGCCAGCCTGGCCAAAGATACTGATTTTACCGGAGAGATCTATGTAACTGGCACAGTCCATGAAGAGATCTTTGAAGGCGTTGCAGCCAGAGAGATAAGTAAAGCTATCGCCCCGGATTTTGTTATAATCGGCGAAGCCTCAGGCCTTAAATTAATGCAGGGTCAGCGGGGCAGGGCTGAAATAGTTGTAGAGACCGACGGCATTAGTTCCCATTCTTCCAGTCCAAAAGTCGGCCGTAATGCAGTCTATGATATGGCTGAGCTGATCACTGAAATCCGGAAACTTACTCCCCCTGAAGACAAGCTTTTAGGCCAGGGAATCCTTGAACTTACTGATATTAAATCATCGCCATATCCAGGGTCTTCAGTGGTGCCAGATAACTGCAGGGTTACATATGACAGGAGGCTCCTGGTAGGTGAAAGCCGAGAAACTGTTCTAAAGCAGATAAATAATCTAATTGAAAAACTTAACCTCAATGGGCGAGCCTATTTTGCAGAAGCCAGCGCTAAATGCTGGACTGGCAACTTGATTGAAGCAGAGAGATTCTTTCCGGCCTGGATCCTGCCTGAAGACCACGAACTAATCAGGCTAGCAGAGACAGGAATTTCAAAAGCAGAGATTGAGCCAGAACTATCCCATTACTCATTTTGTACCAATGGCAGCCATTATGCCGCTGAAGCAGGAATTCCAACTATAGGTTTTGGCCCTTCCAGGGAAGAACTGGCCCATACAGCTGATGAATATATAGAAATTGATCAGTTAATAGAAGGTTTTAAAGGCTATTATTTTATCATTAAAGAAATATTGAAATAAAAGAATACTTTACCAAAGCTACAAATTGATGTATAATAGAATTGTGTAATAACAAATTTGGAGGTGCAAAAATGAAATCAACTGGTATTGTAAGAAAAATTGATGATCTCGGTAGAGCAGTGATTCCTAAGGAATTAAGAGATACTATGGGCTTAAATATCAAAGATCCTATGGAATTTTATGTTGATGGCGATAAAATCATTATTAAAAAGTATGAGTCAGGCTGTCATTTCTGCGGTAATATTAGCAATAACACCTATTATAAGGAGAAGTTAGTCTGTGATTCCTGTATTGAGGGGCTAGAGGGTCTGGTAGAGTAGTTATATATTAGTTTAAAATAATAACCTATAATAGAGTAGCCGGCATTTAATTGTCGGCTACTCTATTATCATTTGAAATTAGTTTTTTATTGATAAAAACTTTTGATAATTCTCCCCTGCAAAAGGTGGTTTTCAAGTAATTAAATAGCCATTCTAGAAACTGCCTGTTATCATATAATCATTTATTGACAAATATTAAAATATCAACATGATTGTAGCGTGATTATAACTTCAAAAAAATTTATTATATCAGCTCAGCATACTATTATTATTATAATATGTATATTATGATAAAAACATACTGTAAAAGTTTTTTTAAAAAAGTCTTTTGGCTAGATAACCTAAATATGCTTTAAAATTAGGAGGGTACAAATTTTATTAAAGATTCTTTAAATATCAAAGAATTAAGACTAAAAAGAGAAATACATTTGACAATACTTTAATACATTAGGAGGTGAAGAAAATGAATGAAGATATCTTAAAAGGAAAATGGACTCAGCTTAAAGGTAATATAAAGAATAAGTGGGGTAAGCTAACTGATGATGATCTCAAGCAGGTAGAAGGAAATAGAGAAAAATTAATTGGTAAAGTACAAGAAAAATATGGAAAAGATAAAGAAGAGGCAGAAAGAGAAGTAGATAAATGGATGGACAATCAGTAAAATTCAATTTTTTTTAAATTTAAAAGAGGGAGAGATGAAAAATGTTGCAATATGCTATAGTCTTTCTTGTGATTTCACTTATTGCAGGTATTTTTGGTTTTACAGGTACGGCAAATACTACGAAAACAATTGCTAAAGTCCTTTTTGCTCTATTTCTTATATTTTTCGTTTTAACACTAATATTTGGTGGTGTAGCATTCGGATAGAGTGCTAGAAGCCCCACTGTACAGTGGGGCTTCAATAAAAAATGATGCGTACTGCTATATATTTTTGCTAAATCTTTTGCTCAGTAGATAAATCCAAATGCTATAAACTATCAGACCGGCTAGCAGGTATATAACATAATTACTCTGATTATCATAAATACTTAGAAAGCCCTCGCTAATCCAGTAGGGAGGCAGGATTCCAGCCAGATATCTCCAGTTTGATTTAAAGAGATATCCAATTAAAGGAGCAACAAAAAGCACCCCTGCCCCCTTCGTGACAGCAAAGCCTTCCACTTTGTTTTCAGCAAAGACTAAAATAATTAAAACTAACAGAATAGCATTTAAAGTTGAAAGGATAAGCACTGGCAGAGACCAGAGCAATCTGACTTCAACTATATCTAAAAAATAAAGAATAAAAATATTGAAGCCAGTGCTCATTATCATAGCAAGTCCAGTTCGGTATAAAATATATTCAGTTTTAGAGAGAGGAGTTACAAAGAGATAACTTAGAATATTTTCATCCCGCTCCTCTAAAATTATAAAACCGATCATCATACCATACATCATTGGAACTAGCATAATTATAAAGGCCATTATGAAAAGATAATGCTCTGAGAGTTGAAATCCCAGCTCAGCAGCCAGAATATTATCGGCAAAGGGAATTATAAAATTAAAGGCAATAGCTATTATAGCCGGTGATATCAGAATAAAGAGCAGCATGAAATCCCTGCTGATATTTTTAAAGTCTCCTTTTAACATTACATAGACCCGCTTCATTATTGATCACCTATCTTCAAGATAATATACTTATAGAACCAGCTTTTAGCCCAGCGCAAGCCTATATATAGCCAGATGCTAAAGGCAGCGATACTATACAGCAGATGATAACTGCTGATGCTGCCATTTAAAGCCCCGCCAATCATCAATAGAGCTGGTTGACTTGGCCAGAGATAAAAGAGCCAGCTATCTGCCAGGCCGAAATAGCCAATTACCGGCAGGACAGCTATCACACTAAAGAGGGTAGAGATGATCAGGAATTGATTGACAGACTTTATCCAGGCAGTAATCGCCAGGCCAAAGAGGGTAAAAGTGGCAGCTGTTAAAATAACCCCGACTATTAATAATAGATAATTGACCCTGGTCTCAATAGTTATCAGCACAATCACCAGGCTGGTCAGGATTGAGAGGGCGCCTAGCGAGGCCAGCTTGGCAACTATATATTCCTCAAGTTTTAGGGGAGTCACAAAGAGGCTCTCCAGAATCCTGTCCCCTTTTTCCAGTAAAATTATAGCGCTGATAAAGAAAAATCCTAACATGGCTGGATCAGAAAAGATGATAATCCCGGCAATAAAGGGCCTTAAATCTCCAGGCAGGCTCAATAATAGGGCAATATAAATAATACTGACAATCAGGTAGGCATGATAAAACTTATGCCGGAACTGAAACTTAAGATCCTGTTTAAATGCAGTCAGGATTCTCATCTTAAATTCCTCCCGGTTACTGCAATAAAGACATCCTCCAGGCTGGCTTCCTGACTGTGAATCGTCTCGATCCGATCAGATTTCAATAGCTCGACAAACTCCTGATTTCCCCATAAACCCTTTAAATTATACTGACCTTCAACTAATTCGCCATTATTCTGATAGCCTACTTCAACCAGTTTTTTGCCATGGCGTAACTTTAATTCTCGAGGTGAATCAATGATTTCTATCTGGCCATCGACTATGAAGGCTATCCGGTCACATAATTCATCTGCTGCCAGCATATCATGGGTAGTAATAAAGACTGTCTGGCCCTGGTCCTTCTTTTCCATGATCAACCGCCTGACATTTTTCCGGTTCATCGGGTCCAGCCCAGAGGTCGGTTCATCTAAAAAGAGGATATTTGGCCTATTTAAAAATGCCCGGCAGAGATTTAAGCGCATCTTCATCCCCTTGGAAAAGTTTTTAACTGGTTCATCTGCCACCTCAGCTAACCCGACCAACTCAAGGAGTTCTAAAGCAGGCTCGCAGTCTTTCTCAAATAATCCGGCAAAAAACTCCAGGTTTTCCCTGGCAGTAAACCGGTTATAGAGATTAGGCAGTTCAAAGGAGACCCCGATATTTTCAAAGAAATCATTCTTGATGCCAACAATCTCCTGGCCATTGACCTGCACCGAGCCCTGATATTCTTTCAGAATGCCGGTAATAATCTTCTGAGTAGTACTCTTCCCAGCACCTGAAGGCCCCAGGAAACCAAAGATCTCACTCTTATTAATTCTAAAATTCAAGTTCTCAATTGCCGGACTGCCAGCCCCAGGATAACTAAAGCTTAAATCTTTAACCTCAATCATTTGATCAACTCCTATTCTTTGATAAGTCCTCTGCTAATTAACTCTATTAACAGCTCAATCGTCTCAGGATAGATATCTTCTCCAATCTCCTCTTTATGAAGAGATAAGAGAAAGAGAGACCGCAATAATCCTGAGATAACTTCAGGGTCTCGCTCAATTATTTTTTCTTTCTTTTGAAGAGAAGTGATAATAGGCATTAATTTTTCGGTGTCGTTTTCAATATGGCCTTCAATTCTTTCTACAGGTAGTTTTCTAACTATCTGCTGATATTCTCCCTGGTCCTGGTACAATCGCTTTAGCATCTTATTATTATCTACCAGTTGAAATCCCTTGATTAAAAACTCTTTAAAACTTTCGGCAGTAATTTCTCCTGTAAATATATTTGACTCTAATATTTCTTCCTGAATTTTTTCTTCCTCAGACTCTAAAATAGCAAAGTATAATTCTTCTTTTGAACTGTAAAATGAATAGAATGAACCCTGTGAGATACCCACAGCTTCAGTTATATCTTTAATCCCAGTCTTTTTAAGGCCAAACCGAGCAAATAAATCTTTCCCGGCTTCAATTAACTTATTATTAATGATATCTTTTTCCTCTTCACTAAAAGCTTTTGGCATTTGAATCACCACCGTTTATATAATGTATGAATGAATTATATTTTTATTCATTGATATATTTAAA
>Ga0207421_10004592_pt1 | contig 15808 bp, 12 predicted proteins | sample SodLakKL_010_SED_4_FD_187542 | JGI IMG/M metagenome (GOLD analysis project Ga0207421, IMG submission 187542) | Alkaline sediment microbial communities from Lake Tanatar, Kulunda Steppe, Russia - 8KL_010_SED (SPAdes) (version 2) | ecosystem: Environmental > Aquatic > Non-marine Saline and...
ACTCAACGCGATTCGCCGGATGGCGGAGAGCACTCAACCCGGATTTTAAACAATCTGTTTTCGAAGGCGTGCAACCGGCAGGTTTAGCTGTTCCCTGTATTTACTTACCGTTCGCCTTGCCACTCTGTAGCCACGCTCTTTCAGCATATCGGTCAACGCCTGATCACTCAACGGCTTGCTCTTGTCTTCTTCGCTGATGATCTGCTGTAAAATGTTCTTCAGCTCCCTGCTCGAAACATCTTCGCCGCTCTCGGTTTCCAACCCTTCACTAAAGAAGTACTTCAGTTCAAATACTCCGAAGTTTGTCTGTACATACTTCCCATTTACGACACGCGAAACTGTTGAAATATCCATTTCGATTCGTTCAGCAATATCCTTAAGGATCATCGGTTTGAGGCCGTCGCCATGTTTAAAGAACTCTTCCTGGAGCCTCACAATTGTTTGCATGGTTTTTAGAAGGGTGTTCTGCCGCTGTCTTATCGAGTCGATAAACCATTGTGCCGACTCAATCTTGTCCTTAATAAAGCTCCGGGCCTGCTTCTTCTCAGCTTTATCGCCCTTCTTCGTCTTTAGGTTTTCCCACATCACTTTATAATCCGGGGATATTCGCAGAGGTGGAGTATTTCTGTTGTTGAGCCGAATCACAAAATCGCCCTCATCATCCGCCCCCTCATCGGCAGGTTCATAATAGACCTCAAAATCGGGTTCAATATATTGCCGGTTATCCTGTTCAGGGTTTGTAACGGCTCCGGGCCTTGGGTTTAACCCTTTAACCAGGCCAAATACTTTCTTTAACGTCTCATCTTCAATATTGAGCCGGCTTTTGAGCTTTTCAAAATGCTTTTTCTCAAAAGCATCCCACTCCTTATCCAGCATCTCAACCGCAAGATCTTTTATCTGTTCATCGGCGTCAATCAGTTTCACCTGGCAAAGAAGGCAATCTCGGAGGTCTTTTGAGGCTATCCCTGCCGGCTCCAGTCCCTGAATTTTTTTCCGAACTTTCTCAACCTTCGAACTGCTTACCAGTTTCCCATGATTAAAAGCAATATTATCCACTACAGCATCGATATCGCGGCGGAAATAACCGTCTTTGTCCAGCGACCCCAGGATCTGGTCGGCAATCAGCATCTCTTCATCATCCAGATCTAATAGTGAAACCTGTTTTTCCAGGTCTTCGAGAAGCGGTTCGTAGTATGGATTAGGCAAATCGCGCCACTCTTCATCACCCGATGCCCTCGAACTCGAATAGGTGTTGCCGTCATACTCGGTATTGTGAAGGAATGACTCCCAATCGATCTCTTCATTTTTGTCAACGGGGTCGGGATCCCTGTTTTCGTCCTGTTCGGGCTCTTTATCCCAATCCTGCTCTTGCTCAGATATCCGCTCTTCGAGTTCAACGGGATCAACCTCCTCAAGAACTGGGTTCATCTCAATCTCCTCTTTAATCCGCTGTTCCAAACCGGTGGTGGGCAGCTGAAGAAGCTTTACAAACTGAATCTGCTGCGGCGAAAGCTTCTGCTGCAAACTCTGTTTTTGCGATATGTTTTGCCCGGTTTTAAGCACCTTACTGCCTCCTTCTTACTTCATTGCATGTCTCTAAAAATTTGTCGTACCACTCCTGTCCATATCTTCGGATTAAAGCGGAACCCAAAAAATCGGACAGGTAAACCCCCTCTTCACTTCCCCGCTTGCAACCCGCAGCACAGAGTTCGGGTATATATTCAAAGTTTGCATAATCTACTCCGGCGATATGCTTTAAACGAACCGGGTAGAGATGGCAGCTGATTGGCTTTTCCCAGTTAAACCGTTTTTTGTAATATGCATTTTGTATCGCGCAGGTGGCAGCCCCATTCCGGTCTTTCTGAACAAAGATACACTCCCCTGAATCGACACAATTAATTTCGTATCCATTTTCTGAGTCGCCCACTACTACCCCTTCGTGCTCGGCTTTACTGACAGCCACAGGGTCCAGTTCGTCCTTTAATTCTCTGAATGCTTTTCGCAGAATCGGAATTTCATTTTTGCTTACAGGTGCCCCGGCATCACCCACAACACAACAGGCCCCCTTGCATCGGCTGATATCGCAGGCAAAAGTTGCTGTTGCGATATCTTCTGATAAAATCACATCATCTACTCGTATCATAGTTGTACTTAATGAACATTAATGAATTGACAAAATAGTGATTGGCTGCACCAATTTCGTTACCGGTTTCCTAAGATACCCATTGAACTATTTGAAACACACCTTTGCGTTTTAAAATTTCAATTTTCACAGTCTGTAAGCGTGTAAACCTCAGTTCGATGTTTAAAATAAGGTTATTGAAAGCTCTTATTTTTCATAGGGATCCACTGCGTGGTAAGTAGAAAACTCCACATTGCGGAGTTAAGGTTGATGGGCTCATAGCGTTGATTCGTGTAAATAACCAACTAACATTGTTCAAGACACTACAAATCATCCCCCATTGCCCTTTTTCAGCCGGCAGAGGGATACATCTTTAACAGATTCGAAGATTAAACTAATTTACATAACAATCGAATCCAGGTTACCGGGTAATTGAAAGAGAGTAAGACAGGACTTTATGAGAGCTCAAATATTTTACCGGCTCTCTGTTTGATCACTCCTATCATCTCCAGTTCCAGAATAACCGGCAAAAGTTTAAACGTCGGCCTCTGTAGCAGATCGCTCAGTTTATCGATATGCAGTGCCTCCTCTTCCAGTAATAAACAGATCCCTTTTTGTTCCTCTGTCAGCTCCGTCTGAATCCATTTTTTTTCAGGTTCTGCTTTTTGATTCTGGTCCACTGTTTCAACTGAAATTTCAACCAACAGATCATCCAGTGTTTGAACCAGCTTGCCCTGTCCGGTTCTGATCAGGTAGTTGCAGCCTTCGCCCTTTAGGTAACCGAGCTGATGCGGAACAACAAACACCTCCCTGTTTTGATCAAGGGCAAAGCGGGCTGTGATCATACTGCCTCCCTTTATCCCGCTCTCAATAACCAGTGTGCCATGGCTTATACCGCTCACAATCCGGTTTCGGTCCGGAAAGTTTACGGCATCGGGCGGAGTGCCCGGTGGATACTCAGACACAACCAATCCGCCGTTTTTGGATATCTGATCGGCCAGCTTGCTGTTTCTTGAGGGGTAGATCACATCAATTCCCGAACCTAACACAGCGATGGTTTTGCCGCCATATTCAAGGGCTGTCTGGTGAGCTTTCGCATCCACGCCATAAGCCAGCCCACTGTTGATGCACAGGCCCGACTGAACCAGCTGCTTTGTCCAGGCTTCTGTTTGGTTCAGGCCATATCTGCCGGGGCTTCGGGTTCCGATTACTGCTATACCGGGATTCTTAAATATTTCTGCATCCCCTTTATACCAAAGAATAATGGGCGGTGCGTAAATCTGCTTTAATAAATCCGGGTAGTGCTCATCGTCAATGGAAAGCAGTTTTGCACCGCACTCTTCGGTTCTCTGCAGAATTTTTTCTACCGTATTCCAGCCGTTAAAGTCGATCAGGTTTTTAGCAACCCGTTTACCGATACCGTCAATTCGCAGAAGATCGGGCAGTTTCATCCCGAACAGTTTATGTGCATTTTCCACACCTGTTTTTTGTAAAAGCACTCTTGCCCTTTGAACCCCCAATTCAGGCACACTCAGCAGTGCAATCAGGTATTTATGATGGCTCTTCCTCTCCAATTTCCTGCAGTTTTTTCCAAATCATCTCTTTCAGCTTATCAATATTGTGCCCGGTTGCAGACGACACTTCAATAATTTCCACATCATCATCTATCTCAACAGGTTCATCAAGCTTATATCCCTCTTTGAGATCCATTTTTGTAATCGCCAAAATCCGTGGCTTATCAAGCAGATCCGAACGATACTCTTTCAGTTCGTGCAGCAAAGCCAGGTATTCCGATTCAATATCCGAGTCGCATCCTACCATAAAAAGCAGAATACTGTTACGCTCTATATGCCGTAAAAACTGAAGCCCCAACCCCTTTCCTTCGTGAGCGTCTTCAATAATTCCCGGTATATCAGCCATTACAAAGCTTCGATAGTCGGGAAAAGTTACCACGCCAAGGTTTGGTTCGAGAGTGGTGAAAGGGTAGTCGGCAATTTTCGGTTTTGCTTCGGAGAGAGCCGAAAGCAGGGTGCTTTTTCCGGCATTTGGGAATCCGACGAGCCCAACATCTGCAATCAGTTTCAGTTCCAGCTCAACAACACGCTCCTCACCTTCCCGGCCCTCTTGAGCATGCTGAGGCGTTTGATTGGTAGAGCTTCGGAAATGCCAGTTGCCCAATCCACCCTGTCCGCCGTAGGCAACCACCAGTTTCTGTCCGTCTTCGGTTATCTCTCCCAGCCTCTCTTTCGACTCCGCATCATATACAACTGTACCCAGTGGAACCTCCAAAAACTCAGATTTCCCATCCTTTCCGGTCTTGCGGGCACTTTTCCCGTTACCTCCCGGTTTTGCCTTCACAAACTTCCTGTAACGGAGATCCAGCAGTGTGTTCAGCTGGGTGTTGCCCACCAATACCACGTCGCCGCCCTTGCCTCCGTCGCCGCCGTCCGGCCCGCCTTTTGGCACATATTTTTCGCGCCGGAAGTGAGACATTCCGCTGCCTCCGTGACCTGCAGTAACATAAATTTTAGCGTAATCAGCAAATCTCATGGCGGGTTATTTGGTATAGAGTTAGAATAAAAACAGCAATAGTTCACCTGTATCTGAAACAGATGGTTAGTTAAAATCTTATTAATTAGCCGGGGCAGATTACTCTCTTTTCACTAATTGAGATCGCATCCCTGCTCTCACTTGTTTTCAAGCATTCCCAATAATCGGGAAAGTTTCCTCTTCAATTTTGGCCTTGCTACAATGAAGTCGAGAAACCCGTGTTCTACCAGGTATTCCGACGTCTGGAAGCCATCGGGCAGATCCCTGCCGATGGTCTGACGTATCACCCGCGGGCCGGCGAAACCGATAAGCGCTCCGGGTTCAGCGATGTTGAAATCACCAAGCATGGCAAAACTTGCAGTCACTCCCCCCGTGGTTGGGTTTGTCATAAGAGAGATATACGGCACTTTTTCTTTATCAAGCTGAGCGAGTTTGGCTGATGTTTTAGCCATCTGCATCAGGCTCAGTACACTCTCCATCATTCTTGCGCCACCTGTTTGTGAAATGATGATCAACGGATATTTATTCTCGCGTGCATGATCGATGGCAACACCAAGACGTTCGCCAACTACCGATCCCATACTACCCCCAATGAAGTTGAAGTCCATACAGGCAATCACAATATTCCTTTTGTCAAGTTTACCCACGCCAACACGGCACGCATCTGAGAGTCCCGATTTTTTCTGAGTCTCCACAAGGCGATCGGAATATTTTTTCCTGTCAACAAAACCGAGGGGATCGGTTGGCAAAATGTCATCACCGATCTCCTTAAATTTGCCCTCATCAAACAGGAACGAAAAATACTCTTTACTGCCAATTCTGAAGTGATACCCGCTAATCGGATCCACCCAAACATTCTCTTCAAGCTCACGCCGGTGAATGGTATCGCCTGTGGTGGGAACCTTAACCCAAACCCCTTCAGGCATATCCTTCTTTTTATCAGTCTGTATGTTGGTGTCTTTTCTTTTAAACCAGGACATAGTGCTTCTTTTAAATTAGTTCAAGAATACTTGATGCTGAGTTATTCATCTTAGTCATTTATAGACTAAACTCAGATTGATTGTACACATTAATACTTTAAACACATTATCATTAAAAAATAACGAATATCATCCGAAGCAAAAATCTTTATCCCTGAATTACTGAATTATTTATTTGAGACATCGTAAGATATTCCGGCACAAAACTTTCGGGATCCTCTTTTACAAAGTACCTCTTCCCGGTTTCATCATCAAAAGCATGAATCAGGTTGGCAGCAGATATACCTTCTGAGCCTATACAGGTCACTTTTTTTTGAGGATCCAGCTCAAGCCGTTCCCAACCGGTACCAATAACTGTATCTCCTTCTGTTATTTTCTCCTTCAATTCGGACAGTTCAATCACCTGCGGATCGCCGACAACATCTCCTCCACTCTCCACAGACTGCCAGTAGAGATGCTCGCGCCTTGCATCAATCACGGAATGGATTGTTCCGGCTCCACCTTTCACCGACACTGCTGCGGCAAACGAGAGCAGGGTTGGGTATGTAAAAAACTCAACATCTCTTCCAAAAAGAAGGCCTTTAACGGCTGCTGCCCCAATACGCAGCCCCGTATATGAGCCGGGACCATTGCTAAAGAGAACCGCATCGAGGCCGGAAACCGTAATTCCCGCCCGTTCAAACAGCTCTTTTATGAACAGAAAGGTGCGTTCTGAGTGAACCCCCTGGCCCTCTATACGTTTTTCGACTATACGGCCATCGCTTTTACGCAATGCAACCGAACAGACCGCAGTAGCTGTCTCAATCGCTAATATGACGGAATTCTTATTCAAGGTTTTCATGAATAGATAAACTTTTAATTCTTTTCGATATACCAAACATCATTGCTCAATGAAACCCATCGCTCATAAATTTGGCGCAGTTGCGAATAGAGATCTGCCGGAAACTCCTTCCGGCTTATCTCAACTCCAAAAGAGTACTCAATCAGGTTGCCTTCTGTAAGATACTCTTCAAACAGACCCGCCCCTCTTATACTTGTTGAGCGTGTATCTCCGGCCACATCGGTTTCAAATCCTTCGGGCAGTGTAATTCTGTAGTTGATAGCAAGAGCCTCGGGTGCGTCGAGGGTAATCGGAGCTCTGCGCTCGCTTGCTTCAAATGGATTGCTAAACAGGTACCCGACTATCATAGGTCGAAATTCCAAACCCTCGCTGAAGCTAACCGCATAGCCGGGTATAGAGAAATCTGTAGTCACCTCTATTCGATCGCGATCGGTTTCAGAGATATCAATGTTGCTCTGCCTAATTTCTGATTCCGGGTACACCTCAAAGAAAGTCTCTTTTACAATTTCATCCATTGGTATTCCCCTGTGAATATCCCTTCTAATCTCCCGGGATGGGTAGCCGCGGGTTTTCGCGCGCAGGGTGCCGAACAGATCACCGTCTGCCGTGAGTTCGGCGTCAACGGAGATATCGAGATGAAACACACTCCGTTCGGGCGTTATTTCTACCCAGTCGTGTAGTTTCTCTGATAGAATCATCCCCTGTTCGTTGTACGTTTCGACAGGAATCAGATCGGGCATACTGTGGCTGAAAGAGGCGTCCATGAACCAACGATCACCTTCAATTTCACTCACAACCAGTAACCTGTTAAATTGGTAGAGTGATGGAAACGACTTGTTAATACGTCCAAAATCGCGCCCGGATATAAAAAGCGGTTTAGCATCAATGCCTGCTCCCCTCAACATGGCCAACAGCACCATGTTAATCTGCGCTTGGTCAGCCGGCTCACCCTCCAGTACATGATCCAGGCTCTTCTCAACAAAAACGGCATTCATCTCATTAAACTGAACCCTCGAGTTCACATATTTAAAAACAGAGTCCTGCAAGGCAACCGGGTCTTCAATCTCTCCAAAAAGGGTTTTGCTCATCTCCTGCAGCTCGGGGTGTCGTTCCAGGGTACGATAAGGGTTGGCATTTCTCTGAATCTGAGCAGCAACAAATTCCCAGCTGTTTTCAAGGGGCTGGCGGGGAAGTCCAAATTCACTGATCTGAAATTTGAGTTTGCCGCGAATATCGTCAATTGAAGAGATAAAGGCAGTCGCGTCAATGGCGGGGATATTTTCTGCATTCCAAACCTGAAGATAGACAGGATCAGGCCTTTCGTATGTAAACACAAAAGGAATACTGCTGGTATCAACCCTGGCCTCCCTGTACTGCAAATCAAAATCGATATTCTCTTTCACCGTATCGAACCGCAAGTAATCTTCATTTTTCAGATAGAGGTTGGCTTCCCTTACCGGCACCCGCTGTGAAAAGTGAAAATCGGGCAGCTCTTCGATATAGCGACGTTCCAGAGTGTATTTATACTCAATAACAGAACCTTGCTGAACTTCCGGCATTTCAAACTCCAGAAGTTTATACCGGCTGTTGAGATCAACAATCCGGGCATCTGCACCGTTGAAATAGTGGTATGATCCATCAGGCTGATGAGTAAGTCCCTCAAGATTTACAATTCTCTCCATATTCTCTGCAAAATAGAAGGGTATGCCTACAAGAGATGCCTCCGTTTTCAGAACCGGCTCATCGGTGTGTACCTTTATCCTTATCAGATGATCGATCAGGGCTACAATTCCTCCCTCGCGCTGATCAATACGTATGGAAGCCTCCTTAAGCAGGTATTCGTACGGATACTCCCAATCGGAATCATTATCAAATCCAAGATCCGACTCATCAATATTGCCAAACTTCTGAAAGATCCGGATTTCATTGAGTATATCATCACTCTGCTGAGCCTGGAGTGTTACCCCGGCAAAAAGAGAGAGTATAATTACAGCTATGATATGTTTGAAATGGGGCATATAAATTTTTAAACCCGCCCCGGTATTGTGGCGGAATTCTTACAAATCTAAACCGGGCATAAAGCCACTTAATTCCTCAGTGTATTTTTCACAAACTTGTTACGGTTATAGATGGCAACGGCACGGCCTGTTAATTCATCTCCGATGTAGGGAGAATTTTTTGATTTTGAACGAACCTCTTTAGAACTGTAGGTCCACTCTTCATCTGTATTAAACAGAGTAAGGTTGGCTTTATTACCCTCTTTGAGCTGAGGAATTTCAAGATTCAAAATGCGGCGGGGATTTGAAACCAGTTTCTCAAGGATTTGCTCCAGCTTCAGTTTGCCGGGTTTAAGCAGCCTCATTACAGAAATGCTCCAGGCTGTTTCGAGTCCTGTTATTCCATTTGGGGCATAAATAAACTCCACCTCTTTCTCTTCAATAGCGTGAGGAGCATGATCCGTACAGATCACATCGATGGTTCCATCGGCAAGCCCCTCAATCATTGCATCCACATCATCCTGCGTGCGAAGCGGCGGATGCATTTTAACATTGGTATCGAAATGGCGCTTGTCGATCTCTTCATCGGTTAGATCAAAATGGTGGGTACAAACCTCTGTGGTTACGTTCACTCCTTCAGCCTTCCCTTTACGCACTAGATCTACCGCTTTACGGGTACTGATATGTGCTACGTGTACATGGCCCCCTGTAAACCCGGCCAGAAGTATATCGCGTGCAATCATCGTCTCCTCGGCAATTCCGGGGGTTCCCTCCAGCCCCAGGCGGGTTGAAACCACCCCTTCATTCATATGCCCGGGTCGCGACAGCTCCAGATCTTCTTCATGATTAATAATCGGGACACCCAGCATGGACGAGTACTCCAGTGCCACACGCATTACCTGAGAGTTATATACAGGATCACCATCATCACTGAAGGCAACGGCCCCGCCCGCCTTCATGTCGCTCATTTCAGCAATCGACTTTCCGGCACGCTCTTTGGTCACGCATCCGATCGGGTGTACGTCTACAGCTTCTCCCTCAGCCTTCTTTTTGATAAACTCCACCACATCGCGGGTGTGGGTTGCCGGCTTTGTATTCGGCATGCATGCCACTTCGGTAAAGCCGCCAAATGCAGCAGCCCGGCAGCCTGTTTCAATCGTCTCTTTATGCTCATAACCCGGCTCACGAAAATGGACGTGCATGTCCATCCAGCCGCCACTTACATAGGCCCCATCTGCATCAAATATCTCTTCATTTTTCCCGGCTTCAAGCCCTTCCCCGATCTCTGCGATAACTCCCTTTTTGATTCGAATGTCCAGCTTCTTTTTACCGTTATAGCCGTCTCCGACCGGTTTACCGTTTTGAATGAGAAGATTCGGAGTGTTATCCATGAAGGTATTGTTTTGTCAAAAAAATTACGATTCAATTTGATGCCAAATATAGGCGGATTTCGGGTTAAATACAGGTATGAGATTTGAGTTTTAAAATACAACTTGTCAGATCTTCTTATCTTAAATTTGAAATCTACACCATTAGATACGTACCCTTGAGCAATAATCTCCAAATAAAAACCCTCACCGGTGGTAATATCTCACCATATATTCCCAGTCTGGCGCAATTGCGAATTGAAATTTTTCGCGAATACCCCTACCTCTATGATGGGTCATTTAAATATGAACAAAACTATCTTAAAACCTATACAGAGTCACCCGATAGCCTGGCTGTAATCGTTTTTGATGGAGATGAACCGGTTGGTGTATCCACAGCAATACCCATGGATCACGAAACGGAGGAGTTTAAGCGCCCTTTTATTGAACAGGGCTATAACCCGAATAATGTCTTCTATTGCGGAGAATCGATTCTGAAAAAAGAGTATCGCGGCAAAGGCTTCTACTCCCGGTTTTTTAAAGAACGGGAAGATCACGCCAAAAAACTTGGCCGGTTCGATATCATCACTTTTTGCGCAGTAGTTCGCCCAGATAAGCACCCTCTCAAACCAGAAAACTACCGGCCACTCGATCCGATCTGGAAAAAATTCGGCTACTCCAAACACCCTGAACTCACCACCACCTATACATGGAAGGATATCAATGAAGAGAAAGAGTCTCCAAAAAAGATGGTCTTTTGGCTGAAATGGATGTAATTACAAGCAACAAAAGTGGCATTTAATCTCTAAAAAAGTGATTTTCTGACCATGGCAAATCAAATACCCTTTGCATTCGACGTACCCTCGGTATCCGACCTCACCAGCAAGATTAAATACATACTGGAGAATAACTTCAGAGATATCCTGGTTGAGGGTGAACTGAGTAATGTAAACCAGAGCCGGAACGGCCACTACTACTTTACGGTGAAGGATGACGAAGCACAGCTGCCCTGCGTGATCTGGCGCAACACAGCTCAGCGCCTGGGCCTTAAACTGCAAGACGGACAGCAGGTTGTGCTCGGCGGCGATATCCAGGTGTACGCCCCGCATGGGCGTTATCAAATGATTGTAGGCCTTGTGCAGCAGGCAGGCGTGGGTAAACTGCAGCAGAAATTTGAGGAACTGAAAAAAAAGCTGGAAGCTGAAGGGCTTTTTGATGATGCCCACAAAAAACCTCTTCCTCCTTTCCCATTAAAGATTGGTGTAATCACATCATCCACCGGCGCAGCTTTTCAGGATATCCGTTCCACCTTTGAACAGCGATGGCCGGCAGCTACGCTCTATCTATATCACGCCAGTGTTCAGGGTCTGAATGCCGCGGGTGAACTGGTAAAGGCCATAGAATACTTTGGAAATCAGAAAGAGCCCGCTGATCTTTTAATTATCGGCCGGGGGGGCGGCTCACTCGAAGATCTTTGGCCTTTTAACGAAGAGATTGTGGCAAGAGCCCTTTTTGCCTGCCCTATTCCGGTAATCAGTGCTGTAGGCCATGAAGTCGACTTCAGCATCTCCGACTTTGTAGCTGATGCACGGGCGGCCACACCAACCCAGGCTGTTATTATTGCTGCACCCGACATCAACGAACTGCGCTACCAGATTGAAGATTATACACAGGCGATCTCTTCTATAGTGCAGCAGAAACTGAAGCAATACCGCGATTATGTTTACCACCTTACCCACTCTCATGCGCTGCTGGTTGTACAGGAGAAGATTAAATATCAACAGGGCCGGGCTGAAAGCCTAAAAGAGAGGCTTCATAACCGATGTGCACAGCTGTTTCAGGAGAAGCGTTCTTCGCTGAACGAACTGAATTCTGTGCTGGAAAAATTCAATCCCCTTGCTGCTTTACACCGAAAGACAGACCAGGTCGAATACTTAACAGAACGCATGATGAACCGTTATGAGAAAGTAATACATGCAAAACGGGAAGAGTTGAATAAACAGCTATCCGCTCTAAGTGAATTAAATCCCAAGGCTCCTCTTGATAGAGGTTTTACAAGGGTTTTACAGGATGGCAGATGGATACGCAGCAAAAAGGCACTCTCGGAAAAGGAGCCGGTTGAAATTGAGTGGAAAGATGGAACTGCAAGGTTACCGAGCCGATAATTTATTGGCAAAAAACCCCGGGGCCATGAATTCCTGAATTCTATTTTATTTTATTTTATTTCGAGTCGGAAAGGAACTCTATTTATTAATTAACTCGAATTAATACATTCAATCAATCACCTTAATTTTTATTAGATTGTGGCAGATTCAAGCCTTAAGCACACCGTGTAATCATGCATACATTTATCGTAGGTTTTAATAGTGATGCTATTACTATTTTGAAGAATGCTCTTCATCGAAGGCATCACCAGGTTACCGTAGCAGAGCCTGTTCCAAAAGAGCTGGAGAAACTTGACCAAAATCACTATACATTAATACTCCTGAGTGATTATTCTGAAGAAGGTATTCAGTTCTGCCGAAATATCAGAGCCAAAGAACATGGAAAGCGCTACACCATTATCGCGGTTATTTCGCAAAGCCAAATGGACCATCTCTACCGGCTATTGGATGCGGAAGTGGATCAATATATTGTAGAGTCGCTCTTCGACGAACAGAGGCTGGATGTGCGCCTTGCCTTTGCTGAAAAAATGGCGCGCAATAAGGAAGGTCAATTTCTGATTGAGCAAAAATTACGGGAGAGTGAAGCACGGGCAAGAAGTATCCTTCGAACCACAGTAGATGCGATTATCACCATTAATGAACAGGGAATCATACGCACCTTCAACCGGGCGGCCGAAAAATTGTTCCAGTTCAATGCCTCAGAGGTAATCGGGAAAAACGTAAAAGTTTTGATGCCACAACCCTACCGGCGCGAACATGATGGATATATTGGCAACTATCACCGAACCGGTAAACGAAAAATTATTGGCATCGGACGCGACGTAACCGGCAAACGAAAAGATGGCTCCACATTTCCTATGTACCTGGCCGTAAGTGAAGTAAATGTAAACGATCAAAGACTTTATACAGGAATAATCAGGGACATCACCGAACAGCGGCGTCTCGAGCAAGAGGTTCTGCGAATCAGTGAACATGAACGACATCGAATTGGCCAGGACCTTCATGACGGACTTGGTCAGATGCTTACCGGAATTAGCCTGATCAACAAAAATATCGCCCATTCGCTCAAAGAAGAGGGGCATCCGCTGGCCGGCGAGGTTCAAGAAATCACCAAGCTTGTAAAAGAAGCAGATGAGTTTGCAAGAAGTCTATCTCGCGGGCTCATTCCGGTTGAGTTTGATGACCAGGGATTAAACGCTGCACTTGAGCGACTAATCAAGAATGCAGAACGGCTGCTCGATATTAAATGTAGATTCATTTCAGCTAATCGTATTAAATTTGAAGATTCAACCAGCCTGATACATCTCTACCGAATTGCGCAGGAAGCTACAAGTAATGCAGTAAAACATGGACACGCTTCCGAGGTTCACATATCGCTTGAAGCTAATGAAGAACGGCTGATACTGAAGATTGAAGATAATGGTACCGGGTTCCCCGATGACTGGGATAAGCACGAAGGCTTAGGAGTTCGTATAATGGGTTTCAGAGCCCGCTTGGTGGGAGCCAATTTGGAAATTGAAAACAGTAAACTTGGCGGAGCGGCAATTATAATTACTCTTTTGTCGGTTGGCTCAACCTATTCTCTCAAAAATTAAACACCATGTCTACCGCTAATAATAATAATAAACAGATATATATTGTTGACGATCATCCGCTGATGCGGAAAGGCCTTGCAATGACGCTGGATAAGGAGGTCGGTTTTGAAGTTTGTGGCCAGGCAGAATCGGCTGAGGTGGGCTTAAATGAAATATTAAAATTAAAACCGGACGCTGCAGTAATCGACATATCGCTGCCCGGAATGAACGGTATTGAGCTGGTAAAAAATCTATTGCACCAGCAACCTGATCTGAAAATTTTGATTGTATCGCGTCACGATGAAGAGCTTTATGCCGAACGTGCCCTACGTGCCGGTGCCAAGGGGTATTTGATGAAACTGGAAGCTGTTGAAGTTCTCGTTTCTGCAGTCCGCCAGATCCTGAATGGAGGAATCTATCTGAGTGACAAAATCGGCAACAAGCTATTAATGAAACTGGCCACCGGGAATGCCTCAAAAAGTGATAACCCCCTGGATCTTCTGAGCGACCGTGAACTGGAGGTGTTTGAACTGACCGGTAAAGGCCTTTCTACCAAAGATATCGGCAAAAAGCTTCACATCTCCGTTAAAACCGTTGAAAGCCACCGGGCCAATATCAAGGATAAGCTTCATCTCGATACGGCCAACGAGCTGATGAGGCACGCCGTACGGTGGGTGGAAGAGAGTTCGAAATAGGCCGTCTGTCGTGCCTCCGGCACTTTCTCAGGCTAGGGTGGCCACCCGAAATCCCCACATTAAAATGTGGGGTTATGATGTTGGACGTGCCGCTGGCACTATCTCACTATCAGGTTCTCTCGGCCGTAAGGTCATCAAACGTTCCTGACGGAACGTAGTAAGCACAGTCACCTACCATGAGTTACCGAGCAATCATCCCTAGCGGGACGGAATCGAAGTCAAACGCAAGCTATTCCAATAACTATGAACAGACCACAGATGATACGTCTCCGCAGGGACGTCTGATCGGTAACAGCAGGTGATACGAACCTATCCACCCCCATTGCTCAAGTGCCTTCAGGCACGATGCACTTGCATCGGCTTTGCGTTTTACACTTAGCCGCTTTAGGGGAATCCCCTACTGCCATCAGGGAATTCCCCACTCTATGATCAGATTCTTTCCGCTTATCTGTCACTTCACTTCTTCAGATATTAGTGACGTCAGCTTGAACTACAGGCTGCTATTCATAACAGTAAACTGGTAATGACTACCTAATAAAAGGAATTATACCCAAACTAACTTTAATCATAAGGATTAGAATAATGAAAACAACAATTATTACACTTTCAGTACTGCTCTTTTCACTCTTTCTGGTGGAGGCCTCGGCCAATGCACAGCAGACCAGAGACCTCCAGTACTTCAGAGCCCCCGACAAAACAGGCTTAAATGTTTTTGAAACCAGTAAAGAGACAGATGTAGAGTTCGACGGGTTTAAAATCCGTATTGGCGGTGCCAATACCCTGCAGTTTCAGGCACTTAAAAACGATGCAGCCGGCCCCGAACTTGAGCCAAACTTCAACCTCGCCACTTCAAACCTGGACATCGACGTTCAGCTGCACAGAGGCCTTCGCATGCACTTGCGCACCTATCTTTCTTCACGAAATCACACTGAAGCTTGGGTGAAGGGCGGTTATCTGCAGGTTGATCGTCTAGATTTTATCCAGGATGGTTTTATGGATAACCTGATGGACAAGGTAACCATCAAAGTTGGACACATGACGTTGAACTACGGTGACGCACACTTCAGAAGATCTGACAATGGACAGGCGTTATTCAATCCTTTTGTAGGCAACTTTATCATGGATTCATTCACAAACGAGGTAGGTGGTGAAGTTTACTACAAAGATGGAGGATTTCTGGCCATGCTTGGACTGTCCAACAGTAAAACAAACCAAAGTACCGTAAAAGGTAACATTTCCACGAAACCTTCATTGTTTGGTAAACTTGGGTATGACACCCAGGTAAATCCGGACCTCAGAGTTCGACTCACAGGTTCCTTTTATCGTAACCCCGGAAGTGAAGCGGTCAGACTGTATGGTGGTGACCTTGCCGGTGCACGTTATTACAATGTTGAAGGTACCGGAAACTTTACCGGCAGGTTTGCCCCAGACTTTACAGTAAGTCAATTTGCCCCGGGCGGACCCATTGGCGGCGAAGCAACATCATTCATGATCAACCCCTTCGTGAAATTCCAGGG
>Ga0207421_10004593_pt1 | contig 15806 bp, 8 predicted proteins | sample SodLakKL_010_SED_4_FD_187542 | JGI IMG/M metagenome (GOLD analysis project Ga0207421, IMG submission 187542) | Alkaline sediment microbial communities from Lake Tanatar, Kulunda Steppe, Russia - 8KL_010_SED (SPAdes) (version 2) | ecosystem: Environmental > Aquatic > Non-marine Saline and...
CCGTGCCCCTCGGTCGAGGGCGGCGGGTCCGTCACGCCCGACCGGCCCCACGCCGGGCATGCCGGTCGCTATCGGCAGCCACCACGCGTTCGTCGGGAGCAGTAAGCCGCAATCGGATCGACCCATGACACACCTCCGGCACACCTCGTGTTCAAAAGGCATGCAGATTCCTACGGCACCTCCCGCCCGCGCAGATCTGCGCGCAGCAGCGCGATTTCCCGGCGCAAGGCGGCCAGTTCCACCGCGCCGGCGACCTCACCGTCGGGCGCATGGGCCTCCTGGCCGATGAAGAAAGTCGCCAGGCTCGCGGTGATGTAGCCGAAGACCGCAAGGCCATAGACGGACAGCAGCAGCGCAAGCACTCGGCCCTCCGGCGTTTCCGGCCAGAATCCCGAGCCGATGGTCGTCACCAGCATGGCCGTCCACCATAGCGCGTCGGCATAGCCGGTGAAGCCACCCTCCACATCCGACATGGATTCGAAGGTGAGCATACCGCCGGCGCCGAGCAGGACCACCAGCGTGGTTGCGATGAGTACATAGCCGAGCCCCCGGCGCTCGAAGCTCTTGCGCAGCGCCCGCAGGCTGCGATTGGCGGTGCCTACGATCCGCACCAGACGCAGCCCGCGCATCAAGCGCAGCCCCCGCACCAGGCGCAGGACCCGAAGCGCATTCAGGAACCGGAAAGCCGGTGCGATCAGGGCGGCGATGGCGATGGGGTTTCGCCGCAGAAAGACTCCCTTGCGCGGTGCAATCGACAACCGCAGCAGAAACTCCAGCACGAAGACGATCCAGATCATCGTGCCGACCACTTCGAAGACCCCGGCCGTGGTCCAGATCAGCTCGATCAGCACCAGGCAGAGCCACAGGAACGACAGAACCAGCATCGGCCGCTCCAGCCATTCCTCGAGTTGCAGCAACACCTGCGAGCGTTCTTCCTCGTCCGGTTCGAGTGATTCCGGCTCCCGCGGTTCGGCCATGTGCTCCCCCTTGAACGGTGCCCCAGTCCTGGGCGTGGATCGTCTGGGGCGCCCTCCGCCCGGGCCAGGACGCCTACCCGAAAGACCGCCACAGGCGTCGGCGGTTTCGCGGCCGTGCGATCTCGACCCGCCTTGTGTGGTAAGCCCCCCGACGACAGCGCCCAGCCCAATTGCGGCCGAAAATTGCACCGGCTCACGATCGGCCCCAGGATAGCGCCATGGTCAATCCACGTAGTCTGGTTTACGCCCTGCACAAGCATTGGGAGGTGATCGAGCATCTGGTGCGTCTGACCCGGGACACCCCGGCCTTCGATCGCGACCAGGTGCTCGCCGTGGTGCTGCGGCACCATCCCGATGCCGACGCCGATGGCCTGCTGCAGTCCCTGGTGACCGCGGATGTGCTGCAGATGCAGGCCCGCTCCGGGAGCATCCAGGTGAATCTGCTGGTGCTGGACTTCGTGCGCGGCCTGGCCCAGGAGCACGAACTGGGACTGTCCGAGGTGCTGCGGGCCCGGGTGGAGGCGATCAAGGACGCGACCTTCGCGCTCGCCGAAGCCGTGGAATCCGGCGACCGCGAGCAGCGTCGGCAATCCGGCAGCCGCTTGTCGGAGTTGTTCCGACAGATCCTGCAGCAGATCGAGCAGGATCAGCGCGCGATCCTGCGCCTGGCGGACGAGTCCAAGGGGGCGGCCGATGGCATGCCGGTGCAACGCCGTTACCAGCGCGTGCTCGAGGCCTTCGACCGGTACATCCAGCCGATGACCGAGATGATGGACACCGGCATCGACGGCGCCTTCCACCGGCATCTGGAGGCAGCGGAAACCGTGCTCGACCGGGCGGGGGAACGGCTGGCGGTCGAGGGCGCGCTGTACAGTCAGCAGCGTGCGATCCGCCAGGTATCGTATCAGGCCAAGACTCTGCGCAGCCAGGGCCGGATCGTGCTGAAACACTGCACCGAGACCCTGCTGCCGCTGCGCGAGGAGATTCGCCAGCACAATGCGCTCTCGGCCTCGATCAGCCTGCTGCTGGGCGCGGTGCGCAAGAAGGGCCTGCGCCGGGTGCTGCGCGAGACGCAGGTGCCGTATTGGCAGCGGGAACGCCCCTGGCGCATCGCCCTGGGCAGCGAGGTGCTGGAGATCATGAGCCAGGCCCGGCGCTTCGAGCCGGTGCAGGTGCGGTTTCCGGACGACGCCGGTGCCACGCACGGCGCCGCGGTCGAGGTCGTCGACGAAGCCGCGGTCCGCGACCACCTCGAGGCCTCGCTTCCGGTGCCGGACGTGCTGCGCTGGCTGCACCGACACTATGGCGAATACAGCGATGCGACGCTGTTGCGCCTCTATAATGACTTGGTGCATGCCGGCCTGCGGTCGGCCACGGTGTTGCCGAACCCGGAGACACTGGCACTGCATACGGTGCGGGTGACCTTCCATCCGCACGGAATCTCGGCGACTGGGGACCACGATGTCTGACCGGAACACCACGCTCAGGCTCGAGGACCTGTCCCAGTTGCACGGCGTGTTCGAAGCACTGAACAGCGGACGACACCTGAACCGATACCAGGACCCGGCCTTGTGGGCCGATCTCGACGAGCACCGGGAGGCCTACGTTGCGTTGTTCGAGGCCCTCGGCTATCAATTGCGCGTGGATGAGCGCGGATTCGCCTGGTTCCACACCGGCGAGGCGAGCGCCACCGTCTCCAAGGGCAGCCGCAAGCTCGCGCTGTTCTTCATGCTGCTGTTCGAATACCAGGCGGACCAGGGCCGCCACCTCGGCAAGTTCCACGCGTGGATCCTGGACACCACCGTGCTCGATACCCTCTGGGAACGGAATCAGGACCTGCTCGTGGCCGAAGAGATGGCGGATCCGGAGGCGTTGCGGGATGTGGTGAACACCGGGACTCGGTACGGCTTCATCGCCCCCGAAACCACCGGCGGCTGGCGGCTGCTGCCGGCGGTGTACCGCTACCTCGATCACTTCGAGGAACTCGCGGAGCAACAGCGCGGGCGGATGCAGGCGGACGCGATGGTGACGACGCTCGGCGATGGGCCCGATGGCGATGGGCCCGATCACGATGCACTCGATGGCGGTGAGATCGGTAGCGATGGGCTAGACGGCGATGGGCTTGATGGCGATGAGGTCGGTGCTGATGGGCTCGATGCCGATCGGAGCCGCAGTGATGAGACCGGCGATAACGGGGTCGATGGTGACGGTGTTGCATCCCATGCATGACTACGGCTTCCAGCGCCTGGTGCTGCTGAACAGTGCGGGCTACGAGCGTGCCGAACTCCCACTGGATGATTCGGTGTCCCTGGTGGCGCCCAACAACGCTGGCAAGACCAGCTTGATCAACGCGCTGCAGTTTTTGCTGATCATCGACCGGCGACGGATGGATTTCGGGCCCCACGACGCCGCGGCCAGCCGCAAGTTCTACTTTCGCGGCAACAGTTCGTACATTTTGCTCGAGGTGCTGTTGCCGGAAACGGGCCTGGTGGTGATGGGCTGCGTCGGCAAGGGCGTCAGCCACGATTACACCTATTTCATGTACCAGGGGCAGCTGGATGTCGACGATTTTCGCCAGGAGGACGGATCGCTCGTCCAGGAGCCCCGGCTGAATGCGCACTTCGAAGGCCGGGGCCGCGTGGTGCACCGCTACGAGACCGCGGCGTTCACCGCCCTGCTCTATGGCGGATCGACCGGCAAGCGCGCCGCCTCGGGCCTGGACTGCACCGTGTTCCGGCTCGAGGACAGCCTGCAGGCGGCGACCTTCCAGAAGGTGCTGACCCGCACCCTGCGCCTGGACAAGCTGCGTTCGGCCGAGGTGAAGGGCTACCTGCTGGAGATTTTCAAGCGCGACCTGCCCGATCGCGACATCGATTTCAAGGCCGAGTGGGAACGGGCCTTCGCCGAGGTCAACGCGGATCGGGCGCAGTATCTGGCCGCCCAGCACCTTAAACCCAGCATCGCGCAGCTCGAAACGATGCAGCGGCGTCGGCTCGAACTGCGCGGACGCATCGCCCATGACCGTCCATTGATCGATGCGAAGCTGCACGACTGGCAGACCTTCTACGCGCAGCGCCTGGAGGCGTTGCAGGTCGCGTTGCAGCAGGAAGCGGCGCGTAGCCGGGAGCTCGAGGCGCGCCGCGACGCCTGGGTTCTCGAGAAGAGCGGACTCGAGGGGCAGCAGGACGAAGGCACGGCGCAGGATGCCGAGCAGCAGGCACTCGAACGCCGCTTTGCGCTGGTGCCGGGCCGGGCAGCGCTGGAGGCCAACCACCAGGCGCTGAAACAGCGCTATGAGCAGCAGGTCGCGCTGGTGCAACAGGCGCATCAGTCCGCACCGGATGCGCTCGAACGGCAGATCGAGAAGGCGCGCGAGGAAACACGAAGCCTGGAGCGGCAGCTCGCCAACCTGGGGGAAAACCTGTACCTGGCGCTTGGCCGAAGCCTGCCCGCCGCGGTGCTGGATCGCTGGAACCGGGTGCTGCACCGCGACGTGATGGCCCTGCCGCCGAACCAATTCAACCTTGATCCGACGGCCCTGGAATCCCAACGCGAGGACGGCGATGCCCGCGAGCTGCGCTTCGCCGGCCTGCGCGTCGACACCACGGATCTGCAGCCCCAGTTCAGCCAGCGCAGTGCGGCGGAGCTGCGCGCGGAACTGCAGGAGCAGGCCGCGCACCTCGAGCGGCTGCAGACGCAGCTGCAGGCCGCGCGCGACCTGCAGCAGGCCCAGGCGCAGAAGGAGCGGCTGGAGGCGGAACTGCGGGCCTCGGACCAGGCGCTCGGGGACTTCGAGCGCCTGCAAGTGCTGCAAGCCGACGCCGAGCCGCGGCGCGAGCGGCTGGACGACCTGCGCGTGAAGATCATTGATCTGGCTGCGAGCCTGGCGCAGATCGACGCGACCCGCCAGCAGTACCGGGCGGCGGAGAAGGCGCAGGAACAGGCCATCGTCGCGCTGCAGGGACAGCATCAGGTCATCGAGCGCCTGCGCAACGAGCGCGCCGACCGGCTTCCCAGCTTCGATTACCTCGAGGACTTGCCGCATGTGCCTTGGGCCGGGCGCCCGGATTTTGCGTTGGAGGATCTGGCCGGGCAACTGCGCGAGTACCAGGAAGGCTGCCGCGAGTTGCTGCGCCTCGACCAGGGTTGCATGGACACCTTGCGCGAGATCCACGCGGGTGGGCTGATCAAGTTCAGCGGCGAGGAAGGCGATGAGGCCGAGATGGTTCGGATCATCGAGTTCGCCCGCCACCTGCAACAGGAAGCCGAGGCGCTGATCCGCAAGGAGCGTGCGGCGATCATCAACGTGACCGCGAGCCTGCGCCTGCTGCGCAGCGGGCTGCACAGCTTCAAATCCCGGATGCGCGAGTTCAACCGCATCATCAGCGGCCGCCAGCTCTCGGATCTGAAAGTCTTCAAGATCGAGCCCTACGACGACGAACCGCTGGTCGGCGCGGTCGATCTGCTGATCGGTACCGCCGAGAGCGTCGGTACCGGAGATACGTTCGAGTTGTTCAATCAGCAGAGCCTGGTCGATGACGTCGCGGTGTCGCGGGCCCGCGATACCCTGATTCAGGCCGGAGAGACCTTCGGGTGCCTGCGGGTCGAGAATCTGTTCCGGCTGGAATTCGTGGTCGGCAAGGCGGGCCGCGCGGAGGAATCCTTCGGCGACATCGACAGCGCCGCGTCCAACGGGACCGTGCTGATGGCGAAACTGGTGACCGGGCTGGCGCTGCTGCACCTGATGAAGGACCAGCGTCACCAGGTGCGGGCCGTCTGCTACCTGGACGAGGCCTCGTCGCTGGACCAGCGCAACCAGCGCAACCTGATCGAAACCGCGCGCGATTTCGGTTTCGCACTCATCTTCGCCTCGCCGACGCCGCAGGTCACCGCCCGGTACTGTGTGCCGATCACCAGCCGGGACGGGATCAACCGCATCAGTGCGCAGAGTTGGCAGGTGCTCGAGCCGCTGACCGACGTCGCGGAGGCGGCGGCCGTGGGATGAGCAATCCCCTCGCGGCGGCGCTGAGCCGGCTGCATCGGTCCGCCGTGCCGGTGCCCGCCTCGCAATTCACCCCAGCCCAGCGCGAGGCCTTGGCGGGCTTTCTGCAGCGCAGTCAGGGGGCGATTCGGCTCAGCACCCAGGGGCGCGGCGCGGTGTACGAGATCGTGCGGCCCGAGGCGATCGAACTCGAACTCCGGCGCCTGCTTCCGGGGGCGGTGGATTCACTGCCCGAGGCCATCCCCGGCCGCAGCCGCAATATCGCCCAGGCCCGGGACTCCAAGGCGGGGGGCCAGGTGCATGACCGCAGCCACCTGCTGGTGAAGGCGATCGCCCCGGATGCGGCGTGGCACAGTGCGCGCCAGGGGCGCCTGGACGTCGCCGCGTGGTGCCGGGTGGCCGGCACCGCCGCAGTGGCGATCACGCCCGACGACGACTGGTGCACCGACCAACCCCTCTGGCTGGTCGAGAACCTGGCCGTGTTCGAACGGATCGACTGGTTACCGTCGGGGGCCTCGGGTTCGCTGGTCTACTACGGCGGGAACCTGACGCGCCTGCAGTTGGCTTGGCTGGCTCGACGCCAGCGGGCTCCGGAGATCGTGCACTTTCCCGATTACGACGCCGTCGGCCTGCAGAACTATGCCAGCCTGCTCGAGCTTGCGTGCGATCCGGTGCGCCTCTGGCTGATGCCGGGTTGGCGCGACCTGTTGCACCGATTCGGCAACGCGCAAATCTGGCAGGAGAACCGGCCGCGGTTCGATGCCGTGGCCCGCCGTCTGGCGCAGCGCCAACCACCGCTCGATCCGGAGGTCGCGCACCTGCTCGACGAACTGCGCGCCTGCGGCCTGGCGCTGGAACAAGAAACGGTGTGGCTATCCCTGCAGGATCCGTCGACTGGGCCACCACCGAGTGGACCAAGCGCAGCGGGCCCGTCCGGGAAGCACCGAGGGCCATAGTGGGTGCGCTGCGCTGCGCCCACTTTCATCACCCCAAGAACTGGCTTATCACCCCAAGAACTGGCTTATCGCACCAAGGACTGGAGTTGGTTCTTGATCTGGGCGGCGAGCCATTGGCCGCCGGCGTAGTTGTCGTTGCCGTTGCCGACCCGGATCATCTTGCCGTCGGGCAGGCTCAGCTGGATCTTGAACTGGCTGGTCTTCTTGGACGAGCTGACCGCGACGGATCGCACATCGCTGATGTCCGCGGCGGGGTATTCCTTCCAGTCCCCGAGGCCGAACAGCCGCTTGCGGATCCGCACCCGGCCCGGCTCCAGGAGCAGGCGCGAGGTGTTCGTCCACAGGCCGACGATCACCAGGATCAGGCCCAGCGCAATGAGCCCGAAGATGACCCGGCCCATGAACTGGTCTTGTTCCGAGGCGCCGAGTTCCACGCCGGTCAGCGACAGGTAGACGAAGCTTCCGGCCGCGAGGACCCCGAGACCCAGGAAGAAGCTGAGCAGCTTCGGTCGGCTCGGCGCCCAGGAATACTCGGTGCCGCCGGTCGGCGTGGCGGTGATCAGTGCGGCCGTCGCCGGCGGGCGCGCCTGCGTCAGCACCTGCTTCTCGGCAAGCTCGGTCAATCGATAGGCCTCGGGCGAGTCGCTCTCGGCGGTGCGGAACACCGGCACGTCGAAATGAGCGGCGTAGCGCACGCCGGGCACGGCCGCCGAGACCTCGAGGCGCCACAGCTCGCCATCCTCGTGCCCGAAGACCTGCGTCTCTCCGCAGGTGCGCGGGATGAAGAACTCGATCGGGATCACGGTCACGCCGCGGCCGCGCGACAGCGTCTCGACGCCGAAATCCTTCTCCTGACGCCACAGCACCTTGTAGTGGGTCGATCGACGCTTGCCCGAACCCGAGGTGTAGCGCTTGTAGTTCGTCAGGCGCACCCGCACCCGGTCACCGGAGCGCAGGTGCAGTTTGTTGCGCACCTGCCCGCGCAGGTAGCCGCCGACGACGCCGGGGCTTTCGCTCAGGTCGAACGTGGACAGGCCATAGCGCAGATGGCGCCAGGTCCCGTGGATCGCCCAAACGAACATTCCCAGGCCGACCGCAGGGAACAGCAAAAAGAAAAGCAGCGGGCCGTAGTCGGCGCGTTCCAGCGCCTCGTGCACGCCGGAAAAAACCAGCGCACCCGAGGCCCCGGTCCAGATCACGGCGATGATCCAGCGGACGAACCAATCGTTTTCCTTGAAGCGGACCTGACGCTGCGCCCAGTCCTCGCGCCACAACCACGGCGCCTCGGGGTTGGCCGCCTTCTGTTCCTGGAGCTTTTTCCGCCGTCTGAGGTAGACGTACACCATCGCGGGTCCCGCCAGAAACAGCAGGAGGGGAAGAAGCATCAGCAGGCTCACCACCGACCCGGCCTGCACAGCGGCGAAGACCATGACCCCGATGATGAACAGAATGACGATCGCCACGGGCACGAGCACGGCCAGCAGACAACCCTTGCCCAGGGAAGTGGACGACGACGGCTTCGTCGGCGCGCCCGTCAAGGGCGAGGGGGTGCTCATCGCGTTCTCCCCACTCCGGTCTCGGCCATTCCGGTCACGGCCGCCTCGACCACGGCCGCCGGATCCTCGAGATCGACCCGGAGCTCCTGATCGCCGACCCGGATTCGCAGCAGATGGTGTGGTGCCTCGGCGCGGACCAGTACCTCGAAGACTTGGGCACCCTGCGCATCGAGCACCGGGCGTTCTTCCAGCAACCGGCCGAGCGGCGGCGGCAGGGAGCCAACCAGCGTGGCCCCAAGACGCAGTACCGGGATGTCCCCATCCGCCGACGCCAGCGTCTCGCGGCCTTCCAGGGCCAGCGAAAGCCGGCTCACGCGCGGTTCCAGGTGGGCGGTGTAGAACGTCCCGGCATTGGAGGCCACGACCCGCTGATGGGCTGCCAGGTCGAAGTAATACAGCGTCTGGGGCTCACCCTCGACCAGGTTCAGGAACGGAATCAGGTTCAGGACCTGGCGGGCATCAAACAGGCCCTCGGGCAACGGCAGTTCGAGCGTATCGGCGCCCTGCGCCTCATTGCGCGCTTGCAGGCGCATGACCGGATCGCCATACGCGACCGCAACCTCCAGGGTGAGACCCTCTCGATCGGTGGGCAGGCGCTCGGTGCGGGTCACCGGCCACCCGGTCGCGGGATCGATGAGCACGGTCGGGCCGGGCGAGGCCGTTGCCGCCGCTTCGGCCTGACCCCTGAGGTGCCGGTCCTCGAAGACCAGAAAGGCCATCTCGACCAGCGCCTCGCCCAGGTGATCGTCCATCAGCTCCTCCATCAGTTCGAAGGCGTCTTCCGCTTCCCGAACCGTCTGGAGATCCTCGATCGGGACGCCCATTGCGCCGAACAGGGGCGTGATCCAACCCAGGAAGGCGGTGCGCTCGTCTTCGTTCACCCAGAAGAACGGCCAATCCGCCTCTTCGGCAAACAAGGTTTGCAAGGCCTGGTAGGCCTCGGCACCCATCTCTTCGATGATCTGCGCCTCGGCGGCCGACGGTGCCGGCAGCACTTCCCATTCCTGCACGTGTTCAAGGAGCGCACGCCCCTCTACGACGGTGCTGCGCAGCGTGAGCCGGATGTGCAACCGATCATCGCCGAGGGTGATGGCCAGGGGTTCGAGCCGGTTCAGACGGACCGGTGGCAAGGTCGCGGGCAGCGCATCCAGGGCCAGCGTCGCCGGTCTTCGCGGCGTGTCGACGGGGGTCTCGGCCGCAAGGCGCAGTGGCGGCAGCGCCCCGTGGCTCACCCGGCTGACCACGAAGCGATCGACCCGCGTCGTCGTGTCGAGTTCGAGTGCATCCAGCGATTGGCCGAGCGGGTTGAAGGGAACCTCGAAGATGCGGCGTTCGTCGCGCTCGCCCGCCTCGGGCGTGATCCGGTGCTGATCGACCACGATGAGATCGGACTCGAGCACCTGGAATTCGTACACCTCGGCACCCTCCCGGATCAACCGGGCGAGCCGATCGCCGGTGGCCGGAAGCGGCAGCGTGAACGGAGACCGCATCTGATTCTGGCCGCGCGTCTGCGCCGGTTCCACATGTAGCACATCCAGCCCGGCGTAGACCGTGCCGCGGGCCTCGACCGCATCCGGGTCCAGGTAGCGCGCGGCGGCGGGTGCCGCATCGGCGGGCGGACGTCGTGCCGGGGTCGAAACCACCAGGCGCAGCGTGGCATCGGCCGCCTTCAGACGGGAATCGAAGGTGAGCCACGGGCTTTTGTCCCAGGTGACGTCGAAGTCACTCTTCCCGTGGTCGAAGAAATCGCGCGGCGAGGGAAAGCCGGGTGCCTCCTGCAGACAGTCCAGCGAGGGCAAGACCCAGAACCGCAGTTGCGCCTGGTTGCTCCTGAAACTGGCGCCCGGTTCGAGCACGATGTGCATCCCGATCGGGGAGCCCTGCAAGGTCCCCCCCATCGCCGGCGACAGGCTCGCCGAGGCCGGTCCGGCATTGACCCAGGCGCGGCGCTCGGCGGGCTCGCCGATCACGATGCGCGGCACCCGGATGTCATACTGCCCTCGAACCTGTTCGACCTCCATCGCCTCGAAGTGCAGGCGCCGCACCTTGCCCTCGAAGCTGAACTCCAGAAAATTGGCAAAGCTGGGATCGCCATAGACGATCTCCTGGGCACACCCGGCCAGCGCCGCTTCGCGCGCCGCCGCTTCCGCCTGTTCGGCGCGGGCCTGCTCTTCGGCGGCGGCGGCCTCGGCCGCCTCGACCCGCGCGAGCAAGGTCGCGCGTTGCGCCTCGGACGGCACGGCGACCAGTTCGCCGTTGCGGTTGAAGTAGCCGTAATAGGCGTTGTCGAAGACCTTGGTGTCGCCCGAGCCGAGGCTCATCGAGAACCCCGAGGGCCGCAGATTGAACACGGCGCGCGCCAGGCCGTGGGTGAAGGATCCGAGTTCGCGCACCGCGTCGAGCATCGGGTGGGCGAAGGCGCGTTCGCCGGCGGTGTCGATGAAGTGCCAGCCGCTGTCGTCCTTGACCACCGCCAGGCCCTCGGCGAAGGGCTGTGCCTCGGTGTAGCGGGCGGCAATCACCAGCTTCTCGTCGCGGTCGATATAGCCGTGGAAGCGGCCATCGCGCACCGGCGCAAGCCCTTCGCGGAACGGGCCGGCCGAGCGAAAGCGCGGCTTGATCTCGATCGCCCCGGTCGGATCCAGATAACCGGCCGCCGCGTAGTGGCCGTCGCGGTGCGAGGCCGGGTCGGTCTCGAACGTCGCCAGGCCCTCGGAGAAGCTTTGGGCCCGGTACAGCTGCGGCTCGATCACCCAGGCGCCGTCGCGGTCGATGTAGCCCCAGCGGCGCTGACCGTTGGCATTGCGGACCGCCACGGCCGCCAGGCCCTCGGAGAAATCGAGCGCGTCTTCGTAGATCGCCGGAATCACCAGCGTGCCGTCCTGATCGACGAAGCCGAAGGTGTGCTCGCGCGTGCGGATGCGGCCCCGGCCCTCGGCAAAGGGATACGCCGCGGTGTAGTCCCCGCCGATCACGATCGCACCCTCGCGGTCCGCGTAGACCACGCTGCCCGCATCGACGACCGCGACCAGGCCCTCGGAATAATGCGCCACCGCGGACTGCGGGATGATCTGTCCGGTGTCGAGGGCCCCGCGGGACCAACCCTGTCCGCAGAATTGCGGCTCGGAGGCCGGCGCCCCGTCGGCGTCGATGAAGCGCCAGCACACGCCATCCTCGGTGACCGCCGCGAGCCCCTGATGAAACGGCGTGGTCCAGGCGTAGGTCGGTTCGATGACCCAGTCGCCCTGCGGATTGATATAACCCCAGCGATCGAGATCGACCATCGGAAAGAGCAAGGGGCTCGCCAGCAGCTGCGCCGGGACCACCAACACGAACAGCAGAAAAAGCCGATGCATCTCGAACCCCAAGGACCAATCGTTGGCAATGTTAGTACCAGGCCTCGCCAACTTGTCAACGCTTTTTCGCCCGATCGACGTCCGTCGGCGCTTTACAAGGTAAAATAAAGTCGATCACAGGCCGCCTTCGCAGTATGATCCTGGCCTGCACCCCATCGGACACAACCGCAGATGAAGACCACTTTGAAAGTCACCCTGGTCCTCGCAGGTCTGGCGGGTCTTCTCTGGTGGTCTGCAGTGTTGCTGTTGAATGTCACCGCGCAGGCGCAGACGCGAATTGCGCTGGCGATGTTCAATGAAGCGGAACCGGACGGCATCGACGCCGAGGAGATCCGGCTGTATCTGGATGGCGTCGGGCTGCGCCAATTCAGCATGAGCATCGAGAATGGCCCCAGGATCCGCATTGGCGAGGCTCGGGCCCGGGTCAACCTGTGGCCCTTGTTGTGGGGCGGGGATCTGGACATCCGCTCAGTGCTGTTGCGCGACCTGCAGGTCGATTTTTCCGAGGTCACGGATTGGACCCTGGGAGGCTTGCCGTCCGAGACTCCGCCCGACGAGGCGCCGTGGGCCAAGGCGCCGGCGCCGGCGATGACCGAGGATCCCAGGCCTTCTTCCGCGCCGGCCCGCACAGAACCCGCCAAACCCGCCGAACGGGTCGACTTCGATGGAATCCTCGCGACGAGCCAGCAGCAGTTCATCCGGGTGCGGATTCGCCATGTCGAGGCGGACGCGACCATCCTGCTACCGGAGGACCAACGGTTCGGGGCGCGCTTCGCCCTGCTGAATATCGCACCCGGCAAGGAAGGCACTCTGCGCGGCGCCGTCGACGCCCGCGTGCATGCGCTGGAATGGCCGGTCCACGAGGCCGGCATCGACTTCGAGATGCGCGTGGCACAGGCCGCGCAGGGTGGCCTCGCGCGTCTCGAGGGCACGCTCGGGCTGTGGTTGACCCCGCTGCCGCCGCAGACGGCTTTGGTGACGGCCTCGCACGCCGCCTCGGGGGCGCCGCCGCCGCTGGCTCCCGCGTCGGCCCCTGCGTCGGTCGTGGCCCCCGAGCCGATCCGTTTTGCCGCGACCTTCACGCTGCAACCGACCGCAAACGGGGAGGCCTATCGGGTCGAGGTCGCGCGGGTGGGCCTGGCCCGAACGCTGCTGAACCTTCAGGGCCAATGGGATCGCACCCGGCAGCACGCCGAGGGCACGCTGGTGCTCGATCTGCCGGCGTCAGCACTGGCCGATCTCCCACTTCCGCCGGCGTTGCAGCCGATCGGCGCCGAGGGCCGGTTGGCCTTCGCGGTAACACCGGCGGCACCCGATCATGGCGGGCCCGCAGGCGACTTCACGATCCTGGGCGATTTCCACCTGCCGGCCTGGGTCAATCGTACCGATGGCGTCGTGGTCTCGCGGCTCAGCGATGGCATCGCCGCGCTCGATCTGACCGGCCGCTTTTCGGGCGACGATGGCCATCTCCACGGGACCGTCGACCTGACCCAGCTGATGCCGACGGATCATCGCGGCCCCGCCTTTGGCGTGCATCACCAGCCGGCGCTGGCCTGGGACGGTGCCACCCTGCGCAACGACGGCCCGGTTCGCCTGAGCACCGGCGGCGTCGAATCCCGCGGCCGGCTCAGCTGGGAGACCGACGCGGCCGAACCGGAGCCGCGACCCCGATTCGACCTCGATCGCTTCGACCGGACGGCCTGGCTGCCGATCTTGAACTTGTTTCCGGATCCCGAGGCCTTCCTGATCGTGGTGGACGATTGACCTCGCCGGTTTGCGAGCGCCTCGCGCCCCCGTTGCATGGTGCCTCCTGGTTCAACGCGGCCCCTGGTCAACGCGCCCTTTCACCGTCTTCCTTGAGCCGACCCGCTGGGTCGGCTGTGGCACGGCCCCTACCTTGTGAGAGATCCGAATGAAGCTGCCCAGACCGTTCCTCGATGCGATGCCTCAAACGATGCCCCGACGCAGGCCCCAAGGCCTGGCCCGGCCCATCGCCCGACCCACGCGTTGGGCCACACCCTGGTCCTGGGGCCTGCTTGCCCTGCTGCTGCTCCTGCTGCTGCCGGCCGCCCAGGCGGAGGATCGGGCTTCGGCGCCCGGGCAGAACATCGTGTTCATCTTCGATGCCTCGGGCAGCATGTGGGCCGAGATGGAGGGTGGGCATCGGATCACGGTGGCCCGGGAGGTGATGCGTGAGGTGATCGGCGATCTTCCCGATTCCACCCAGGCGGCGCTGGTGGCCTACGGCCATACCCGCCGCGGCGATTGCAACGACATCGAGACGCTGATCGAACTGGGCCCTCTGGACAAGGCGGCCTTCATCGCGCGGGTCGAGGCGATCAATCCGCGCGGCATGACGCCGATCACCGCTTCGGTTGACTACGCGCTGCAGCGGCTGATGGCGTCCGAGCGGGCGGCGTCGGTGGTGCTGATCTCCGATGGCCTGGAGAATTGCGGCGGCGATCCCTGTGCTGCGGTGCGCGACGCGGCGGCGATGGACATCGACTTCAAGCTGCACGTGGTGGGCTTTGCGATGGGCGATGTCGACACCGCCGAACTCCAGTGCATGGCCGAGGCCGGCGGCGGGCGCTACGTCGCCGCCGACAACACCCGCGAACTGACCGAGGCACTGCAGACGGTGCTGGCACCCGCCGCCCCGATGCTGGCGGTGGCCGCGCGTTTGAACGGCGAACGGATCCCGGCCACGGTCCACATCCACCCCACCGACGACCAACACTCGGCCGAGGTGACCACCCGAGCGCCCCGCGAGGGGGACGGACTCGCGGCGGCGGCCCTCACCGCGGGAAGCTATCGACTCGTCGTGCGCCCCGAGGGGCTCGACTGGCCGATGGAACAGACGCTGCACGACGTGGTCCTGACCGACGGCGAAACCACCCGGGTCGAAGCCGACTTCGCGGCCGGCCGACTGGAACTGACGCTCACCGTCGATGCACAACCGCATGCCGGGTCGGTGGTGATCCAGAGCGAAGCGGGCGAGCGGCTCGAGATGCCATTAGCGGCCGAGCGCATGCCGCGCGCCGTATGGCTGCCGGCCGACCAATACAGCCTCACCGCGCGCATCGACGAGGCGGGCGTCGAGCCCCGTCACGATGCACTGGAATTGACGGCCGATTCCCGCGAGACCCGGACCTTCGATTTCTCGCCGAGCCGACTGCGCCTGGGCGTCTCCAGCCATGGCGTGCCGCTCGAGGGCGGTTCGGTGCGTATCGTCGATGCGAGCAGCGGCACGCAACTGATCGGCAGCGACGGGCCGGCCGGGTGGCTCGGGACCAGCCACGGCAATCCCCGGGACTTCGTCGTTGCCCCGGGGACCTACGACGTCTGGCTGGAGGGCCGGAACCTGCAGATCGAGGGCCAGTGGCTCCGTGGCATCGAGGTCGGTCCGAACGAGACCGTCGAGCGGATCGTCGACTTCACACCGGGCACGCTGAGCCTTGGCATCACCCACAACGGCAAGCCCATCGCTGGACAGGTACGCATCGTCGATCCGGCGACCGAAACCGATCTGATCCGGGACTTCGGCTCGACCAGGGTCGGCAACGGCCGAGGCCACCCCCGTCGCTACGAGGTCCCGGCCGGCACCTACGACGTCCAGTTCACCGGCACCGGCCTCCAGACGGCACCCCATTGGCTCCGGGGCATCGAGGTCAGCGCCGGACAGGCGGTCGAGGCGATCCATGACTTCCAGTTGGGCTCCCTGAGCCTTGGCGTCACCCACAACGGCAGGCCGATCGCCGGAAGGGTGCGTGTCGTCGACGCGGCGACCGAAACCGATCTGATCCGGGACTTCGGCTCGACCAGGATCGGCAACGGCCAAGGCCATCCCCGTCGCTACGAGGTGCCTGCCGGCACCTACGACGTCGAGTTCACCGGCAACGACCTCCAGACGGCGCCCCATTGGCTTAGGGGCATCGAAGTCACCGCCGGACAGGCGGTCG